>Ga0082212_10008071_pt1 | contig 13817 bp, 14 predicted proteins | sample TergutNt197P3_FD_71548 | JGI IMG/M metagenome (GOLD analysis project Ga0082212, IMG submission 71548) | Neocapritermes taracua P3 segment gut microbial communities from Petit-Saut dam, French Guiana - Nt197 P3 | ecosystem: Host-associated > Arthropoda: Insects > Digestive system > Gut ... | reverse complement strand
TGCGCTAAACCGCCCGTTAGCAGCAGGCATTTATCACTCCTTTTTTGTTTCTTTCCGATAAATTATTTTCTTGTTCGGAACATCATAAATTTCTGTAATCGGACCTTCAGTGTAACCTTGTTCTTTGCAGAATTTGTCCAACGCAGGATAAACTTTCATAATACCAAATAAAACGGAAAGTTTTCCCTTAAACGGAAATTCCGCTACAATAAACTCATTTTGAGGCAGTGTTTTTACTTGGTATTTTTCCGCCAATCCTGTCAAGGTTGTACTATTTGCATTTTCAACTATACAACCGATTTCAGAACGCAACTTTTTTTTCGCAACTTTCTTGGGATTGTCGTAATAAATGCCAATTCCCTTTGTCGTTTCTATCTTTTCGTCATTCAAGAGCGTATAATAAACCCTGTCCGAAATATTTGACGATTGACTGTAATCTCCTGTGAGATTTTCGTAAACAACAAACTCCCCACCTTGATTTTCGATTTTGAAACTAATTTTCTTAAATCCGCCATAATAAGCGTAAATGATGATAAACAATACCACTAAAATGGCAAGAATGATTAAAAATACTTTCATAAATTTCATTTCCTTTTGATTATTACTTATTTGTTCTACTATTATTACATCTTTTTCAAGTTACACTAAGCATTAAATTTTCTACTTCGTCGTCCACCGCGCTGTCCGCCGCTTGCTGCTAACGTGCCGGCGGCTTGACGCTGGCGGGGCTTCCACTGCCGCTCGAACGGGCGCAAAACTTCCAAATCCGCACAAACTTTCAGGCGAGCCACTGCCCCGCTTGCGCCAAACCGTCCGTTAGCGGTTCGGGCTTTTTATTAATATTTATCTCTCATTAATTTCTCAAAATATTCTTCAAGTTTTGAATTGTCTCCTTCATTTGCAGACCTCAATGCGTTATAAAATTCTTCTCCTTCTTGATAATGTACTGAAACTTGACCATCAAATAAATCCATTACTTGTTGAGTTAAAAGAATCCTTGATAATCGTCCATTGCCATCTAAAAATGGGTGAATCAAAATAAATTGAGTGTGAAACTTAGCAATTTCTTTTACTTTAGTTTGCCTATCCGAACTTTTTATTTTACTATAATTTTCGTTCCAATCATTGAGCAACTTTGAAAGTTGTGTTGGAATTTCTTGAGGGTCAATTGGAACATATAATGCGTCCTCAATACTTGAATTTTGTCCACCAATCCAAACCATTGTTGTTCTATAATGTCCACAAAAATTTTCTGGTAAATCATTTCGAATAATAAGTTTATGAATGAACATTAATAGATTAGGAGTTAGTGATTTTGAAACTTGTGGATTTAAAGGAAGTTGTTCAAAGATTTCACTATCTATTTTTGAAACTTCAAGATTAAGAGTCTTCCCTCTTGTGATTTCTCCTAAAATAGCACTTTGAGTACGAGCAAAATTACTTAATTGGTGAATAATTACATCAAATTTTTGTTCGTGATTTTGTAAAATATCTAAGAAATCTTTTTTCCAACTTGACCAAAAATCGAGTTGTTCTTCCATTTCCATTGCAATTCCCAAATATTCCAATCTAAGCCCATATCCTTGCGGTGCATCTAATATTGCCCTTATTCTTTCTATATGATAGATTATGGATACTTGTTCTTTTTCGTCTGCAAGGTCTTCAAGTTCTTTTCGTTCGGCAGGAGTTATTCTCTGATTGGTAAAAAAGCAAATCCCATTTGCATTATTTGTTGTTACACCTTCAAGGTCGTGTATGAATTTTTCTTTGATATCTTTGAATAATTGGTTAGTGGGTGGAAAATATGAAGCCCCAATATATTTCCAGTTATCTTTAATACAAACAATATCTTTCAAACCATCAGGTCCTCCAAGTGGGCATTGAGGGTCAATTGACTTATAGCCTTCAATTGAAAGTAAAGAGGCGCAAAGTCGTTCTGCTTTAGTTTGTCCACCTCTCCAATTAATTAGTGAAATTTCAGTTTTATTTTCCATTTTTATTAACATTTGATTTTTTGCACTGTCGCCCCAGCCTGACCGCTAACGCCCGGCGGCTTGGCGAAGGCGAGGCTTCCACTAAACTTTCTGCGGAAAATAAACGTGCAAATTTGTACAATATTGTCTGCGGACTTACTGCCCGCTTTCGCCAAACCGCTTGTTGTACGCAGGCATCCTATTTATCTTATTAGTATTCAATGTGTTTCGTTTTTATTTGAAGCATTAAACAATCTATTAATTTTGTGTTCTATCGAAAATAACAATGATAGTATCAACACAACACTTATTTGAATGCCTATTCCTGTTGAAATAAGTCCAATTTCTAACACTCCAAAATAAATAAGCATGTATTTTAAAGCATAATATGCTACTTTGCTTAGAAAAATAGACAAAAACATCGAAATAAACATTTTGTACTCTCTTTTCCAACATGGTAATTTTTTTGAAAGCAATACAAAAAAGAAAACGTTTGTCATCAATTCTGTTGTTATCAATATGTTTTTAGGAAAAATAGGGTGTCCTGATACAAGAAAAGAAAATATTGGTAGAGTTAATGCTAAAAAATAAGCATTGCTTCTATTTGTCAATAAAAGCAAACTTATTAAAACCATCACTCTCATTGGTTCAAATAAGTACAATGGTAATAATGTTATGTGCGATATTGCTGGTACAAAAAACAACAATGTAAATATAGCAATATCTACAAGGATTATCTTTCCGAGTTTGAACGTTGTTAATTCTACGTTTTTCATTTATTCGTCACGGAATAATATCTCATTGGTTATTTCATCTTCAAGTTTTAAAAGATTGAGGTCTTTATCATATAGGGCATTAAACATAAACGGTTTATTTTCCCTTATGAATTTGTATATATACCAATCTGTTGTCGGTGTTGGTAAATCAAGAATGGAATCAAGTTTTTCCCATGACAAAGCACCCTCGTTGCATTCTGTTGGTTCAAAGTGTTCAACATCACTAATATATATAAAATTTATCCAATTAAATTTTATCGGTGATGTTTCTACCATTACTCCACAAAAATTTAAATTATCCACTTTTACATTTGTTTCCTCGAAAATCTCTCTTTTCGCGGCTTCTTGTGGACTTTCAAAGGGTTCTATCTTACCTCCAACAGGTATATATTTTCCCAAATGCGGTTCTTTTGCCCGCTTCAATAATAAAACTTTGTCTTTATTTACTAAAAGACATAAAACTGCGGCTTTTTTTGCGCCTAATGTTACTTCTACCATAATAAAATCTCCTAAAATTTTAAGTTATTAATTTATTAATATCGGTTATTTTCTGTTTTATACTATTCTTCTTTTTAGTTAAATTTGTATCCGTTACTTTATTGTTGCAAAGGTATTTGTGCATGGCGTTAATTACGATGTTATCTGTATTTTTCAATTTTTGTTCTATGTCAGTCAGTTGGTCTGTTATATTAATACCATCTTCAATATTCCACGAAGGCAATCGTTCTCCTCTTGCCCCACTTATTTTTTTGCATTTAATAAAATATATATTGTAATGTTGTTTAAATTCTTTAAATGGGGACGAATTCCATATATCAAAACTACCCTCATAATCAAGAACAAAAAGATGTTTGTATTTTTTTGCTAACGAAAAAACAGGATAAATAGATAATAAATTTGATTCAAGTCTATTAAATTTTTCCAAGTCTATTTCGTTGTTATACAATTTATTAATATAGTAGTTTAACTTTGATATTATTATTTGAAAAAAATGTTCAGGATATTTTTTTATACTTCCTTTTAGCGTTGTATAAAACGAAGTTTCATTCAGTATAACAACACCTTTTATAAGGTTTTTCACGTAAGAGGCGTAACAATCATATAATTCTTTATATCGTTGTTTGTCTGAATCAGTAACATAGCCTACTTGTCGTGTGAAATCATCACAATGTATAACTACGACTATTTTTGCTTTAAATTTTATTTTTAATTCATTTAAAATATTCAGGTATATATAGTCAATCCAATTAAGAAAATTCTTTGCTGTTACATTATAGTAGATAACAGGATAATGTTTATTTCGCTCTAAAAATGATAAGTATAGCAAAAGAAATTTCTGTTTTCTCATAATATTAAATTGATGTTCTTCTTCGCTACTTAAATAAAATTGCCCATTATATTGATTTTTTAAGAAAAATACGAGTTTGGATATTTCTATATTTTTTGCTTTTACAAGTGATACGATGAAAAAATAAAGAAATATTACAATAAATAACGCAATAAATATACATATTGTCATTCCCAATTTAGACCAGTTTGACATAATTCCTATATGTGTAAATAGGTCTTTATAAAAATCATAAGTTAGATTTGCTATAATTGATATAACAAAAGGAATTATGCCTACTATGATTATATTTTTTCTCATGTATTTTTTATGGTTTTATATTTCTGAGTTTAAAGTTCGTACTATTTCCTCTTTCATGGAGACAATAGTTGGCGGACAACCAATTGCTTTGTATTTTGATGAATTGAATGCCGAAATTGCACAATTTCCAATGCAAAGAGATATTTTTTTCTCTAAATCTTCCCTTTCTAATTTAGAACCAATTAAAATCGAAATGTGTTTTTTCTTTTCTGAATCAAAAACTTTTGTGGCTTTCGCAAATGATTCTATGCATCCACTACAAGGGCTACCATTTATTATCTCAATTTCGTTTTCTTGAGCAATTTTTTCTAACCAATTTTTTGAATATATTAAAGGTTTACAAGATAAACGCAGTTCGTTTATTTCTTTAGATACCATTAAATCATGTCGCGATTGAATTGTATCTGCCAATTTATCTATATGTCCGACAACTGTTGGGTCTATTCCAACAATTATACACATTAAATAATCAAGGAGAATTGGAGAACTTGATACTCCAAAAGGTCCAACACCATTCGGAACGCCTAATTCCGAGGTAGGAAATCCTTCAAGAATAGAAATATCCCAATTTAAAGACACGGCTAAATCACATAAACAATCTTGCACAGAATTAATGTGAAATTTTAACTTGTGCTTATCTGATATGACACCCTTAGCATTTTTTAAAGTAAATCCGGCAGGTGAACCGTATGTGGATTTTAACTTTGCTAAATTAATTAAAAAATTATCGTCTTCCTGAAATGGACTTGATATATCAATTTCTTTTATGCCGTGATAATTCTTTACACTTACTTTTTTATAATCTAAATTGCGTAAATCTACGAATGTAACTCCTTTTTCTTTACAAACAGCAAAAATTCCACTCTCTTTTGCGGCATTAGTTGTATCACATCCAACAACAGAAGAATCAGCAACAAAAATACAGTCTTTGGATTTGAATTTTAATAAAGCATCTATTAATTCCCTTAAAACAAGAGGTTGAGATGTTTTTCCTTTTTCTGGTAATTCTGCTCCTGTAATATTGGGTTTAATCCATATTTCCTTAGATTTTTCTAATTTTTCCCTACCAAGATGATTTGATAAAAAGAATTTTTCAAAATAACTTGAAACGTCCTCAATAGAAGGGGCGATATTTATATAAACAAGACCATCGTTATTATGATTAAAATATTCCATAAGTGCTTTTTAATCGAATAAAAGAATTGTGTTGATAAGTTCACTACTCGAAAATTTATCATGATTAAATCCTATATGATAATTTTCATAAACAAAATCTGTGCCATTTATATTTGATAATTTTTGTAAATCGGTTTGTATAGAAAACTCTTGTTCTTTTCCGAATAATTTAATAATTCCCATACATGACAATATACATTTAGTATAATGTTTTTTCGCAAAATCTTCAATTCTTTGTTGGATTTGCAATATCTTACTTTTTTCAAAATTATCATTAATAATCATTTCTACGATTTGCTTTAATAGGGAAATTTTTGAATTTTGATTGTCTCTTTGGCGTACAAAACTTTCCTGTAAATATTCTTTAATCCCATCAATATCTTTTCTTACAACCAGATAAATCAACTCTATCGCTAAACATTTTGTAAAGTAAGAGGAAGAGTTTATTTCTTTAAACGATTTTTTTGCTGTTTGTAATGCTGTCATTGATTCTTCTTTATTATTATCAAATTGAGCAATTGAATAACGCAAATTAAAAAGTCCACACAAAAAACTACTTCCAAAGAAATCACTATTTGTAAATTTTGTAGGGCTATTTATATGGCAAGATAATATGGCATATTCGCAATGATATATCTCTATTCGGCACATTACAGAATTTTTGTTTTCTTCATAATATGATTTAGAGGTTTCATAACTGTTACATGCTAATTCATATTCGCCATATTCCTTAAAAAATTGACCTATTAAAAAGTATGAAACGCCAATCCAATATACGTCTTGGATTGAAACAACATTTTTATTTATTTTTTGAAGTTCAGAATATAAATCATTGAATAAATTTATGGCTAAATTGCGTTCTCCGTTTCTTCTATAGATTTCCATTTTCTCTGCTGTAATAGCCATTCTCACAAATGAATTATTTGTTTTTATCTTTTTAAATTCGATTGTACTTTTATCATAGTTCCCAGAAAATAAGGACATAATCCCTTTTAAATATCTTAAATAATCTATTTCTTTTGTATTTAATTCGTATTCTGTATTTAATAATACATTGCCTGCATTATTCGTTTGCCCCACTTCTACCCAAAGCCTTCCTTCTTCTTTTAATAATAAATCAGCAGTATCAAAGTTTTTTAATAGAAAATATTCTTCCATTATTCCTCTTCTGTCACCTAATATTTTTTTATCATATAAATTCTGAATTATCTTAATACAACCTTGAGAAGAAAATTGAAATTTGATTTTGTTAGTTAAACTCCTTCTAACTACATCATGTATATATATGTCTTGCATTTCATCTCCAATACATGCTTGCCTACTAAGTAAGCCACTTTCAAAGCATTTTTTTATAAGTTGATTGTCGTAATAATCAGATATAAAGAGATTTTTATATTTGTTTCCATATTTATCTAAAAAAGTAATCATGTCTTTAACTTTAACTGAACTTCTGTCCCATAAGCTTACATAAATATCTTTTAATTTAGTAGGCATTTCTTTATAATCAATATCTTTAGTTTTCGCCCATGTTGATATAGCCAATAAATGTTTACCAAACTTATCATATACTTGTCGGCACTCTGTTGCGGAACAATCTTTTTTATCAAATTGTATGATTTTTTTTGCATCGTTATATGATAATTCCAATAAAGAATATGTACCATATAAACATTTAGTATTCAGAAAATTATTAGAGCAATCTTCGTAAGTGTTAATAATTACTTTTAATCCATCTGATGAACTAATCCCTTGCAAAATTTTTGACAAAAGGGATTTTTGTTTATCATTTATATAATCAATCAATAAGATATAATTGCTTGTAACAAAAGCCTGTAAACAGAAGTTAAAACGTTCTTTTTTAGATAAATTTTCCCATTCAATGTCCTCGTTATAGTATAAATGAAAAATCTCTTGATTAAGTTTTCTATGCAGTTCTTCAATAAATTTATCTTCATTTAATTCAGCAGCAGAAATTTTTATTAATCGTTTTTTTCGATGATATTTTTTGATAAAGTCTATTGAAAAAGTGGTCTTTCCACATCCTTGATTTCCTATAATCCACAACAATTGTGTGTTTTTGTTAAGAGAATTATGCAACGATTGCAATTCATCTTCTCTAATTGGGGCGGTAGTTATAGATTTTTTTATGGAATTTATCTTTGATTTACCTATTAAATTGATTTCTTTTTTGCCTTGAGTATCTCGATTATAACCAGCATTTGGTGCCCATATTGAATTTATCCACTTATATGATTGTGCATGTCCGCGAAAAGAAGATGAATTAATATCATATATGAATATGGATGGACTTTCTTTATCAATAGTTGATAATGTACCTGAAATAATCTCTTGAATTTTATAATCACTAATATCTATTGTACCCTGTCCTGATTTATGATAATGCCCACACATGTATAATCTAATATCATAATCGTCAAATAAGTGCGTTATTTTTTCTTTGCATTCAGGGAACAAACAATCCAAAGAATGATGGCCGAATGCTATTGTGGACTTATCTTTGTTGAGTTTTTTTAATAAATCATGCAATTCGTTCAAATCAATACCGAGAGAACCTTCCTCTTTATCTTTACATGAAAGTACGCATGTAGAAAGATAGATAAGATTAATATTTGAAAGTTCTATTAATGAATTATTCAAAGATTGGTAACAAAAACCAGTAGTGGCAAAAAACTTTTCAAATTCATCGTATCCTTTATGCAAAGCGACTATATTTTGTTTATCTGCAATAATTTCTGATATTTTGTTTGAGGCTACTTGCATTCCATTTATGATAGTATTTCTGTTTACAATATTTCTATTTATATCATGATTCCCAGGTGCAATAATAATCCTGTTTTTTTCAATATTTGAAGCACTTGCAATTTCTTCTATAAACTTTTTTAGACTTTCATTATACGGTTTGTTTTTATCGGTAATATCTCCAGTTATAACAACAAAATCAATTTGCTGAACTTCCTCTCGAAGAAAATCAACAAGTTTACTTCTGCAATACCCCGAATCAAAATCCGAAATAAAATGAATATCCGATAATTGTAGCCACTTCATATTATTGTCAAAAACTGTATCTAATTTGTTCTATAACTGTATTTTCCTGAAACATGTTAACTTTACTTTTCATACTTGCAAAGATACACAAAATATTTTGCTTAAAGTGGCGGGTTGGCAAAGGCAAGAAAATGGCTAACGCCATTATCTTGCGTGGTGTTTGCGTAGCGGTGTGAGCGTAGCGAACACGGCTACGCAAACATGGCAACCTGTCCCTCAAAAGTGTAATTTTATGTCCGTGCAAAATACTTTTCATTGTTCAACGAAGTTTTAAAAATTTTGTCAAGTTGCGTGTAATTTTTCATTTTTCCATTTTTCCCGCTGCGCTGTCCCCCGCTTGCGTACAACGTTCTGGCGGCTTTGCGAGGTGGCGGCTTCCACAAACGTTCCTGCGGGAGATAAACGCTCAATTTCTCTCAAAATTGTCTGCGGGGTTACTGCCGCCATCTCGCAAAACCGCTCGTTGCACGCAGGCATTTTCCGATATATTTTTTCTTTATTTTCAAACCTCTATAATTTCCATTTCGTAATACCCTCCCGGATATGTACCAATTCTAAAAAATGCTTTATTGTCATTTCGCCAAAACCAATCTTTTGCAAAGAGAAAAGTAAATACATAATCTTCATTCTCAAGGTAGCCAATGAACTCGTGTTTTTTTTTCTTTGGATTCCATTTTTCGAGAAAATACAATACTCCATCCCAAGCACCACCGGGAAAATAGCCGTTTATCCGCAACTGCTTATTGGGTGAAAGTACGTGATAACGTGGATTCCCTACTTGCTCATTGGCACTATCGTTCAGGTCAATCGGGTGATCACCATCTGCTTCGTGATTCAAGATCAGTATTTTGAGTTCAGGATAGTAGGCAATAAATCCATTTTCATCCAAACTGCGCCAGTCGAACCTTTTTTTTATTTTATCTTTAAAGGTTATTTCGACAGCATCGTAACGGTAGTCTTGGTCTTCATCATATACTTCAAGTGATTTTACCTTTTTCCCCAACATTTTCAGTGCTTCCTTTACATCGGTAATTACTTTGTAAGGCTTATGACGCAAATGTTCCGATTCTTTCTCACGTATAATATATTCGCTTTCGGAAATTTGTTTTAATCTAATGAAATAATGATTATTCAGTTGAATTTCTACTACTTCCTCGCTGAAAATTTCCGATTCGTCTTCGGTTTGTGCACGTAATTGGACAAACGGCATTGTCAGCAAAATGCTTAATGTGATGATTACTTTTTTCATTACAATTTTATTTCTGATTTTTTATTCTCATTCGTTTTTTTCGTATTTCGTTATCCACTGTGCTGTCGCCCGCTTGCGTGCAACGCCCCAGCGGCTTTGCGAGGTGGCGGCTTCACTAAATTTCCTGCGGGGTAATAACGTGCAAATTTGCACAAAATTGTCTGCGGGGTTACTGCCGCCATCTTGCAAAACCGCATGTTACCTGTCAGGTGTTTACTCTATTTGTTTTCTTCATTTTTCTAAAGGGTAATAAACCCAATCATATTCTCCATCAACCGTTGTATATAAAATTAAATAAACTTGATTTTGAATTGTTTTATCAATGATTATATAATCCCCAAACCAGATTCTATCTGTTTCTATTTTGCTAACATCCCACTTATCAGAAGCCCAACTCATAGATATTTGCTCTGATGTTATTTGAATTATTTGATTATCTGTGTATTGCCACCTCCCTTGCGCCCATGAGGGGACTTCTTGTTCTTTTTCTGCAACAGATTTCCCTGTTGAAACTAATCTTAAGACACCATTACTTGAATTCGTAGCCATATAAATATCATCACCTAATCCTATTTTATCAGCATTCTTTTCCATTACTGCAAGTTCGTCAGGTGTTGGTATTCGCCAATTGTTACGTCCGTATGGACTTTGAGCATTAACATTTGCTATTACAGAATGAGGTTGTGATTTAAAGTCTCCTAAATCTTCTGTATGCACCCATAAATAACCCAACAACTGTACTGGTGCTGATAATTTTCTTGCTATTCTTTTGGGTTGAGGCTTATCCACATAAACTGTTCTATATCTTTCTATATAGACAGGTTTTTCAATTACAACAGGGTTGACAACGACATTTTGTTGCTGTTGCTGAATAACGGTTTGCCCATAACAACAATTTTCAAAAAGTACAAAAATAGCCATAGTTATTAAAAATATCCATCCGCTCGTTTGGTTTTTTGTACTCTGCTTGTGTTTTGAAATGATACTGGTTTTCATTGCTCCTTTCTTCTCATTTGCTATTTCTAATTTTAATCTATTCATGTTATTTTTTTAATTATATACATACGTCAAGCATAATTTTTAATCTAAAAGTACGAGACGAAACCCAACATCAGACATATTCATTATATGTAGTTCACCAGCACGAACAGCAATTTGAATCCCTCGCTCAATGAGTTTATAACTTCCGCCACGAAAAGCAAATACGTTGTCATAAATGTATGTACTACTGCACCATTCCCATACGTTCCCACTCATGTCGTGAATACCGAGTTCATTCGCCTGTTTTTTGCCCACTGGCTGACTTCGCTCATCGCTATTATCATAATACCATGCTACATCATTGGCATTATTGCTACCACTATATTTATATCCTTTACTTTTGTTGCCTCCTCGTGCTGCATATTCCCATTCGGCTTCAGTAGGCAAGCGGTAATTTTTACCTGTTCGGGCATTTAACTTTTTTATAAAATCTTGTACATCGTCCCAACTTACACTTGTTACCGGACAATTGTCGCATTCCGAACCACTTGTATTACTACCCATTATATCTCTCCACTGTTTTCGCGTTACTTCATACTTGCCAATGTTAAAACTGCCTACTGTTACTTGATGCGGCATATCCTCATTGTTTTCGCGATTGTTGCCCTGCTCACTTGTGTAGCCCATGGTAAAGGTACCGCCTTCTACATAAACTATCGGATAATCCCAATTTTGTGCATACATGCTGTTAAACCCAAAGGCAATTAAGGCTACTAACATTACAAATGTTTTTTTCAATAGATTCTGCTCCATTACACTGTCTACTTTACTCTTTGGTTTAAATTCCATATTCTTTTCTAAATTTTTGTTCGGTGTCATAAACTCCTCCTTTTTATTAAAACTCCCGCTCTTACGGCTTCGCGAGTGTCTTGCCTCGTTATTGCAAATGCTTGTCAAACTTTGCATTACGCACTGTCCTTTCTACACTTGCAGGTAACGTCCAAGCGGCTTCACGCAGGCGGGGCTTCCACTGACGTTGCTGCGGGGTAGTAACGTGCAAATTCCCACAAAATTGTCTGCGGGGTTACTGCCCCGCTTGCGTGAAACCGCCCGTTATATGCAGGCATCATTCTCACTCAAATATTTTCAATATCTCTATCGCATTCTGTCTGTCGCCATATTTTGCAATAATTGTCTCAAAGTATTTAAACAAGGTATTTGTATCTTTCTTGAAAGCGTTTAAATCTTTCCGATGACAGTATACATCGGGTAAAATACCGAGATTGCAATTATGACTTCCTGATGGCATAGCATAAAAACCTGATGCACAAGCAAAGTACAATCCTGTATTGGGCATTATGTTTCTCCCCTTAATATTTGAAAAAGAATAAGCAGGGTCGGCAGTCATTTCTCCTATAACAATACCGCGATTACTCGTTTTTATAGCGCTCGAAAAATCCATAGCAGCAGAAAAGGTTTTATAACTTTGCAGAATAAACAATTTTCCCAAATAGGGAGAATCTACTTCGTTGTGCCTTTCCCATTCTCCTCCCTCTGTTCCATTTTCCGTTTCTGCATAGCCATATAAGAAGTAATAATCAGCAGGATAGAGATAATCTAATAACAAACTGACATTTTCGTCCGAACCTCCACCATTTTCACTGACGTCAATAAAAAGAAATTTCACGTTTTCTTGCTTTATTTGCTTAATGCTACTGTCCAAAAATGTTTGAAACTCTTCAAGTAACATACCATCGAATGTATTAACCGTCAGTAATGCAATATCCTCTCTAATAATTAAGTCAAAATGTGTTGTAGCCTTAGTAATAGCATTATAAACCTCTTTTTTTGTTACTCCTTGCCATTCTGTTTGTGTTATTTTTTTGTCTTGTTCAATGGTTAGTTTAAACTGTTTACTATCCCCAAAAAGCAAATAGTAGTAAGTAGAAAAGTTGTCCTCAATAGTACAATCCTTGATATAGTTATGTTTACCGGCTTCTAAAATATTACGCATAATTGCTACTATCTCGTCTGCCTTTCTGCCGTTAATTGATAGTATTTTGTGTGTTCCCTCTCCTGTATACAAGATACCTCTATCAACGCTGATTTTCTTTGGCGGAAATAGACGTGCCGTATCGGAAATTCTGTCTAAACCTACTGTTCCGCCCCATCCAAAATACCATTTCAATCCGGTATGTCCATCAAAAAAACGGTTACTGTTGAGTTCTACCAATTTTGCAAAATCATCTCGATGCATTGGAGCAACCAATTGCCGTATAATGGTCTCTTTTGCCTGTAAAACAGAATCTTTTGGATAGTAATAGTACAAATTGGGGTGCACTTTCTCTAACTCAGAAAAGAAAAATTCAACATCGGTTTTTAGTTCGGCAACTTCATAAGTTGTTTTTGTCGCATTTTGTGCATTTATTGCAACTGTAATCAGTAAAAACAGGTTAAATATCAATGATTTCATTTTGTATTTTTTTTTGCAACATATTCTATTTTAATATTTTTTGTATTTCTGTTCTCCGCACTGTCACCCCCGCTTGCATATAACGTCCCAGCGGCTTTATGAAGGCGGGGGTTCACAAATGTTCGGGCGGGTGATGTACTTGCAAATTTGCACAAAACTGTCTGCGGGCTTACACCCCCGCTTTCATAAAACCGCCCGTTATCTGTTCGTGCATTATTCTTCATCCAAGTATTCTTGTGTGTTTTTCACGGTCGAATAAAAGTAATTTAGTGCGGCAAGAAAAGATTTTTGTACTTCACTCGCTGCAACATTTTTTCCTTGAATTTCCAAATCTTTCGTTGCGCAAGCGTCTCCAATTACCACACAGGTAAATCCAAAATCTTTTGCCGCTCTCGTTGTTGCGTCAACGCACATATGTGTCATCATTCCGCAAATTACCAAATCGGTAATGTTATTCGATTTTAAGTAGTCCAAC
>Ga0082212_10008070_pt1 | contig 13817 bp, 9 predicted proteins | sample TergutNt197P3_FD_71548 | JGI IMG/M metagenome (GOLD analysis project Ga0082212, IMG submission 71548) | Neocapritermes taracua P3 segment gut microbial communities from Petit-Saut dam, French Guiana - Nt197 P3 | ecosystem: Host-associated > Arthropoda: Insects > Digestive system > Gut ... | reverse complement strand
CCGGCCGGACCTGCTCGAATACCTTGCGCCCGTGCAAAGCCCAATGGCTTCGCTCGCTGTTTATATGAAAGAATATGAAGGGATAACCGATAAGATTGCCGCGTTGTCCCCATGTGTCGCAAAAGCGCATGAATTCGAGGGGACCAAGCTGTCAGACTATAATTTGACATTTTCAGTATTCCAGAAGTACCTTGAGGATAATAATATTGAGCTTCCCGAGGAAGAAACAGGGTTTGATAATTACCAATGCGGTCTGGGGTCATTGTTTCCCATGCCGGGCGGCTTGAAAGAGAATATTGAGTTTTTCACCGGAAAAACGCTTAGCATAGACAGGGCAGAAGGGCCAAGCGTATTTGACAAACTGGATCTGTACGCTTCGACCTCCGCAGAATCACGGCCTCAAGTATTTGATGTGCTGAATTGTGAAGAAGGCTGCAACATAGGCACGGCTTGTTCGCATTCGGCAAATTTCTATGAAATAAACCGTAGAATGGACAGCAACAGGATAATTGCTACGGGCGATCGCGGAAGAGAATACTTTGACGATTTATATAAAGAATACGACGCCACATTCGACCTCTCGTTGTTTTTAAGAAAATACAATCCTGCTCCATTGCCGTTTTGGCGGATTTCGCCGGAGGATATTGACAGGGCTTTTAACCTGTTAAACAAAACCAGCAAAGAAAAACAGAACGTGGACTGCGGCGCTTGCGGCAGCGATACATGCCATGAAATGGCGAGAAAAATAGCCCTTGGCGTAAATATCCCGACAAACTGCATAATGAAAGCTATGGAAACAGCCAAGGAAGAACACGAAAAAAGCTTAAGCACGCTGGAACAATTCGCAATAATCTGGAATCACATAGAAAGCGGCGCTATGATCATAGACGCCGAAACCTGTGAAATATTGGATGTAAATCCTGCTGCGGTAAGTATGTATGGCGGTCAACGAGACGCCTTGCTGGGAACGCAGTACTATCAGCGATTTGGGCTCAATGAGCGTCCGGACATGGATCAAAAGCAGACATTGGACCGCGAGGAACGAGAGTTTACAAAGGCGAACGGTGAGGTTATACCCGTATTGGCTACAGTCTCAGAGATTGATTACAACGGGCGCCCGGCATTGCTGGAAAGCTTTACGGACATATCTTACCTCAAGGAGCTCGAAGATCAGAAAAGCACGCTTGAAGCCACCGAACGCATGCAAGTCATGCTTGACGCAACCCCTCTATGCGCGCATTTTTGGGATCGGAACTATAAGCTGATCGATTGCAATGAAGAAGCGCTAAAAATGTTTGGCATACCGACAAAACGCGAATATATAGAACGATATCACGAACTGACGCCGGAATTTCAGCCGGATGGACAACCGTCGAAAGAAACGTCGGCGCTGTATTTAAAGAAAACGTTTGAGGAGGGCTATCAGCGGTTTGAATGGATGCGCCAACTGCCTGACGGCGAACCAATACCGGTTGAGGTTACATTGGTGCGCGTCGACTACCACGGTGATCAGCTTGTCGCGGGATATACGAGAGATTTAAGAGAGCAAAAGCGAATGATCAAGGAGATTGGCGCTACATCTGCAAGGCTGAGCACTGTCGTATCCAATTATCCGGGCATAATATGGAGCGTTGACACCGAGAATACTATTAATCTGTATAACGGTCAATATATCAGCACTCTGGGGTTCACGCACTCTTTCATGGAAGGGAAAAACCTCAGTCTAGCCGGGGTTGGCAATCGGCATACAGATATTATCGAGTATGTGGAAAAAACCTTCAAAGAAGGCCCTCAAGACTGGGTTTCCGAAGTCGATGGCAAATTGTTTCGTTCGCGCACTTCCCCAATATATGATGAAAGCGGCATAGTATCCGGGGTAGTTGGCAATACGGATGAAATGACGGATATTTTCCAACTCCAAAACGATTTGAAAGATGCTCTGGCAAAAGCCGAAGACGCCGTTCGCGCGCTAGAATCGGCGCAAGTTACCACATCCTCGATGTTTGAGGCTAATCCCCATATAAACATCCTGTTTGACTCATCGTTCAATGTGGTAGATTGCAATCCTGCGGCCATATCTTTTATGGGCTTCGAAACAAAGGAAGAATTCCTTGCAGGGTTTCTCGAACGCATGATAAAGAGCATACCTGAATTCCAGCAGGACGGAAGACGTTCCGTCCCATTGTCGCAAAGGCTCATGAATGCGGTAGAAGAAGGAACCGTCGACTTTGAAACTGAAGTAGTCCTAAACGAAGTCAAACGAAGATTGAGCGTGGAGCTGAAGAGAATTCCATATGAAGACAGTTTCGCTATTGTGGGTTATGTTATTGACATGACCGAGGCTTACGAACGTGAAATGGAACTCAGGCGATCCCGCGAATTAAACGAATTGCAATTAGCAAAATTGAATTTGGTGGTGCAGGCGTCAAAAATCGGACTATGGGATATGGACATAGTTGACGGAGACACGACCAATCCGGACAACCATGCCTCGTGGTCCGACGAGTTCAGGCATATGCTTGGATACTCCGATGAAAGCGATTTTCCGAATTCAGTAGGCGCGCTACAGGAAATCCTGCATCCCGAAGATATTGACCGAGCTACCGAAGAGCTTGGGAATCATTTGATGGATAAAACCGGCAAAACGCCTTATGACACCGAATTCCGGCTAAGGAACAAGAGTGGCGAGTATGCCTATTTCCACGCAACCGGAGAGACCATCCGCGACAATGAAGGTAACCCTGTCCGAGTCGCGGGCTCATTGGTGGATATAACCGAGACAAAAAATATTCTGCTTGACACCGAAAGACAAAGAATTGAAGCGGAAGCAGCCAACAGGGCGAAAAGCGCGTTCCTCAGCACAATGAGCCATGAAATACGAACTCCGATGAACGCGATCCTCGGCATCACCGAAATCCAGCTTCAAAACGACTCGCTTGATGAAAACTATAAGGAAGCGCTGAACAAAATCTATGTTTCGGGCGACCTGCTGCTCGGCATCATCAACGATATACTTGATCTTTCAAAGATAGAAGCCGGCAAGCTGGAATTGATTATTGCCAAATATGAAATCGCCAGCCTTGTAAGCGATACCGCTCAGCTCAATATGATGCGCATCGGGAGCAAACCGATAGAATTCGAATTGCATGTAGACGAAAAGATGCCGGCATACTTATCGGGCGACGAACTGCGCGTGAAGCAAATATTGAACAACATCCTCTCCAACGCATTCAAGTATACTTCGGAAGGCATGGTAATACTTTCCGTTTCGTCGGAGGAATGCACAGACAAAGAAGATATGACAACCCTGGTCGTCAGTGTGAGCGATACGGGCCAAGGGATGACAAAAGAGCAAGTAGACAAATTGTTTGACGAATACTCAAGGTTCAATCTGGAAGCCAACCGCTCCACCGAAGGAACCGGGCTTGGCATGAGCATAACGCGAAACCTGATTAGAATGATGAACGGCGAAATACTCATAGAAAGCGAACCGGGAAAAGGAACCGTATTTACCGTGAAGCTGCCGCAAGGCAATATTAACTCCGATAAGCTAGGCAAAGAAGTCGCGGATAATTTGCGCCAGTTCCGCACAAGCAGCAGGGCGCAAATGAAACGGGTGCAGGTTACGCGCGACCCGATGCCGTACGGCAGCGTTTTGATTGTGGACGACGTAGAGACGAACATCTATGTCGCCAAAGGATTATTGACGCCTTATGGATTGAGGATCGATTCGGTTGACAGCGGATTTGCCGCGATTGAAAGAGTCAAAAACGGTTATGTATACGACATCGTGTTCATGGATCATATGATGCCGCAAATGGACGGAATAGAAGCGACGCAAAATATACGGTCAATGGGATATACGCAACCGGTCGTCGCGTTGACCGCCAACGCCGTTTCAGGGCAAGCGGATATATTTCTCGGAAATGGATTTGATGATTTCATTTCGAAACCGATTGACGTCCGTCAGCTGAATGCTGTTTTGAATAAATATATACGCGATAAACAGACCCCGGAAGTAATTGAAAATGCAAAGCGGCAGGCAGAGGCGCAATCCGGGCAGCCGACCGACAACGCGGTCAAGCCGGATATTGATCAACGCTTTGCCGAAATATTCGTTCGCGATGCGGCTAAGTCCCTTGCCGCGCTGGATGCGATTATGGAAAAACAAGGCGAGTACAGCGAGGACGAATTACGGACGTATGTCATCCATGTCCATGGCATGAAAAGCGCGCTTGCAAACATGGGGAAAATGGATCTGTCCGCCGTCGCGCTGAAGTTAGAAGCGGCGGGCCGGGAAGGAAAACTTGATATTGTGATATCCGAGACTCCGGCTTTCTTGAGCTCGCTTCGGGATTACGCGGAAGAGTTGAAACCAAAAGACGAGGGCAGTAGCGGGGAAATATCGGATGAAAACAAAACGCTCTTGCGTGAAAAACTGATCGAAATAAAAGCTGCGTGCGAAGATTATGATGAAGACACGGCGGATAAAGCGTTAGTGGAACTGAGGAATACATCATGGCCCCAGCCGGTAAAAGACCTGCTCGGCACGGTCGAGGAGCAATTGCTGCATAGCGATTTTGACGAGATTGTGGATAATATAGAAAAATTCATGGAAACAGGACAGATCTAACCGAACAGAAAAACATGTAAATGTTGGACTCCCGGCTGGCTAACCAACCGGGAGTTCGATATTTGCTTACTGTCTATATCTCTTTAAGAAAAGGGGCTGGCACGGTCAATCATCCGGATTCTTTTCGATTTCCCGCGTTCCTGAGGGATAAACGACGAGCAAAATACCGCGTCCGGCCTTGATTTGAACGGGAAGGCCTGTGAACGCATTGCTGACCCCCAGTGGGAAATCATAAGACAGGCGAGCATTCGCAAGCTCATATTTCAGCCCGCGAAGCCAAACTCCCTCTGCGGGTCCTCCCAGCGCGAAGACAGAAATCACGCCATTCCGACGCGCCGCAAGCCAAATCTCCCCCGTAAACGCGGTTACGACCGATCCGCCGTCATGCAGGTACCCCCGCGCGCCATTATTAACCAAAAAACCAAGTGATTGAATGTTCGCCAGGGTATGATCCAGGCGCCCGCCAGTCCCGCCATAAATATGGAAACGGTCAAATCCACGCTCTAAGCCGTATTCCAGCGCGGCCATCATATCCGTCTGATCCTTTTCCCTTGGCAGGTTCCTCACGATCAATTCGCCCTTTCCCTGATTCGGAAAAGCGCCAATGGAGTCGAAATCACCGATAAGGACGTCTGCCCGCCCGCCCGCGTTTTGTATATAGGAATATCCGCCGTCCGCCGCGATAACCAGATCGCGCGCGGCTATTTTTGGCATACGGACCGGAATTTGGCCCGCGCCAAAGATAAAACAGACAGGTCTGTGTTTCATGAGAGTTTGTCTCCCTGCCGTATGATTTGCCAACGGGACGCGGATTCAAAAGGCCAGACCGGGCATATGGTATGACCAAATATGACCAATTCGCTTTCGCCGATCGCATTGTCGAATGTGTATTTGTCACCTGCTGCTTCATGGAAGCCTGTCATTTGTTTTGCGTTTATTGAATCATTGTGCTTATAGACTCAGGTCCGATGCAATTTTCCTGCCTGTTTCGGTCGCGGCGCAACCGCCGAGAGCAGTTTCTCTCAGCTCCACGGGCAAGCTTTGTCCGATTTGCCTCATTGCTGCAATAACCTCGCAGAACGGAATAACGCTTTTAATGTCAGCCAGAGCCATATTTGCGCTGGTTATAGCAACAGACGCGCAGTTTGCGTTGCGCTTGACGCAAGGCGCTTCAACGAGGCCGGCTACCGGGTCGCAAACGAGTCCCAGCAGCGATTTGAGCGCAAGCGCCGCAGCATTCTCCGCTTGTTCAGGCGTCCCGCCGAGCAAAGACGTCATAGCGCCCGCAGCCATAGCGGCGGCGCTTCCGCATTCGGCCTGACAACCGCATTCAGCGCCGGAAAAACTAGCCTCCTCTGCTATCCGCAAGCCAAATTCACCCGCCACAAACAAAGCATCGGCAACCCTGCTGTCATCTATCCCGTATTTTTCCGCGACAGCTATCAGCACAGCGGGCAGCACCCCGCTGGCCCCCGCAGTGGGCGCGGCAACGATTTTCCCCATGCATGCGTTTGTCTCCGCTGTTGCCAGCGCATATACTGTCGCGCGGTTAAAAATATTATCCTCGATCGCGCCGCTATCTATCATGCTCATCATCTTGAAGGCGTTGCCACCCGACATGCCGCTGCTTGATCTCATGTCTTTGTCGAGCCCCGTCGCTATCGCTTCCTTCATCACAGCAAGGGTATTCAGCATCTTATTTTTCTTTGTGTTCATAGTATGCCACCCTCATACCTTCCTGGAAAATTTCGAGACTTTTGTAATTTCTTACTTTCTGGTCCGTTTCGATTACCGAAACCACTTTTTCGCCTTTATGAAGCCTGAAGACCTTCATCAACGCAATGTTTATGCCATTGTCGCCCAGCCACGTGGTGATTTTGCCTATAATGCCTTTCTTGTCATTATGGAATATGATGAGTGTGTTGAAATCGCCGCTGAAAGAGACGGTCATACTGTCTACCTCCTGTATCTCAATACGACCGGCGCCAATAGACGCGCCTCGTATATTGATCGTGATGTTTCCGTCAGTCAGCTCGATTTCTGCGGTGTTCGGGTGATATCTAATGTCATCGGCAGTTGAAAATGTATATTCAAACGGGCATTTTTCGAAAATGTCCTTTATTCCCGAGTCGTCAATCGCGTATCCGCAAATGCCCGCGAGAAGCGCTTTGTCGGTGCCATGGCCCGCGTGTGTCCTTGCAAACGAACCGTAAAGCGTGATTTTTGCGGAAACCGGCTCGCTTCCGAGGAGTATCCTTGCGACATTTCCGAGCTTGACTGCTCCTGCGGTGTGCGAAGACGACGGCCCAATCATTACCGGACCTATTATATCAAACACATCCATAAAGCGCCCTCCTCCCGGCTTAAGCGAATCTTAGACTTTTCTCAGTATATCGCGTCATTGCGCAAAATTCAATAAAACCGGGGATTTCCTCGCGTCTCAGGGACTTCCTTGTCACACTTCAGGGGTAGCCGGAGTTACGCTCTTACTTGCGTGAGAAAGTCGCTTGCAAAAGTCTATGGAGCCGACCGAAACCTATGTTATGGCTTTAGCGCTTATTACCGGATCCTTTCGCCAGCGGTTAGAGCGTATGTACCATATCCCTATTGGTATGGAGACAGCCGGAGCTATCAAACAGGCATAGTAAACGCCGATAAGCCCCATAAAGTGTTCAAGAATAAAGACAAGGACAAACCTTGCCAGGATACAATTCGAAAATGAACTCAGGAGCACATACCAGGTATGCCCCGCGCCAATCGCCAGCGCATGATATAACTGGAAACAGGCGTAGAAAAACTGGGCAATGATCTCTATGCGAAGATTCAAGACGGCAACTGCGGCTGTCTCGGGGTCTTTGGTGAAAACCGAAACAATCTGCGGGGTGAAGCCTTGGATTATCCCGACGACCAGAATAGAAATACTAAGAGTTATGCGCATCCCGGCATATACGATCTTGCGCGCCCTGTCGTATTGTTTGGCGCCGATGTTCTGGCCAATCATAGAGCTGGAGGCGTTTGATACGGCAAGCATTGACAACTGGCAGAAATTCTTTATCTTCACTGATACGCCGTTTCCGGCGGACGCGATGACTCCATAGCCGTTGATAGAATACATGACTGATAACCAGGATATATTAGCAACAGTCATTTGAACGCAAACGGGTATGCCGAGCTTCAGCAGCTTCTTGAGCTTGTCCGGATAGATACGCAGCTTTGTTAGAACAAGCCCGTATAGCTCATAATCCCGCAGGATAATCATGAGAGCCATACCAAGGCATAGAGCCTGACATATGACATTTGACAGCGCAGCGCCGAAAACGCCCCAGCCGCAGCCGACTATGAAAACGAAATTGAGTATCACGTTCATGACGCAAGAAGTGACAATGCACGTCAGCGGCCCTCTGGAATTGCCCACTGAGCGCATGGCTCCGCTTGCCGCGTTATAGCCGGCAATAAACGGAAGCCCGAAAGCGCAGACAGTCAGATACCGTGTAGCTTCTTCAAGAGCCGGCGCTCGCAGCAAAGCAAGTATGGGTCTTGCAAAGGATACGAAAATCAACATGAATGCAGCGCCAAACAGCATACTGAACGTGAAAAGCGTGTTAGTGGTCTGCTTGCGGTTATCCGGATCTTTTGCTCCGAAGTATTGGCTTATGAGGATGCTTCCGCCTGTGCCGACGCCCATCATGACCTGTGTCAGCAACTGCATGATCATGCTCGAATTATTTACCGCCGAAATTCCGACCGGTCCGACAAACCGCCCCATCATGAGCGTATCAAACATGCCGTACAGTGATTGCATCATGTTTGATAAAACGAGCGGAATGGCAAAAACCACAAGCTGCTTCCAGATGACGCCTTGTGTCAGATCTGTCGACCTGTTTCTGGATAATAAACTCAAATTAATTCGACCTTGCTTTTGTATTTGGCCTCTATCAACCCGCGCGGGGCTGTGGGCGAACTATGATTCCTATGGCGTTTAGCGCGGAGCTTTAATATCCTCAAAACTTTCCAAGGCGCTGCCCTTGTCCTTGATTTTCATTTCCAAGCGCTCTTTGCAGGAGCTTTCCCCACTCCCGGAAACCAGTTTTATATCTACGGCTTTTCCCTCGGGCAGCTGCTCCAAAAGCGCGTTGAAAGGCGGCGCTGGATTGCCTGCCCATACCGGGGCGAGCAAAACAAGTCGGTCATAATCCGCAGGGTTTACTTCCAGCGCTTGAATAGGCCACGATTTTCCTCTGGCTGACGCAATGATTCCCGCCGTATATGCTCTGAATTTTCCACGCCGCTTGAGGTCTTTGATTTCTAAAATGTCGGCGGCTTCTTCGGCTGCCAGGCTCTCGGCGACCGCTTTTGTATGGCCGCTGTAGGAATAATAGACTATCAGTTTGCTCATTCTTGTTTCTCCAATCAAATTTTACTTTTACTGTTTTTCTATACATCGCCGGATGAAAAACAGGACGTTGCATACATCAACGTCCTATTCTGTCGATATAGTTGAGCGTTATTTGCGCCACTTCCGCGCGAGTCGCTGTATTTTGGGGAAGGATCCTGCCGTCAGATCCGTTTATGACTCTCCATGACGCGGCCCACCGCAGCGCGGCGACGGCATAGTCGGAGACTTCGCCCCTGTCCGGGAATGTATCAAAAACGGCGTTTGGCGCTGATATATCCCGGCCTTTATATGTTGCATACCGGTACATCGTAACCGCCATCTGTTCTCTGGTAATAGAATCATCGGGCCGGAATGTGCCGTCCGGGTATCCGGTGACGATTCCGTTGGCGTTTGCCCATGTGACTGCGTTATAATAGTATTGCGACGGATCTGTTACGTCGGAGAATATTCCGCCGGGGCCGGTTGCGGGCAAACGATCTACCTTGTGCAGCACGGTCACGAACATACCGCGCGTCATCGGCGTGTATGGGGAGAATGTGTTCGCGGAAGTGCCCTGGTAAAGACCTTCTCTGAAAACGAAATCGACGGCAGCGTAAAACCAGTCTCGCTCGGATACATCTATGAACGGGAGGCGCCTCACGGGCGCGTTTTCTCCATACAAGTAATAGAAACCATCGACCTGCCCGGTCAGCGCGGTTGCGGCTGTAATATGAGCATTTGTGTCTTCAGTGCAAAAATAGCGGTGATACTGCGATAATTGCGAATCTGACGCGATAGCGCTTCCGGTCGAAATATCGATTACCGCGCCGGACGAGACAGAGATCGTCGCCGTTCCGGCGAGTAAAACAAAACTGCTGCCCATAGTTAGCGACAGTGATTCTCCGGTCGTGAGCGAAACTGCTTTAAAACCGGGGGTATAGCTGTATTCAACGTGTTTGAAAAAAACATCGTCGAGCCGCCTCACAGCGGCGCTCGTCACACCGCTCAAGGACTCTAATATCTCATTTCGCAGTGAATCAGCGAAAGAGCTCTCCAAATAACTGCGCGAAATCAGCGGATCAGCAGTCGTTCCCGCCGTCGATGCGGAAACCGTCGCCATGCACACAAGCATGGCAAAAACCATTACTGCCGCGATCATCCTTTTCAAGTCAGCATACTCCTTATCAACACGCAAATAGCCGAGCATCTGATGCTATTGTCGCCGGGCATTCAATGGATGCGCATACATAAAGTGGACCCATTGTTTTATCTGCCCTATTGATGCTACTAATTGGATACTACCATATCTTCGCCCTGATTTCAACGGTCATGGCTAGTAAAAACGACCTTGCACCCCGTCGCAACGCGTTTTTGCGCGCTTAAAAGGATGTAATTTTGCAAAAATATGCCCATACCTGCCAATTATACAAAAAGTCCTTGACAGATGTTAAGGATTTGCATAGAATTAACAACATCATTAGTGCGCTGAAAAACATGCAATTGTGATGTTCATTGTTTAGTGAAACCAACGTCAGGCGGGAGGGTTACGGCATGCCGGATAAACAAAATGACAATAAATTTATGGCAATGCTGGAGCGTAAGGGCATTGTTCGAAAGGCCGACGCTGAAGCGGATTCGGCAGAGAAGAAACCCGGCGCCGCAAGCCCGCGTCCTGAGGCGGATTTTCGTTCTTTGCTAGATTCGTCTGCCGGCGAGTCTGCAAATATTACACCTGCCGCGCGGCAACCTGTACCCGGATTCTCGAACCCAATACTACCGGGTGAGAGGGTGCAGCAATCCGACAACAAAAAAAGCCCTGCTCTTGACGAGAGCGCCGGACCCGCGGATCCTGAGCCGTCGGCGGAGCAGCCTGAGTTTGAGGAATCATCAGGGACTGAACAGTCAAATGCCTCATCCTTGCCTACACAGGATGAACCTCCGAAAACCACACAGGTATTGAATGATTTAACAAGCGTTAATCCCTTTGGCGACAAAGAATTATCAGAAGATGAACCTAAATCCCCGCAGGCTGAACGATTTGGGCCGGTAACCGCCGCATACGCGCCGGAAACGTCGACTATCGAGAATTACACCGACAGGTATCTTGATATCGACGAACTATATAGGGTGTTGTCCCTTAAAACAAGCAGGACTGATACAGTCTATCTTATTGAAGAATACCTAAATACGCTTCCGGAATCATTGCCTGATGAATCACGCCGTGAAATAGTCAGCAAAATCGTCGCAGCTTCCGGATTCGATTACGACTTGCTTATGGGCGATGGTGTTTTGCGCGTAAAAATGCTCAAAGATTATGCCGAGCGCTTTGCACGTCATACCGACGAATATGTAGCCGTTCGGAACGAAGAGCTTAAGGACCTTGAGCAGCAGATCGTTAGGGTGCGCAGACTGATAGAAAACCGCAGAGAGTTGCATAAAAAGCAATTTTTCGCCATTGAAGCTGAAGCTCAGCGGCTAAAAGATATCTTGACCTTTATCTCAGGTTGATTTTCCAGGCGCCAAGCGCAGCATTCAATTTGGCAAAAAGCGCGCTATCGTAAAGCACATGAATTATGGGCGCGCATTGCGCGTCTGTAGCTTTCGAAACCGCTTTATGCGCCGATGATGAAAGGGGGGAGCTTTTGTGCGTGGTTATCAGCTGACTGAACGCGGCAAAATCTTGGTTGCTGTCATTCTTGCGCTGCTTATATTCGTATTGCCGTCAGCGATTCTAGCATATAAGGCTTTGGCCAGCGAGCCGTCCCCGCCCCCTGCTGACCGGGATTCTGAAACATCCGGGAGTCCTCATCCTTCAGCCGGCGAAACGCCTCCCAATGGAAACGCAGAAAGCCCGCCGCCAAATGGCGGCGATTTTAATCCGCCGGAAGATAGCGGTGAGCCGGGTAGCGACAACGAGCCGGGCGACAGCGAACCGGGCGACAGCGAACCGGGCGGCGACAACAGGCCTGGTGATGGCGATGAGCCTAACGACATCAGTGACTCAACCGTACCTTCTCCGCCTGATGAAAATGATCCGGAAAGCCCTACCCCATCCGGATCGATTGGCGGCAATCCTTCTATCGGCACGCTCTCATTTTCGTTCTCGCCAAGCAACCAGGATACTCTTGACGACGAGACCGTTGCATTGCTCAGAGAATTTCTGGCGTCTACGAATAATACTGAGGGGAGCAGAATTGCCATAGAGATACCAAGGCTTTCCGCCGAAGCCGCTGACAAGGTCGTAGCCGCCACCGTTAACGCCTTTGCCGCGCAGGGAGTCCCGACACAGCGGCTTGAATTCATTGCCGGCCGGCGCGTGCCTGCGGGAAGCTCTTTTACAGTCCGCTTGTCCTACATTTGGCCGCAGTCTAAGTAGTAAGTCGCGGCAAGTTTTGAAGGCATGGGATGAACTCCTCGAACCGCATATCATGCGACGCTTTGACAAGTACGGCGTCGCCTTTTTCTATAAGTTCCGGCAGAGCCTCCATGAGAACGGTCTTATCGGCGTAATACCACGCCGCTCCGCCTCCGGCCGATTTATATGCTTCATAAATGAATGACGCTCTATCCCCACAGCAGATAAGGGCGTCCAAACCGGTGCGAGCCGCGATATTCCCGACTTTGCGATGCAAATCGTCTGATTGTTCGCCAAGCCCCAGCATATCTCCGAGAATCGCCACGCGGCGTTCCGGCAGCGCGGATATCGAGGTCAACGCGGCTTCGACTGAATTCGGGTTAGCATTATAACAGTCGTTAATGAGCGTTATATACCCTGTGTAACTGACATTTGACCTGCCGCCGACCGGAGCGTATGTCAGCAATCCACGTGCAATCTCTTCATCTGTTTGTCCAAGCAGCCGGCAAATTATCGCAGCAGGCAAAGACAGAAGAGCTAAATGGCTGCCGTAAGCAGGTATCCTCACAGAGAACCGACCCGTGCTGCTGACAACATCGCATGTAACTGCGTCCACGCCTTCGGCGCATATGTTTTCCACACGGAAATCGTTATGTTTGCCAAGACCGAACAATATACGCTTGATACCGGGATCATACCCGCATAGAAGCTCATCGTCGCCATTCAAGACCGCGACTCCGTCCGGTTGCATAAAAGAGAAAACTTCCGTTTTGGCACGGAGGACGCCATTCAGATCCTTAAGTCCCTCAAGGTGCGAATAGCCTATATTTGTTATTACGAAAAAATCCGGTCGCACCATCTCCGCCAATCTGCTCATTTCGCCAAAGTCGCTTATTCCCATCTCAATGACTGCCGCATCATGGCGCTCATTGATCGATAAAAGCATCAGCGGGACGCCAAGTTCATTATTCAGGTTTGCTGCCGTTTTGAGTATGCGATACTTTGCCCCCAGAGCTGAGGCAATCAGCTCTTTCGCGGTCGTTTTGCCGACGCTCCCGGTAATGCCTATGACCGGTATGTCAAAAAGGCTTCTATAATATCCCCCTACTGTTTTTATCGCTTCAAGCGTGGATTTCACTATGACATACGGTCCTTTGGCGTCCGGAATATGGCGCTCCGCAAGGCAGCAGGCGGCGCCTTGCTCAAACGCGCTGTTTGCAAACGAGTGGCCATCGACTCGCTTGCCAGGTATGCAGACAAAGAGATTCCCCTGTTTTACATCATGGCTATCACGCGCCGCGCCCGCGATGCGGATGTTGCTCGTGCGCTCATCGCCTATATATTCCCCACCTGTGATTTCGGCTATTATCTGCGGCGTCACGTGCTTCATTTTCTGCGCTCCTTGGGCTGTTCAGTTCAGATACTTATGGTAATATACACGAATAGCGCTTATT
>Ga0082212_10008069_pt1 | contig 13819 bp, 6 predicted proteins | sample TergutNt197P3_FD_71548 | JGI IMG/M metagenome (GOLD analysis project Ga0082212, IMG submission 71548) | Neocapritermes taracua P3 segment gut microbial communities from Petit-Saut dam, French Guiana - Nt197 P3 | ecosystem: Host-associated > Arthropoda: Insects > Digestive system > Gut ... | reverse complement strand
ATTTCCCATAATTAGGGAAACCACAAACCCGGAAGCACCCCCCCCCGCCAGTATTCCCGCGATGCCGTTCACGCCGAGAATAAGGCCGCCGACAATCGGGCTTAAAATACCCATCAGCGCGGGCAGTATCATTTCTTTCTGCGCGCTTTTGGTACAAATATCAACACATGTCGCATAATCCGGCTCGGCCGTACCTTCCATAAGCCCCGCAATTTCCCTGAACTGGCGGCGCACCTCAACAACGATCTGCTGCGCTGCGCGCCCCACCGCGTTCATGGTCAGTGAGGAGAACATAAACGGAAGCATAACCCCCACCATAAGACCAATAAGCACCGGCGGATTGGTTATACTCATGTTAAAAACAAAATCAGGCGCCATAAATACAATTTCGTCAATGAAAGCGACGATCAGCGCAAGCGCGGTCAGTGCCGCCGAACCGATGGCGAATCCCTTGCCTATTGCCGCTGTTGTATTGCCCAGCGCATCCAGCGCATCGGTACGCTTGCGTACTTCTTCGGGAAGGTGGCTCAGTTCTGCAATGGCCCCCGCATTGTCGGCGATGGGGCCGTAGGCATCGGTGGCAAGGGTAATACCGAGAGTCGAGAGCATACCGACCGCAGACATAGCCACTCCGTACAGCCCAACCTGAAAACTCGTCCCCCCGCCTGATGCATAAAAGCTCACCAGAACAGATATACCAACAATGATCACGGGAATCGCGGTTGAAATCATACCCAGCGAAATACCGCCGATCATAAGGGTTGCCGGCCCGGTCAGGCTTGAATGAGCCAGATTCTTCGTCGGTTTGTATGAGTCCGATGTAAAGTACTCGGTAAAAAGCCCAATAAGCACGCCGGCAAGCAGCCCCGAGAGAATCGCCCAATAGACGCCAAAGCGATACCCGGTGAATCCGCCGTTATGTGCACAATCCAGGCAGAAATACACAATGGGTACTGCCAGGGCGATGATCAACGCCGATGAAACATAGGTCCCCTTGCGCAAGGCAGAGAGCAGATGCTTCTGGTCGGTTTTCTCGCCCGACCGGACAAACAACGTGCCGATAATCGACGAAACAATACCCGCCGCCGCCATTATCATGGGAACCATTGCGCCGCCGTAGCCGTAACCGGCGGAAACCGCCAGGGCCATGGTCGCCACGATAGAACCGACATACGACTCGTACAGGTCAGCGCCCATGCCCGCCACGTCTCCGACATTGTCGCCCACATTGTCCGCAATGACTGCCGGATTGCGCGGATCGTCTTCGGGAATGCCCGCCTCGACCTTACCCACAAGGTCGGCTCCCACATCGGCGGCCTTGGTAAAAATACCGCCGCCCACACGGGCAAAGAGCGCCATGCTGGAAGCACCCATGCCGCAGGTAAGCATTGTGGAAGAGATCAGCTGAATCTGCGCATTTTCCACGGTAAAACCCTTTGCGACAAGCTCGAGGATCGCCTCTGATCCTGGGGCAAAAAACACATATTTCAAAAGGAGAAACCAAATTGAAAGAAACAACACGCCAAGTCCGACAACGGTGAATCCCATAACCGAACCTGCCGAAAAAGCCACTTTTAGCCCCTTATTGAGGCTGTACGAGGACGCATGAGCGGTGCGGGCATTCGCCGCAGTGGCAATTTTCATGCCGATAAACCCGGAAAGCCCGGAAATAACACCGCCGGTAATAAAGGCGAAGGGTACAAAGGGCGTTAGCAGCTTGGCAAAAGCCATAATGCCCAGCACGATAAACATCACGACAAAAAAAAGTGCCACACCGGTATACTGCCGCTTCAGATACGCATTCGCCCCGGTACGCACCGACTGCGAGATGCGTTTCATAAGATCATTGCCTTCAGGATAGCTGTAAATTTTTCGCGCCTGAAAAAACGCGAAAGCCAGAGCCAAAACCGATCCAATTGGAGCAATAAAAAACAACTGTTCAACCATTCCTCAAACCCCCGATTTTTTAGGATACCATAAACTACGAGGCAATGTCACTAACCTCACGGCCTGGCGCATCCACCAGCGAGGAAAGATCGCCCGATCCCTTGAAACGCAGCACATTGACCATGAAAATATTGAGTTTGTTGATGATGTTCGGCGGCAAAAGATTCCCGTCCACCTCCACTGAGAGGATCGGATAGTTACGTTCCCTTGCCCAGGGCGTATACAGCCCTTCGATAACCCGCCCAATGAGGCAGGCAAAGGGACTGATATTCACTATGCCCGAAAAACCCGCATCCATTGCCGCCGCCGCAGAGCCGGAGGATACGGCAATCTCCGAGTTAAGTTCCAGATTGACAAAATGCTCCTGGGTATACTTCATAATTTCGCGCATATCGTGGGGCGTATCGGGGATAAGGCCGGTAGGTTTCAAAATGGAAAGCACCTTTTTCTCAACCGAATGTTTCCACCATTCCTCGATTTCCAGTTTTTTCAGGTCTTTCCACGGTTGTGAAAACAGCCGTGTGCCCCGCTTTCGCAGTTTGAGCAGTTTTTTGAGGGCATATTCCCGTACAAAGTCCAGGTAATGAATCCATTCAGAAACACCGGCAACCTTTACCACAATGCCCCGCTCGCTCATCAGGTCGGTCAGCTCGCCCACGGCAAAGTCGTCTCGGCGCACATAGATCTCGCCGACAATAAGCACTCTCGGACAATCAACAAGGTTCCGCTTGAGGGGTATTTTCTGTACGTCTTCGGCGACGTGTTTAAGTTCCTTCCACAGTTCTTTGGGATTATGCTCAACCGCGTGCATGACCCTGCGCCAGGAATGTTCAAATTCCGCCTGGGCTGCCGCGGGATCGGCGGCGCACGCTTTGAGAGCGCACTGAATATCCTTGAGGTAGTCGGATAGCACCAGCCCCTTCCACATTTCCCGTGCGAAGCCGGGGCCAAGTTCGGTATATGAATTATCCGCCGAAAGGATAAAGACCACCACGTTCTCAAGGCGCAGATCGCGGAAGAGGTTTTCGTAATACACAAAATACTGGCCGGTACGGCAGGGGCCGGTGGTAATCGGCACAAAGAGCAGGTATAACTCGTCCTTGCGGTAATGTTCGCTGAAAACAAATTCCAGAGCACTGCCCAAAACCAGATGGCTGGGAACGCATTCTTTCCCCGAAGCGTGGGCGCGTGCAATCTGAATCGTTTTGGAAGTGGCAACAGGCAGCGCTTCGGCATTTACCCCCTGGCTGCGAATCGCCGCGCCCATATATTCGGTAGAGATCGCCCCCATGTTGGACAGCAGCACCTTTACCCGCTTGTTCCCCACAATGGGAACTGTTTCGCCGGTTTTTACATTGTCGATCCGCAGATCAAAATTCCCGCCGGCCTGCTGCTCGCTGACAAAACGCCAGCCGTTATCAAAACGGTCTGCCTCGATTTCGTCCTTTTTGGCGCGGTAGCCGTCGATAATGTCGAGGAACGCCTCAACCCGCGTATCCACACCCGCATCGGCAGAATGGGAATCGAGTTCCAGCACCAAAAAGGGCTTCTGCCCCATCACCCATTTGATGTAATGCAGAATAAAGGAATCGGGCGCGCAGGAAAAATTGGTAATAAACGTAAGATAAATATTTTCCTCATTCTTGAGGAGCTGCGCCACCTTTACATCCTGCTGGCCGTAGTACCAGTACATATTGGGAAAAATTTCCTCGTCATGAAAGGGCAGTATGTCAAAGGGAATAATCGAATAACCCCGCGTGGTAAACTTGCGGGGAATACCCATATTTGCCTCCGGGGTAAAGGCATTGTACGGCCTGCCCAGCGTGGCGATAACGGGACGGTCGGCTTTGCGCGCCTCTTGCAGCGCCTGTCTGCCCATCGCGTGTATCGCGTTAAAATAATCCTGCTGCCGGGAAAGCGCAGTCCTGAACGCCGCTTCCGTCTCGGCCTCGCCAATACCCAGCCGCCTGGTCATTTCCACAAAAAGTTCCAGCGCCTTGCCTTCGCCGAATTTAAAACTTACCACCAGCGGCAGCCAGCGGTTTTTGTCGATGTCGGGAAACGCCTTTTCAATATAATACGGAAGCGCCTGCGTTATGGGACAGAAGTTGGCGTGTACCTCGTCTTCGTAGCTCGGCATATCGCGGAAGTGGGGCAAAAGCACATAGTCCGCCCCCTTGTCCAGACAATCCTGCACCGCGCCGTGGGCAATCTCCGCCGGAAAACAGTAGGTGGACTCCGCACGGGCAACGCCCTCATGCGCCACCTCGGAGGAAAGAAACGTCTTAATGCCCAGCTCGTAGAAAAACCACGAATACAGCGGATACAGCGTATGCACGGAAAACGCGCGGGGAATACCAACGGTAAAACTTCTCCCGTTTTTTTCACGCAGAGACGTCGAACCAATGGTTCGCGAGAGCGCAGAGTTTTGGGCTAGACTTTCAAATCCCGCGTCTTCCCTTTGCGCCTCCGCGCCGCGAACCGAAGGTTCGATGCGTGAGGAATTATCCGAAAATGCGGGCGCAGCGAATTCCTCAAACAGCATCTTCTGGCGTTTTTCGACATAATCGAACACTTCCACATCTTTGACACGTTTGCGCATATTCGTATATTTGTTGCAGCGCCCGCCAAACATATACTTGTGTTCGTTGACATTTAACACCTGAATCGGGCAGAGGTTTTCGCAGGACTTGCAGGTAAAGACTCGTTCGTAGCCAATCTCGCGGCCTATAATATCGTCGAGGTTAACGGCTTGCTCTTCCAACAGGCCATCGGCGTTTTTGCGTTTTGCCAAAAGCGCTACCCCAAAACAGCCCATAAGTTCCGGCGAAGGGGGAACGAGGATCTGCTTGTTGAGCATCATGGCAAAGGCCAGGGGAACCGCCGGATTTTTCGCGACGCCGCCCTGCAAAAATATCTTCCCGCCGATGGTACGGTTGCCGACAACGCGGTTAAGGTAGTTCGCCACGATGGAACAGACGATCCCCGCGGTAATGTTTTCCCTGCTTGCCCCCTGCTGCACGGCTTTGCGGATATCGCTGTTGATAAAGGCGGAACAGTGCTCGCCGAATTTACACGGAGAGTCGGCGTTAAGCGCAATGGGACCAATGTCCACCGCGCTGTGTATCGAAAGGTCCCCGGCGGCAGATTCCTCAAGGAATGAGCCGGTTCCCGCCGAGCAGGCTTCGTTCATTGCGTAATCAATCGGTACGCCGTTTTTCAAAAGCACATACTTCGCGTCCTGGCCGCCGATCTCAAAAATAGTTTCAACTTCCTTGTCAAAAAATGTCGTACCCACCGAATGGGCGATAATCTCGTTGTACACCCCCGGCGTTTCCAGAAACACGCCGAGTATCTCGCGGCTGGAACCGGTGGTTGAGACAAGGCGAATGTCAATTTTTTTACCGCCGGTGTCGGCGACAATTTTTTCCTGAATAATCGCCAGACATTCCTTAAGGGCCTTTACCGGATCGCCGTGGGTTCTGCCGTAGTGGCTGGCGACGATCTCGTCGGTTTCCGTGTCAACCAGACAGGCCTTGGTTGTGGTAGAACCGCCGTCAACGCCCAGAATGTAACTCCGGTCGGCACGCACCTTGCCGCCCGCTTTCTCGAAAAACCGTACCTTGTCCTTCGAATCCCGCAGCGCCTCCAAAACGCCGAAGCGCACATCGTTGGTCCGCAGCAGCTTGTCCGCCTCGGGCAGAAGGCTCCCGGATTGCGGGGCCAGTACCGCCGCGCCCAGAGCTTCAAAAACCGCTGCGGTTTCGGGGATAATAAATTCAATCTGTGGGGCCTTTTCCCGGATAAAGCGAATAATGTGCCGGTTCAGGGTAATGCCGCCCGTCAGCACTACCCTTCCCTCGGTTACCCTGGCGCGTTTCAAAAAGTCGATAACCTTCACCGCCATCACGTCGGACAATGACAGGACAATGTCGTCTTTGGTCGCCTCGCGCTTGTTCAGCCGGTGGGTGCAGTCGCTTTTCATAAATACCGAACAGCGGGTGGAAAGGGCATGTACCCTGGCGGTGTCAGGCACCTTCTCGATGTCGTCCAGAGTCATGTCCATACGGGCAAGCTGCTGTTTAAGGAATTCTCCCGTTCCGCTGGCGCACTTGTTGCCGGAAAAATTGTTGATTATCTTGCCCTGCTCGTCCAGTGAATAGACGATAAGGTCTTCCCCTCCCATGCTGACAACCGCGTCTGCCCTGATACCCAGGTTCCGCAGCGCCGCTTCCACGCAGAGCGGTTCCAGCGTGCCGGCCACGTCGAACATGAAGCGTCCCTCGTTGCCGGTAACCAGGACGGGAATCCCCGCCGGAATATTCCCCCCGGCAAGCAGCCGGCGAACCGCCGCGCTAAAATCTCCCTCATGGGGAACCGAGGCGCTCCATACCGCCCTGCCATTTTCAGTCTGCCCATCATACTCAAATAATGCCATTTTCAGGCTGGTTGAACCAATGTTAATACCTAGTGAATGCATAATACCTCCATAATACCCTTTTCATAGGGGGCGTTTCAATGGTATAGTATCGAAGAAAACGGCCTGGAGTCGTAAATATTTATTATAAGGAGAGTCATGTATGAAAAAATGGGTTTGTACCGTTTGCGGTTATGTACACACGGGCGACAGCGCCCCCGAGACTTGCCCCACCTGCAAGGCCCCCGCGGCCAAATTTAAAGAGCAGGACGCGGGCGGCGGATTTGCCGCTGAACACGTTGTCGGCGTTGCCAAGGGCGTGGATGCCGATATCATAAAGGACCTGCAGGCGAACTTTAACGGCGAATGCTGCGAAGTGGGGATGTACCTGGCAATGGCCCGCGTGGCGTTCCGGGAAGGGTATCCCGAAATCGGCCTGTACTGGGAAAAAGCGGCCTGGGAAGAGGCGGAACATGCCGCCAAATTCGCCGAATTGCTGGGCGAGGTTATTACCGACAGCACCAAGAAAAACCTGGAACTGCGGATCGAAGCTGAACACGGCGCCTGCGCCGGTAAGACCGATGTCGCCAAGCGCGCCAAAGAAAAAGGTCTGGACGCGATCCACGACACTGTTCACGAAATGGCCCGCGATGAAGCACGTCACTGCGCCGCCTTCAAAGGCCTGCTGAAGCACCACTTCGGATAAGACATAAAAAGAGAGTCAACGAATGACACGAATGTAAACGAATGAAGAAAAGAGGCAGGAGTTAGGTTTTTTTACTCCCCACTCCTTCCTAATTATTATTCGCGCCGTACAGCAGGTACGCCATTCGCGTCATTCGTTGATCTTGAATTCCAGCCCCTGCGCCTCCGCGAGAGGCAGCGGGGGCGTATTTTTCCCAAAAACAGATAAAGCAAAACGCCGTTTTTAACCCTATTCAGGGTATGGAAAACAAAGAATTAGACAGAAAACAAAGAGCGCTGCGGGAAATAGGCAAAGTGCTGATTAATTTCGGAAACCTTACCTTTGCAAGCCTTGTATTAGGCAGTATATTAAGAAGTGATTACAATCGGTTTTTATTAGTTATGACCGGTGGAGCTCTCGCCGTATTATTTGTCACGGTGGGAGTTATTCTGCTGATAATCTAAGGAGGGAAAAATGGAACTGATATTTCTGCTGTGTATGCCATTAGTACCCACAATAATCGCTGTTATATACGCCATGGTATACGTCAGAAAAAGAGATAGAGAAGCCAAGGCAAAAACCGCCGAAACAGTCAGCGCGAGTATCTGACCAATGGATAAAACAAAAGAGAGTCAACGAATGACACGAATGAAGAAAGAATACAATTTGTATTATTCGCGTCATTCGTTGTTCTCAAATTTTAGCCCCTGTTCTGCGGGATGTCCGGTATTGTAGCAAAGCCTTTTTCCAGATCGGCGTCCGTGGGGATGTGGTCGGTCATCGACTTGCTGTTATACGCCATGTAGGCGGTCATGTCGAAGAAGCCCGTCCCGCTTAATCCAAACACAATCACCTTCTTCTCGCCGGTGCGCTTGCATTCCAGGGCTTCGTCTATCGCCGCCTTTATCGCGTGGGACGATTCCGGCGCGGGGAGAATTCCCTCCACCTTCATGAAGCGGACAGCGGCGTCAAAGACAGCAGTCTGCACCTCGGCGCGGACCTCCAAGTGGCCGTCGTGGCAGAGCTTCGACAGCAGGGCGCTCATGCCGTGGTAGCGAAGGCCGCCGGCGTGGTTGGACGAAGGAATAAAGCCGTTGCCCAGCGTCATCATTCGCATAAGCGGGGTGGTCTTTGCCGTGTCGCCAAAGTCGTAGGCATAGCGTCCCCGGGTAAGCGAGGGGCAGGAAGCCGGTTCCACGGCGATGAAGCGGGCATTTAGCCTGCCGGCGAGCTTATCCCCCATAAAGGGAGAGATGAGGCCGCCGAGATTGGAGCCGCCGCCCGCGCAGCCGATGATGATGTCGGGCTTAATCCCGTACTTGTCCAGGGCGGCTTTGGTTTCCTGCCCGATTATCGACTGGTGCAAGAGGACGTGGTTCAGCACGCTGCCCAGCACATAGCGGCACTTGTCGGTTGTAACGGCCTTTTCAATCGCTTCGGAGATGGCGCAGCCCAGCGAGCCGCCGGTGCCGGGATTTTCCGCGAGGATCTTTCGCCCGGATTCGGTGGTGTCTGACGGGGATGGAATCACGCTTGCCCCGTAGGCTTCCATTAACGCCTTGCGGTAGGGCTTCTGCTCGGAGCTGATCTTTACCATGTACACCGTCAGATCCAGACCATAAAAGGCACAAGCCATCGACATCGCCGAGCCCCACTGCCCCGCTCCGGTTTCCGTAGCAAGCGTGGTTAAGCCCTCTTCTTTCGCAAAGAATGCCTGCGGCCCTGCGGAATTCAGTTTATGGGAACCGGAAGTATTGGTTCCCTCAAACTTATAGTAGATTTCGGCCGGGGTTCCCAGGTCCTTTTCCAGGTAATACGCCCGGATAAGCGGCGAAGGCCGATACGCTTTGTAGAACTCCACAAGACCATCGGGAATGGGGATAAGCCGGGTTGTTTCGTCCAGTTCCTGCCTGACCAGTTCTTTGCAAAAAACCGGTTCCAGGTCGGCCGCCGTTACGGGCTGGAGGGTTCCCGGATGGAGGATCGGATCCGGTTTTTCCTTCATGTCCGCCTTCAGGTTGTACCAAAACCTGGGTATCTCCTCCTCATCCAGGTAGATTCGGGTCGGGATTTTCTGTGACATAATCTTCTCCTTCGGCGAATAAAGGTGTCTGCGCCACCATGTGGCAGTCACCTTTTCCACCTTTTTGGGTTTATACGCTTCTGTCAATAGAAACGCTTCTGTATAAAGAAACATACCGTACCGCCATCATTTTGTCAATAGAAAATTCAGAAAAAAACAAAAATTTTGATGATTTTAGACTGGCGTTGGCAGCATAGACGACGCTGCTTCAAGGCTTTAGCATGGTATATTATTACGGCATATGGTATACTACATCGATCAATTCCGCTGGTACCCGGCATTGATCCAGGCAAAAGGGGTGAAATATGCTAAAAACCATCTTTGTGGTCGATGATAATGCCACAAACCTCTCAGTAGCGGAAGAAGCGCTGGAAAGTCTGTACCAGGTAATAACGCTGTCCTCCGCGGCAAAAATGTTTTCAATAATGGAAAAAGTTACGCCCGACCTTATCCTTTTGGACATCGAAATGCCGGAAATGACCGGGTTCGAGGCGATGAAGCGGCTAAAAGCCAACTCTTCGCATGCTGAAATACCGGTCATATTTCTTACCAGCCTGAGCGACGCTGTTAACGAGGCCTACGGGATAGAGCTGGGGGCTGTCGATTTTATCACCAAGCCCTTTTCCGTGCCGGTTCTGCTGAACCGTATCAAGAATCATCTGGACATCGACGAGTTGATCCGCGAGCGGACGGAACTGCTGCGTGAACGGACGGAACGGCTTGAACGGCTGCAAAACGGCATTGTATTCACCATGGCGGATCTTGTTGAAAGCCGTGATACCAATACCGGGGGACACATCGACCGTACCACGGTATTTATGAAACTGCTTATTGACGCCATGAAAGCCCGCGGCATATACAGCGACGAAATAGGCAGTTGGGACCTGGAATCGGTGGTTTCATCTGCCCGCCTGCACGATATTGGAAAAATCTCAATCCCCGACGCTATTTTGAACAAGCCGGATAAACTGACCAATGAAGAATTTCTGACAATGAAGAGTCATTCTGCGCTGGGCGAACAGATAATCGACCAAATGGTCAACCGTACCGGCGAAGTAGATTTTTTAAGCAACGCCAAACTTTCGGCGGCGTATCACCATGAACGATGGGACGGCTTGGGTTATCCTTACGGGATAAAGGAAACGGATATTCCGCTTCACGGGCGCATCATGGCGATTGTTGATGTGTACGACGCGCTTACTTCCGACCGTCCCTACAAGAAGGCTTTCTCAAATGATGAGGCGGTCAGCATAATCATGGACGGAGCAGGCAAACATTTTGACCCCAAAATCGCGGAAGTTTTTTTTGAAATAAAAAACCAGTTTGAAGTAGCGAGGGTTAAACTCTCACGAAAAGCAACTACCTGAAATGAAGGGGCAGATATGAATTGGTTCAATAACATAAAGATAGGGAACAAACTCCTGCTCGTATTCGGAATACTTGTGTTCAGCATGATTGCCTTTGCCATATTTGCCGTTGTGGAAATAACCAACATGGGCAGAAACAGCAGCGAAGTGATAAATTCCTATCAGGCGCGGCAAATCCATATAGCGAACGCAATTGTTGAATCTTACCGGATGCGTTACGCGAATCTTTCCAGGGGATATGAAACAGAAACCGAAAATGCGGCGAGTATGGTTGCCAAAATTATGGAAGATTACGAAAAAAGCGCATCGGTATTTATGGAAAACCTGATTGGTTTCCGTGACATAACATCAGCCGATCCAAAAATAACCGAATCGGAAAAGCAGCAGCGATTGGCTGTTGTCAACGGAATTGAAGATTCGTTCATCAGATATATGCAAATTGCCGGTAAAATTCAAAGCACCGTGGAGGGCTTGAACAGGGACGAGGTGTTTCGGGTTCTGGAGGAAGCCATTCCCTACGGAAACGATCTAAGTGAAAAACTGGAGGAACTCAGCGATCTGACTTTTTCTACAGCCAAAAGAAAAGTTCTGGAAACAACGGAAAATACAGCTCAGACAATAAATCTTATTTTGCTTATAACCACCACCTTCATTTTTCTTTCGGCTTTTGCGTTATTGTTTACGGTTAACAATATTAACCGGCCCATAACAAACCTGGAAAAGGGAGTTATAGAAATCACAAACGGGAACCTGGCCTTCCCGATTCGAAACGACCGAAGGGATGAATTGGGGGTGCTTTCAAACAGCATCGGCGACATGGTCGACAAAATTTCCGAGCATAACAAGACGATGGCCATTATGGATAACATGGATGCGATGATATGCGTTTCCGATCTTGATAATAATTTATTGTACGTTAACAAGCGCCTGGCAGACAGATTCGGCATGGACATTAAAAATTATTCAAACCAAAAATGCTACAAGGCCACAAGGGGCAAGGATTCACCGTGCGCCTTCTGCCAGTTGTCGGAACTTTTACCCCTGAAGCAGGTATATCCAAGCAAGGACTTTGAATACATTTGGGACGATTCCCTTGGCGTATGGCTCGGCGGAACCGCTTCGATTATCCGCTGGGTGGACGGCTCCATGGTGCTTTTCCAGGCCTCCAGGGATGTAACCCAGAAAAAACGGCAGGAAGAACAGCTGCGTGATGCCCTTCAGGAAGCAAAAACGGCGTCGGTTGCGAAATCGTCTTTCCTTGCCAACATGAGCCATGAAATTCGCACGCCGATGAACGCGATTTTGGGCATTGCCGAAATTGAGCTTCAGGACAATGCGCTCAAGCCCAAAACAAAAGAATCCCTGGAAAAGATTCATCATTCGGGCGGCCTTCTGCTCGGCATCATCAATGAAATCCTTGATCTTTCAAAAATCGAAGCGGGCAAACTGGAACTTGTCCCCGGTGAATACAAAATAGCAAGCATGATCAATGATACCGTCACCCTCAATATGATGCGAATCGGCAGTAAACCGATTGAGTTCGTACTCTCCGTGGACGAAAATACTCCTTCATCACTCTACGGAGACGAACTTCGCATCAAGCAGATATTAAACAATCTGCTTTCCAACTCGTTCAAATATACAAAAAGAGGCGTTGTCAAGCTGGCTGTCTCATGCGAAACAGGGAATGCAGGAGTAATGCTTATTTTAACCGTAAGCGATACGGGAATGGGCATGTCGGAAGAACAGGTCGCAAAGCTGTTCGACGAGTATTCCCGGTTTAACATGGAAGCAAACCGTACCACCGAAGGAACGGGCCTGGGCATGAGCATCACAAAGAATCTCATACGCATGATGAACGGCGATATTCACGTTAAAAGCGAAGTAAACTGGGGATCGATATTTACCGTGCGCATACCTCAGATGTCTACAGGCTCCGGCGTTTTGGGAAGGGAACTGGCGAAAAGCCTGGAGCAGTTCCAGTCAAGCGGCGAAAAACAGATGACAAGATCGCAGGTTGCATTTGAGCCGATGCCCTACGGAAAGGTTTTGGTAGTAGATGACGTAGAATCAAATCTCTATGTCGCCAAGGGACTCATGTCCCCTTATGGGTTGGCGATTGAGACCGTTCCGAGCGGTTTTGAGGCGATTGACAAGATCAAGGACGGTAATGTGTATGACATTGTGTTCATGGATCATATGATGCCTGAAATGGACGGTATTGAAACAACGAAAAAAATGCGCAGCATGGGATACACACAACCGGTTGTCGCATTAACGGCGAATGCCGTAGTAGGACAGTCCGAAGTATTCCTGGAAAATGGTTTCGACGGCTTTATTTCCAAACCGATTGATGTACGACAGCTGAACACTGTGCTGAAAAAGCTTGTGCGCGACAAGCAGCCGCCGGAAGTCCTTGAGGCCGCGCTGCATTCCGCAGAAAAACAGCAGACACAGACCTCCGGCGGGGGCAGCAGCCAGGCTGACGATGAACCGGCCAGAATCCGCGCGTATCTGCGTGAAAAACTCACTGTCGTCAAAGAAGCGTGTGAAAAGCATGATGAAAATTCCGCCAAAAACACGATAACCGAAATGATGGAAAAATCATGGCCGCGTATGATCAAGGATATGCTGGGCACTATGACAGAACATCTTTCAAACGGCAATTTTGATGAAGTAATACGGCTTGCCCAAAAGATTGTCGGAACGCCATGACCAGTAAAACTGGAGGAATATACGTGCGAATAATCAGCAAGACGTTATGGGTAACATTTGCCGCCCTGCTGTTGTTTGCATGCTCAAAAAAACCAAACGGCGCTCAGAAAGCCGAATACCCGTCATATACCTCTTTTCGGGAAGTCCCCGGCGTGACAGAAGACGAGATTAGGTCAATTGAAGCGCTTCAGACCCTATTCAGCGAATTTGATTACGGCATGCAGCAAAGCACCGAGGCGTTCTATGACAAAAACGGTGAAATAAGCGGCTATTCCGCACTGTTCTGCGATTGGCTGTCCCGCCTGTTCGGCATCAGATTCATTCCCGCAATTTACAAGTGGGACGAACTGCTGGCGGGGCTTGAAACAGGTGAAATTGATTTTACCGGACGCCTGATGGCCACCGATGACCGCCGCAAAACGTATTTTATGACCGATACCATTGCCGAGCGATGGGTGAAATATTACCGGATCGCAGGGAATATGCCGCTTGCGGATATCGCAGGCCTTCGTATGCCGCGCTTTGCATTTCTGGCCGATTCTGTGTGCCTTAATCTTGTGACTCCGCTATCCGAATACCCCTTTGAAACAGTCATTGTTGAGAGT
>Ga0082212_10008068_pt1 | contig 13820 bp, 9 predicted proteins | sample TergutNt197P3_FD_71548 | JGI IMG/M metagenome (GOLD analysis project Ga0082212, IMG submission 71548) | Neocapritermes taracua P3 segment gut microbial communities from Petit-Saut dam, French Guiana - Nt197 P3 | ecosystem: Host-associated > Arthropoda: Insects > Digestive system > Gut ... | reverse complement strand
TTGCAGGTGCGGCAGGTGCAGGAAAAACAATTGCCTTTAACTGGAAAAATCTTGACAGGCGGCTTAAACTGTTTCTGATTTACATATTTTTGTTTACTCTTGGCAATTCATCCAACGCATTTATATTATTGAGGGCATATAACGCCGGTTTTTCGCCGCGCGGAGCGATTCTGCTGTACTTTATCTACAATATGACCGGCTCCCTGTTGGCCTTTCCTGCCGGAATGCTCTCGGACAAATTCGGCAGAAAAAACCTTCTCTGTACCGGTTATTTGCTGTACGGAATTGTATACATGGGCATTGGCTTGATGTCGAATAACATCGCGTTTATCGCGTTATTTGTCATTTACGGCTTTTACAGCGCCATGACCGCCGGTGTTGAACGAGCGCTGATTGTGGATATTGTTCCGCCGGAAAACAAGGCTGGAGCATTGGGTCTGCATGCCGCCATTGCGGGAATCGGCCTTTTGCCCGCTTCCGTTATTGCCGGGTTTTTATGGAAATGGCTGGGGCCTTCCGCGCCGTTTTTATTCGGCGGCAGTCTGGCGTTTATCACCAGTATCGGGGTTTTTGTTATATTGAGCGGTAAGAGTGAGGTGCAATAATGGTAGACGTAATCGAAGAAAAAGAAAAATTAACCCATGAACTTTCGGACCAATATTCCCGAAGCATTATCAGTCTGGAAGAATACGAAAAAATGATAGATCATGTTAACAAAATTGAGTCTATTAAGGAACTGATGGCTGTTCAGAAAATGACTCATGATAATACCGGTTTGACGCCGCTCGAAGATAACAGCCAGAAGCACATAACTGTTTTTTCCTGGAGAGATGTTACTTTAGAGCCGGTTAACGGAAACGGCGGAAAATATGTCTGTGTGTTCGGCGCGAATCAGATAAAGGTAAATGATCTGCCAAAAGGAAAAACCTTTTTGCATGTTGAATCGATATTCGGTCTTACGGAAATATTTATCTCAAAAAAAATCAGAGTGATAAATAAAGCAATTCCCATTATGGCGGGGATATTTGCTCCAAACGAAAGTGAACAAACCGAAGAAGATGATAACAGGCCTGAATTGTACATAACCGGAAAAGCGGTTTTTGGGAATATTACAATCATAAGGACAGAATGACAGCAGATATTCCTGAAACAGCAATTTACGGCGCTGGTTCCATGGGAACTGTATTGGGCGCTTTTCTGGGCAAAGCGGGACTGGCGGCGGACCTTGTCAGCCGCGATAAAGAGCATATTGAGGCTCTGAAACCCACAGGGGCGAAGATAGGCGGGACTGTTTCGTTTTCCGCGCCGCCTTTTGACGGCAGGGAAGGGCGGGGTCTTGCCATGCTTCCCGGTGAAATGCAAAAAAGGTACGATGTTATTTTTCTGCTAACCAAACAGACTGACAATGCCGATACCGCGAAATTACTGAAAGAACATATTACACCTAACGGGGTAATTGTTACCATGCAAAACGGAATCCCCGAGCCAACGCTGGCTGAAATTCTTGGAAATGAGCGGGTGATTGGCTGTACATGCACCTGGGGCGCAATTAAAACAGCGCCGGGCAGGGCGGACCTTACCAGTAATCCCGGTAGCATGAGTTTTGGACTGGGTTGTTTGAATGCCAAACCTCACCCAATGTTGCCGGCAGTACGGGATATTCTCGAAAAAATGTGTCCGGTTACTGTGGAGCCGAATTTTACCGGGGCGCGCTGGAGCAAGCTCCTGATTAATGCGGCTTTCAGCGGATTGTCCGTGGTAACAGGTTACAATTTTGGACAAGTCGCCGCTGACAAACGTTCCCGAAGCTGCGCGCTCCGTGTTATCAAAGAATGTATTAATGTCTGCACTGCGGCGAAAATAAAAATAGAGCCGGTGCAGGGCAGGGATATTGCGCGTCTGATGGACTTTAACAATCCCCTGCAAAAATTCAGGGCTTCTGTTCTCCTTCAAATCGCTATCAGAAAACACCGGGCCATTACATCAGGCATGCTTCGGGACCTTGACCGCGGAAGGTCCTGTGAAATTGAATACATCAACGGCGTAGTAAGCAAATTGGGAAAAAAGCATGATGTTCCCACCCCCTGCAACGACCGGATCATCGAAATTGTACATTCCATTGAAAGGGGCGAAAGAAAATACAGCCCGGGAAATCTTGAGTTATTTGATAAAATCTTTTAAGGTAATCATTATGAAAAAACAAATTTATTTTGCTATTTTTTGCCTTGGCGTGGTTCTTTTTTCTTTTTCTTCCTGCAAAAAAAACAATATGAAGAGCGGATCAATCACCTCCTTTTCCGGTTCCTTTGTGGAAACGGGGCGGCAAATAGCCGACCTTGCGAACTACAGAATCGCCTATTATGAGCCGGTAATGGTCAGTTCCGGGGCTGACGGCAGCGGTGCAGCCTTTGGCAGCATACAGGAAAGCGATGAGCCTTTTATCATCACCGATTACGGCCCGCAGGACGAACTTCCGCAGGAAATTAAAAAACCTTCTATCTATGTTGTCTTTTCCCAGCCCGTTGTTCCCCTTGCAAAACTCGGCGAACCCATCCGCGAGGGCGCGGAACTTTTTACCATAGACCCGCCTCTTGCCGGAGTGTACCGCTGGTATGGAACCAGGCTGCTTTCCTTTGAACCCGATGCCGAAAGCATGCCCCAGCAGCGTTATACGATCACTGTTCCGGACAGGATCAAATCTCTGGGCGGAAAAAGTTTGCAGGGGGAACGATCTTTCAGTTTTGAAACAGAGCGGCTTTCGGTGCTGGAGTGGCGTCTGGGCGGAGAAGATCGCTGGGTTTATAACCGCAATGTACACCCGGATGACGCCAAATATATAAGGTTGATCTTTTCGTATCCGGTGAATCTGAATGAAATCGCCAAATGGATTGAAGTGCGGGCCGCAGCCAGGACCTGGCCTTTTACCCTTTCCCGGCTTTCAAAAATAGACGAAAGGCGTTACACGGCCGAACAGGGCGTACTGCTTACCATCAATGAAAATCTTCCGCTGGATACCGAGATTGCAATGGAACTGAAAGCCGGCGCACGATCAGAGGCCGGATGGTTAGGTGCAAAAGAATCCAAATTCTGGAACTATCATACCCTGCTGCCCTTTGGTTTCAGTGATGTGTCGGTTCGTTCCCAGTCCCGGCCCCGCACCGAGGAAGGGGATTCTATTCCCATTTCCCTGGATTTTACCCAGGATGTGGAACCTGATGGAGCGGAGAAATATTTTTCTGTTGAGGGATTGCCGCCGCTTGAAAAAGAAAATGTGCGCGTCTACGGCTCAACAGTGATTATCAATCGTCTGCCTCTGGAGTATCAGAAAAATTACTACGTGCGAATATCGGCAGACCTTAAAGATGTTTTTGGCCGTCCTCTGGGCAGGGCAGAGAGGGTAGAGGCCCGTGTTGGCGAGGCCAACAGTTATGTGTACATTCAAAACCAGGGTTCCCGTATGCTTGAAGCGGGTTTCCCGCCGTATATAGTGTGGGAAGCCCAGAACCCGGTTTCAATACGGAGATTTGCTGCTACTGCCAACAGCCCCTATGAGCGGCTTTCGTCTGACGGCCTTGCCGTTATGGATGCTTCCAGTTTTCCGGCGAATTCAAAGCGTTATTTTATGGAAGATCTTTCCTCTTTCCTTAACGCTGCGGGAAAGGGAAGCGCCGCCCTGCGATGGGAGTATCAAACCAGATCTTCCTGGCAGCAGGGAAGGATAGATTCCGGAGACAGTTGGCTTACGGTACAGGTTACCGATATTGGCATAACGGTGCGTTATGCGTATAACAAGGTCCTTGTTTGGGCGACTCATCTTTCAAACGGGAAACCTGCGGCAAACGCCGCCGTGGAACTTCTGGAAGGGGAACGGGTTATTGTCAGTGGAAGAACCGATGCGCAGGGGCTGGCGGTTTTCGATTTTGCCAACGGGACTTTTGCCTCGCGCTTTACAATGCCCCGGACCAATCTGCCCAGAACATCGGAAACAGCAGGTGAAGGTCTGCGGATTCGGGTGATCGAAGGGCAGGGCAATACAATGGACAGGGCCGAGTTCATTCCCAATGACAGCCACAACCTTTGGCGTTTCAGTATTGAATCTACCGCAAGCCCCTTTACAGTAGAACAGGAGCGGCCGGTTATCTTTCTTTTTACTGACCGCGGTTTGTACCGTCCCGGCGAGACTGTTACGTTCCGGGGCATTGACCGTAGCCTCAGGCGGGGAATTTATGAAGCTTACCGGGGGCCGTATCAAATTGAAGTAAGTACCGGGGCGTACCAGGCGCCGGTTATTGCCACGATTTCGGGCATTACAACCGCGAACGGCGGTTCTTATGGTTCCTTTGAACTTCCGGCCAATCTTGATCCCGGTCAGTACCGGATTATCTACCGCCGGACTGTTCCGGTTTCGGCTAATGAAAGCGAACATCAAACAGCAATTTCCTTTACTGTTGCCAATTTTGAGAGGCTTCGGTTTGAATCTTCGGTGAATTTTCCGGATTTGACTTATTATCAGGGCGATAAACTTGGCGCGTCCCTTTCTGCATCATGGCTTTCCGGCGGCGGACTTTCAGGTGCGCCGTATACCTGGTATATGACGCGGGAACCGGCCTGGTTCAGTCCCGGCGGTGAGGCTTCCGGCAGCGTATGGCGCAATTGGCGTTTTGGGCCGGAGCTTAATGACGGCCGTTCCTATATGGGACAAGGTGAAGGCAGTCTGGGCCCGGATGGGAAAGCCGGCATCAGTAGTGAGACTCGTTCCGACGGCATTGAAGGCGCCGCCTACAGTTACCGCATTGAAGCGTCGGTGCAGGATGCGGCTCGTCAGGAAATATCCAGCCGCGCCTCTGCGCTGGTACACCCGGCTTCGTTTTACATTGCGGCGCGGATTGATTCGGGTACGGTGAGAAATGCGGCTAATGCCGGCGGCGGAGGGACGGGTAGTATTGCTCCCTTTGCAGCTTCAAGTCCTTCGGCGTATTTCTTAACTGCGGGCAGACCTGCGGCATTAAGCTGGGTTTTGGTCTCTCCCGAAGGCGACGCATGGCAGCCTGCCGGAACAGCCGGTGAACTTTCAATTACGCTGGTCCGCCACGAGTGGAAACAGGCGCGGCAGGCGGGTATTGGCGGCAGGGTCAATTTAATCTGGGAACGGGTTGAAGAAATTGTCGAAGAACGCAGCGTGAAAATCGAAGCGCCCGCAGGCCGTAACGCTTCTCCGTATATTTCGGGAGTTTTCAACTTTACGCCGGACAAAAGCGGCCTTTGGGAAGTCCGCGTCCAGGGCCGGGATCAAAAGGAAAGAATCGCCGCTACCCGCTTCCGGTTCTATGTGACCGGTTCCGGCTGGGTACGCTGGGGTTCCGATGATGTGGACGCCATCAGCCTGACCACCGACAAGCAAAGTTACGCTCCCGGAGAAACCGCAAAAATTATGGTGCGCTCCCCTCTGGAAAAGGGCATGTACCTTTTAACCCTGGAAAGGGAAGGAATTATTTCCCAAAAAATTATAGAACTTGAGGGTTCCGCCCTGACCATCGACATTCCTGTTGAGGAATCATATATTCCCATTGTGTATGCCGCCATTTCGTCTTACACTGTCCGATCCGGTCCGCCGCAAAACACCTACTACGAACCCGATTTGGACAAGCCCAAGGGGATTTTTGGCGTTACGCCAATTTATGTGGATAACGAAACCCGTCATTATCAAATAGAAATTGAAAATTCAAAAGTCGCTTACCGTCCGGCGGAAGAAGCGGAGGTAAAGGTGAAAGTCAGCCTTAACGGAAAACCCGCTCCCGCGACCGAGGTAAGTTTTATGGCTGTGGACCGGGGAGTCGTGGATCTTATCAATTATCATGTGCCCGATCCGGTTGCCTTCTTTTATAATCCCCGCAATTTTCCCCTGGGCGTGCGCGGAGCTGACAGCCGTTCACTGCTTATTGATCCGGTTACCTACAGCCTTTCGGACCTCCAGGGCGGCGACAGTGAAGAAGATTCGGGAAAACTTGATGAGCGCAAAGACTTTCGGCCAACCGCCGTTTTTGAACCATACCTTGTAACCGGCCCCGATGGCGCCGTAACGGTAAAATTCGGCCTGCCTGATTCGCTTACCACCTATCGCTGTACCGCGGTTGCGGTGGGCCTGCATAATTTTGGTATAAAGGAGCAGGATTTGCGGGTAAGCGCCCCCCTCACGGCAGTTGTCGCCCTTCCCCGCAAGCTGCGCTGGCGGGATACCGGCACTGTTTCCCTCATTCTTACCAATCTTGAAAACCAGACAGTAGAAGCGAGGGTGTCGCTTGCAGCGGTGGTTGCGGCTAACAACGCGCCGGCAGCCAACGGAGAAAGCCAGTGGGACACGGTTATCGAAGTTGACGGAGAGGATTCCAAAACCGTAAAGATACTCCCCGGCGCTTCTGAAGAAGTGCGGTTCCGGGTAGCGGCCCTTGGCGTTGGCGAAGCCCAGCTTACGTTTACCCTCCGCTCGCCCCAGGTTAACGAGCGGATCATCAGAACTCTTCTGGTTGACTGGCCAAGTCTGACCGAAACGGTAACCACAATCGGCAACCTGGGCGTGGCTGATTCATTCATGGAAGAGGGAATGATTCTGCCTTCGCTGGTTCCCGAAGGAACCGGTAATGTGGCGGTCAGCCTTTCCGCTTCACGGCTGGCAACCCTCAAAGAAGCGGTGCGCTATCTTTTGGATTATCCCTACGGCTGCCTTGAGCAGCGTACCGCACGGCTCCTTCCTATTGCGGCCTTTGGAGATCACCTTGACGCATTTGATCTGGATTCTCCGCTCAGGGGAAGAGGTCCGTGGAATCCCCAAAAACTTGTTGAGGATGAACTTGCGGAAATTGCCAAATCGCAGTTGGGCGAAGGTTCGTTTCCCTATTGGCCAGGCGGTTCCTTTGGCAATATGTTTGTCAGTCTCAGAATTGCCCACATAACGGCCCTGGCAAGGGCGAAAGGCTGGAAGATTCCGGCGGAGCTTAACACACAGCGGTTAATTTCCTGGATCACTTCCGAGAGCGTCAATGACCGGAACTACGCAAACAGGGACCCCTTCCTCAAAGGTTACACGCTATGGATCAGGGCCATGTACGGCGAGCGAATCGGCGCGGAAATAAGCGCCTTTTTAAGACGAGGAGATGAGCTGGGCATTTCGGGCTGGGCATTTGCCGGGCTTGCCGCTCTGGAACTGGGCCAGCGCGATCTTGCCGTTTCCACTCGTGACAGGGTCCGCCGCTTTATCCGCCCCGGAACAAGAAGCCTGGACCTCACCGATACCTACGAGCGGCAGGGAAATTACTGGGGCTATGACGCGGACCGTTACGCCCTGGCGCTGATGCTCTTTCATTCACTCAATCCCGATGACGATATGACCACCCGGCTCGCAACTTCCCTTATTGAACGGCAGCGCCGGGGAGTGTGGAATAACACCGCTTCCTCGTTCTGGGCAGTGCTTGCATTTGGGATGATAAGCGATTCTGAATCTTCCGAATGGAAACAGGCAAACGCCGGACCGCTGAATGCGAATGTTTCCCTTGGCGGCGCTTCACTACTCAACGCAGAATTTAAAACTTACGGCGGTACGCCAATTTCATTTAACGGCCTTTTCGCCGATGAGCCGTTGACCGGACTTTCCCGCGATACTCTGCTGCCCCTGCGAATCGAGCGCAGCGGTCCGGGTAGCCTCTACTACACCGCAAGCCTCCGCTACGGCATTCCCGTGGAACTGGCAGGCGCCCGCGACGAGGGCCTTGGCGTTTTTGTGGAAACCTTTGATTCCGATGGCAATCCTGTTAAAGACGGCATACTCAAACCGGGAAAAACCTATACACGCAAAATAACTGTTTCCAGTTCCCGGGATCGCACTTATGTCGCGTTACGCGCTCCAATTCCCTCGGGCGCGGAAATTGTAGACTCTGCCTTTGTTACCAGTTCCACCGTGCCTCCGCCGGAAAACGCCGAAGATGAACGGGACTATTGGGACTGGCGGAATTATCAGGCGCCGCCCGTGCGCTTCGTCATGGACGACGAGGTCCGCTTTCATTGGGATTTCTTCAGAGCGGGCAAGCGGGAAGTTGAATTCCGTTTCCGCGCGGTAATGCCCGGAGTATACCCAACGCCGCCTGCCGCTGCCGAGTGTATGTACGAAGATGAGATTTTTGGACGCTCGGCAGGGGAGCTTGTCAGGATTGAGTGAAACGCGCCTGAACGTTACCGGCAAGATACGCCTTTACCGCCCGCTTGATGGAGGTAAAGGCGATTTCGTCATAGTCAATTTCTTCCGGTTTTAGGAACCGGACTCCGGCGATTTCATCCTGTTCAAGGCGCAGGTCCTGTTCAGTCAGACCCGGCGCTGAAACTGAAAAACACAAATCGCAGGTATTATACATAATGCCTTTATACGGATACACATTCGGGAAAGAATCAAAAAGCGTAAAAACCCGGGACAGGGCTGCACCCGGAGGGACGGGCGGGGTCCAGCCGATTTCTTCGCGCAATTCCCGGTAAAGACCCTCAAGGGCTCCCTCGCCAGGGTCCACAAAACCGCCGGGCAAATCCAGTTTGCCCTTTGCGGGTTCCCTGCCCCGGACCAGAAACATAAGCCGCTGAGCGCTGTGCTCCCCGCCGTCTGCCGGTACACTAATCAGGCAGGCAGTGGCGGCGGCAACATTGTGATAGTAGTGAAAACCGCAGTTTGGGCAGCGGAATACTTTACCTTCTTCAAAACTGATTTTTTCCGAAGCGCAGGACGGGCAAAAGGTAAACATTACCCATTATCGCACAGTTTACCCTTTTCAAAAAACCCTGAAAGATGTATTATAAGCCTATGGTAAGTGAGTGTTCATTACAGGTGCGAACCTATGAATGTGACAGCTATAACCATGTGAATAATGCCAACTATCTTAATTATCTGGAATTTGCCCGTTATGAACTGCTCAAAGATGTTGGTTTTGATTATCCCAAAGCAATCAGGGCCGGCTTTGGGGTCTATATTGCCCGCATTGAAATCGACTACAAAAAACCCGCATTTGTTGATGAAACATTGATTATCAAGACCCGGCCGGTCAAAAAAGGCGCGGTCAGCGGAGTCCTGTCCCAGGAAATATGGCGGGGAGATGACCTGCTGGCCCAGGCCAAAGTTACCTGGGCTTTTGTGGATTCAAGGGGGATGCCTGTAAAAATACCCGAAGAATGGGATGTACCGGGGTTATATCCGGAGAAGGCCTGACAAAAGGGAAGAATGAAATCAATTTTGATCGTAGATGACAATTTGACAAGCCTCAAACAGATCTGCGTTCAGCTTGCGGATAAATACGAAGTATCCCTGGCAAAATCCGGTAAACTGGCGCTGCAAATCTGTGCAAAAAAAAAGCCCGACCTTATTCTTCTTGATGTGGAAATGCCCGAAATGGACGGTTTCGAGACAATCGCCTGCCTGAAAAACGATCCTGCTTTAAATCAAATCCCGGTTATTTTCCTTACAGGTAATCATGATTCGGCTACAGAAGTTAAATGTCTTGAATCCGGCGCAATGGACTTTATCACCAAACCTGTCAATATTGATATCCTGCACCACCGTATTAATCTGCATCTTGATTTTTTCGCCTATCAGCATCATCTGGAAAACATGGTAAAAGAACTGGAAGACAACATCGGTATTTCTTTCGCGGAACTTGTGGAATATAAAGATTACAACATTGCCGGACATGTTTTGCGTACGGGTGTGTATGCGGAACTTTTGACCGCAGAACTGCTTGAGGCGGGGATATTCGGGGATGAACTTAAACCTGAGGATGTCGTCATGATAAAACGGGCCGCTCCTTTCCATGACATCGGCAAGATTGGAGTAAGCGACATGCTCCTTCTCAAACGAGGGCCTTTATCCGATGAAGAATACCGGGAAGTACAAAAGCATACCGTCATCGGCGCCAGGATGCTGGAGATTATCTATAACCGTATACCCGCCGAATATTATCTGAAAATGGCGTCGATGATTGCCGCGGGGCATCATGAACGATTCGACGGCACTGGTTATCCTAAGGGTCTCAAAGGAGAAGATATTCCCCTGTGCTGCCGGATCATGGCGGTGGCCAATGTGTATGACGCCTGTGAAACCAACCGGGTTTACCGCAAAAACCTCACCCATGAACAGGCGTGTCAGGTTATCCATGAAGGCCGTGGAACGAAATTCGATCCCCGGATAGTAGATGTCTTTGACCAGATTCGGGACAAGTTTGCCCTCGTGCAGACAGCTTCGTATTTTCCATCGCAGGATCCTCAATGGAGTTCTTTTCATGAAACAAATCCTGGTAGTTGACGATAATCTTTCAATCCTCAAACAAATCTCCAGTCATCTTGAGGGAGAATATGAAGTTTCACTGGCAGCGTCCGGCTTTTTGGCACTGCAAATTTGCATGAAGGAAAGACCGGACCTGATTCTTCTGGATATCGAAATGCCCAATCTTGACGGATTTGAGGTTATTGCCCGGATCAATAAAAATCCCTACCTGGACCGGATTCCGGTGATATTCCTTACCGCCAACCACGATGCGGCGACAGAGATAAAAGCTCTGGAATCCGGAGCCCGGGATTTTATCACAAAGCCGGTAGAGCGTAGTATTCTCCTTCACCGGATTAAGCTGCATCTTCGTATGGCCTCTTACCAAACGGAGACCGAAGAAACCGTCAGGATCCTTTCCGACAGTATCGCCGTCTCATTTGCAGAACTCATCGAATACAGAGACAAAAATACCGGCGGTCATGTGATGCGTACAAAAAAACTGGTGGAAATGCTGGGCCGGGAATTGATTAAAAATAATATATTTCCCGATGAACTCAACCCTTCGGAATTGCGCCTCATAGTACGGGCCGCGCCCCTTCACGATATAGGAAAGCTCGCTATCAGCGACAGCATTCTCCTTAAAGCCGGCGAGTTGAGTGATGATGAGTTTACAATTATTAAACGCCATGCCGCCATAGGCGGAAAAATGCTGGAACGGATGTACAGGCGGATTCCATCGCAGCATTATTTGCACTATGCCGCCTTAATTGCCGCATCTCACCATGAACGCTATGACGGCAGAGGTTACCCCAAGGGTATCAAGGGTGATGCCATACCTTTATGCGGCCGTATCATGTCAGTGGCGGATGTCTACGACGCCCTTATGGCTAACCGCGTCTATCGTAACAGCATAGGTCCCTTTCAAGCCTACGATATTATCACCGGAGGCAAGGGAACCCTGTTTGATCCGCGTATTGTGGAAGTATTTGAGGCCATCAGGGATGTGTTGAATGAGCAATATGAGTCCTCGTCGAAAACAGAAGAAGCTCAAATTAAGATAATAAATGGAGAAGATAATGGTAGTGGATGATAACCGCTTTGAACTTCATCTTCAGGGTTCTGCAGGTTAAGGAATAAAACATGGGCAAGGAAAAAAAGAAAACCGTTCTGGTTATTGATGACGACATTCCCACACTTACTATCATGAGAAAAATCCTGGAAGATAACTATGATGTTTGCCTTGCTAAATCCGCCTCTGTGGCCTGGAATATACTGAACAATACCCCAATTGATCTGATCCTGCTGGATGTAGAAATGCCTGGATTATCCGGGCTGGACTTTATGAACTACCTGAAGGACAAACCCGCTATTAATTACATACCGGTCATTTTTGTTTCTTCCCACGGAACAGAGGATGTAATCAAAAAAGCCATGATTTGCGGGGCAAAGGGTTTCGCTGTAAAGCCTGTTGTCTCAAATGTGCTGCTGGAAAAAGTAAGGTCTGTGTTAATAAAATCTGCCCCCATGACAGAACGGGAAAAAATGTTTCAGAAGCTGCATCTTCTTGATATTGCCTGTAGAGCCAAAAAAAAGGAAGATATAGCAAGATTTGCTGGAGAATTAAAAAAAACGCGTTATAATGTAGGTACAGACGAAGTACTTGCAGCCATTTGTAAAGAGATACTTTATCTCAATTATACCAATGCGGTTGAGAAAATAGAGGGGTTAATCAAAAATAATTTGTTTGATGTTAACAAGGAGAGCCGATGATTAAATTATTAACCGCCTACACACGCAAAGCGGATAATCCTGTTAAGGCAGTCAGGGAGATTCAGGAGCAACTGAATATCAAAGAGAATCAGCTTGAACACTCGGCGGCTTTGATTTTTTGCCATATTGAGTTTATTGAATCCGGCGTAGCGGAAGCAGTGTGTCAAAGCCTGCCATTTGAGGTCCTGGGCTGCAGTTCCATGTATTTTGCCGTACAGGAAGCAGCGGATGAAATCATGCTGACCGTAACGGTACTGACCAGCGATGACACGGAATTTGCCACAGGCGTTTCCGAATCCCTGACCGAAAGCAACGCGGAAGACTGTATTAGCTCACTCTATCAGAAGACAGCCGCTTCCTTTGGCGCAGAGCCGGCTCTTATATTCGCTTTTCCGCCTACAATGCTCTCACTGACCAGCGATGTTATGACCGCCGCCCTGGACCGCGCCTGCGGAGGAATACCGATTTTTGGAGCCGTTGCCCTGGATATGGACATGCAAATCCGCAGGCCCAAAACAATATATCAGGGTGCAGCCTACGACGACAGGATGGCGCTGCTGCTTTTTAAGGGGCCGGTCAAGCCGCGCTTTTATTCGGTTCTCTTCCCGGAAAATTCTCTTTTTGTTCAGGATGCTGTTATTACCAGCGCTGAAAGCAACCGGATATTCAGCATAAACAACGAGCCCGCAGTTTCCTTCTTAAAAGAGATTGGACTGCTGCAAAGCGATGAACAGGGCTTCGCCGTGGCGATTCCCCTAGTTATAGGAGATACTGACCCGCAGGTGGTTATTATGCATGGTATTGGTTCCAGGGGGGAGCTGATATGCAGCAGGGCTGTAGAGACTGGAGGAGTACTGAATGTCGGCGCCATTACCGCGAATAATGTACTTGAAAGCGCAGATGTGCTGGTTCAGGACATTGTAAAAAACGGGACCGGAGCGGGTTTTTTAATGTTCTCATGTTTTTTGCGGAATGTTGTGCTGGGCGGAAACTCCATGGCGGAAATCGAACTGGTTCAAAAGGGACTCGGTAGCTTCCCCAATCCCTACCTGTTTCTCTATTCCGCAGGAGAGCTTTGTCCCCATGAGAATGTGAATCGACTATTTCAATACGCTCTTATAGCTTGTCAATTTTAGGGAAGCCTGCAAACCATGGACTCTAATGAAAAGCTTGTCCTGCTGGAAGAAGAGAACAAGCGTCTGGCTGAAGAAAACAACGAACTCAGGCGCAAGGTTTCATCAAACCAGACTGTCATTGAACGGCTTGAAAACTATAGCCAGGCCAGAGATAAGTTGTATGAATCTCTAACCAGCAAAAACGCACGGCAGAAAGATTTTTTCAATTTGATGCTGAAGAGCATACAGAGCATTGTTCTGCTGCTGGATCAGGATTTGCGCCTGGTTTATGCTTCCGATTTTTTTCTTAAGCTCGCCGGCGTCCAAAATATCAGTTTTATATTAAACCGGACTTTGTATGAAATCTTTCTTGTGTATATTGAGTGCGCTCCGCTTAAGCTGATACTTAATGCCCTTGAACAGGCTGTAAAAGATAAAAAAACCCATGTGGTTAATCGTACAATGGATGTGGGAAGAAGAGGTAATCCCAGAAATTACCGGGTGCATATAGCACCAATGCTGAATGTAAATGGTATTTCCGAAGGAACTTTACTGCTGTTCCATGATATTACCGAAATCATGCAGGCAAAAGAGCAGGCTGAACAGGCCAACAAAGCCAAGTCGCTCTTCCTTGCCCAGAC
>Ga0082212_10008067_pt1 | contig 13820 bp, 8 predicted proteins | sample TergutNt197P3_FD_71548 | JGI IMG/M metagenome (GOLD analysis project Ga0082212, IMG submission 71548) | Neocapritermes taracua P3 segment gut microbial communities from Petit-Saut dam, French Guiana - Nt197 P3 | ecosystem: Host-associated > Arthropoda: Insects > Digestive system > Gut ... | reverse complement strand
CATGTCAATAGTTAACGCGATTTTATTAGCAAATGAGTTATCACTACATAATGGACGCGAAAAAGATTGAATTATCAACGGGTTGGACAATTCAACCTGTGGAAAGTCTGAAAGTCACGCTAGTCTCGAAATTGCGCAGGCAGCGCCTGCGCAAATTACCTGGTACCATAATACAACGTTAATGGATAAGGTCAAGGACACAGAGCAATATTTATGGTATGCTTAACAAACTATTGAGAATGGCTTCGGAGATTGTATTGACAAAATAAGACATTGACAAAAGTATCGTGCCACAGAGGAGAATTGAGTAATGACATGGAATTGTGAATATATGGACAACTATGATAACATTCAGATAAAGGGCTATTCAGCCTCTGAAGGAGATTGTCAGACTTACTTTTCCAAACGGGTTTCCGCAAAAATAATTGAGAATGACAGTTCCGAACAATTGCGTGCTCATTTGGAGGAACTCGAAACAACAGGGTTTGATTCATGTGGCCTGATTGAGCACATGTCGGAATCAGCGCCGCAATTGAAAGACTGGGAAATTGGTGAGGTAATTGCTGAAGCGGCATTAGAAGATCAACACGATGTTGTATTTCCATGGGAGACCGGATGGGACAAGCGGACGTTGAAAGCAAGTTTGCCGGGTGCTGATATCGTGGGATTTCAAAGCAAGGACACGATTCGTTTCATCTTCGGACAAGTCAAGTCTTCTTCTGAGCAACGCATTCCGCCACAAGTCGTCAATGCAGTACAGGACGGACTGGGCGCACAGATGTATCAATTGGCTCATAGTACACAAGAACGGATACAACTTATCCAATGGTTGCTGCCACGAACTAAAGGAACGCCGTGGGAGCATGCATATGCTGATGCTTTGGAACAATATATACAGAAAGACTATTGTCTTGTAGGTGTGTTGGTAAGCGGGGGGCGGGAGGTCAATGCTCGGGATTTATCCTGTATATGCCCAGCTATTCGGCACAGTCCAGATGATGGGGATGTGTTATTGCTTGGTTACTATCTTCCCTTTGACAAAAACGAATGGGCTGGTATGGTTCCTATCCGGGAGGTGACGCAATGAAGGCATTTTCAACCGACAATCTTATTCCAATGAACGGTGGAAAGAAGCTTCTACTTGATTCCGCTCAGCAAGCCAAGGTGCATCTCGCAAAAAATATCTTGTGCCGAATTGCGGACAGGACATCTGCTCCCACCAATCTGATGGATCCAGGCGAACAGTCACAGCTTGAAGAAACACTCGCTTTACTTGAGCTGCGCTGTTTAGATTTGGCAGATACTTGGCGCCGGGATCCTTTATCTGAAGCTGGCATCGAGTTCCGGAACTATTGTTCAATTGCCTTCGATATTCGGCGTGCACTGCCATGTGATATGTCTTTGGAAGAACGACTAAAAAACACGTTGCGTCTTGCTGCTGTTGGGATTCTCGGTGATCGCAATGCAGACATTCGCCGTTATCTGAACGAAAATGAGGAGAACTGGCTTTCTCTGGATTTCCCGAAACGCGATTGGCCGCGGATGGTTCTTTGTAACCTGTCGACAGCTTTTCTTTGTATTGTACGAAAAAACAATTGGCACGATATCAACAAAGTTGCAGAAGAAATATCAGAGCTTCGTGCGCAACAAAAGGAATATGAGCGAAAATATCTGCAGCAAGAAAACAACGGCGTCCAAGCTGCCGCTTTCGAGCTGGTAGCTTTCTATCAGTTAGCCAAAGCGACTGATCTCCTTGGTACATATGTTGGAACAGGTACACCGCTAACAATTGTTGATGAGGTTGATTTTCACTTTTCTCGAGCTGTTAAAGCGGCGGATGAAGCGGGTATTATCGAACTCGCCATTTTGTCTCGATGGCTTGGGATGGCCTCAATCTCACTTATTCGCACAACGATTTGGCACCAATTGATGGCTTACAACAGCAAAATGACCGAGTTCAAAAGAGTTCTCACCGAAAAAAAACAAAACCGCCCCCTGTTTGAACTTTTGCCGCCACAACGGGAAGTCATTCAAGATGTGATGAACATTGGCAATCGTGCTGTTGTCATTGAAATGCCAACATCCAGCGGCAAAACACTGCTTGCCGAATTTCGTATTATTCAAACCAAGGTAAATCTGGCCAACGCGTGGATAGCTTATATTGTGCCAACCCGTGCCTTGGTGAACCAGATTACCCTGCGCTTGCGCCGCGACCTTGAGCCGCTGAATATTATCGTAGAACAGGCCACACCTAGTTATGAACTGGATGGTTTTGAAGAGGAGTTGCTATCCTTAACCAACGCTTTTGACGTGCTTGTCACCACACCGGAAAAATTGGATCTGCTAATACGTAACGATGCCATCTCAAAGGCCGAGCGTCCCCTTGGTCTTGTTATACTTGACGAGGCCCATAACATCAATAACGGTGCACGTGGTCTGCGTAGCGAGCTTGTTTTGTCAATGATCAATCGGGAATCACCGGAAACACATTTTCTTTTGCTGACTCCCTTCGTTCCGAACGCGAAAGAAATTGCCCTTTGGCTTGACAGCGAGCGCTCAAAGAGTGTCACTCCCTCGCTCTCCATCGACTGGCAGCCCAATGACCGACTGTTTGCCCTTGCCTATCCCAAAGGCAAAGGCAGAGTCTGGGGACTTGAGGCTAAACCTCTCCATGTTAGTCAACCTCATCGCAACCCAATATCATTTGATGAACGCGTCCCGCTTCAGCATGAGAAACAGCGTGAAATGCCCTTCTCAAAGGCAAAAAAGTCAAAAATCAGTGTTGCCGCATTTGTTGCTGAAGCATTATCCCGTCGCGGCAATTCAGTTGTTCTGGCCTACTCTCCGACCGATTGCTGGAAAATCGCCAGACAATTAGAAAACAGTCTGCCGACCAAAGAAAGTGATAAGATTGCGCTTGTCCGCGAATTTGTCGAAGCCGAATGCGGATCCGATTTTGAGCTAAGTGATTGTTTAACAAAAGGAATCGGAGTTCATCATTCCGGTATTTCACCGGAAATTCGAACCCTTCTAGAATGGTTGGCCGAGGAAGGGGAGCTGGTGTCTCTTGTAGCGACAAGCACACTTGCTCAAGGTGTTAATTTTCCGATTTCCAATGTTATCCTTTCGACAACAAGCAAAGCTGTCAGAATTGGCGGTAGTTTTATTCGAAAGGACTTGCAATATGACGAGTTCTGGAATATCGCCGGACGGGCGGGCAGGTTATTTCAGGAAACATTGGGGCTGGTATTCTTTGCAACACAAACCCCAAACGATGCAAAGATTGAGAACTTTGTAAACACTCAAGTCACAGATCTTGCTTCCGCTCTTGAGCAAATGATTGAAGAGACCATTGAAAAAGGATGGGAATTAGATCTGCGCAGACTGGTTCGCAATGATGCTAAATGGTCGAGCTTTGTGCAATACCTATCTCATTGTTACCGTAAAATTGGCAGCCACTCGAAATTTCTTGCGGACACTGAAAAGCTGTTGAAGCGGACTTATGCCTATCATCGGCTCAATCAGCATCAGCCCGAGCTGGCTGAGCAGCTCATTGAATCAACACGTCTTTATGCCGAACAATTGCATAACCTCCCTCCAGGTGTCTTAACCTTAGTTGACAGCACCGGGTTTTCGCCGGAAAGCATTACAGAATTGCTAAAAGAGAAATCCTCCTTTAGTTTAAAAGCAGAAGATTGGAGTCCCAGCCGCTTATTTCGATCGGGAGGCGAAGGAATGCGGGGATTGGTCGGCGCATTGCTAAAAGTGCGTGAAATTGATATACCAAGAATTGGCAGCGGTGACAGCGCAGAAATTGCTCAGATTTTGGATATGTGGGTGAACGGGGATTCATTGCGAGATATCGCAGATCGTCATTTTACTGTTGAAGACGATATATCCAAGCGCATTACAAGTTGTTGCCGTATGATTTATCAGACATTGACACATAAAGGCTCCTGGGGATTCAGTGCACTGCAGTCCATGAGCGGTCTTGAGGATGCCCCCCTCTCATCAGAAAATATGGAAGCGATACGATTTGTTCCCTCAATGATTTACTATGGTGTGCCGACTGTGGAAGCGGTATTAATGCGCAGTCTTGGTGTGCCTCGCTCGGTGAGTGTGCATTTGGGAGCGGAGTTCCAACAAAATGAGGTTCTGAATAAGCCTTTGCCGCGCATACAAAAAGCGAGGCAATGGCTTGACAATGCATCTTCTGAAGCCTGGCAAAGGGCAATTGGAAAGTCGGATATCAAGATGAGCGGTGAACGTATGCAGAAGGCATGGCGCATTATTACAGGAAGGAATACTGATTAAAACCAGGTAATTGTGCATGCGGCACTTGCACAAAATAGCTCTTCCAAATAATCAGGAGTTGGTCAGGCAATGATAATAGCGATTTGCGATTACAGTAAGCCATATATGACGGCAAATGGACAGGGGGTGTAAGGATATGGAATACAAGAAGAAACTCATAGAAGTGGCTCTGCCCCTGGAAGCGATAAATACGCAGTCTGCCCGTGAAAAATCGATACGACACGGGCATCCGTCTACGCTTCACTTGTGGTGGGCGAGGCGGCCATTGGCGGCGGCTCGCGCTGTAATATGGGCTTCCCTTGTTGACGATCCGTCAAGTCTGCCAGAGAAGTTCCCGACGGAAGAGGAACAGAATGCAGAGCGGGAGCGACTTTTTAAGATACTGTCGGAACTTGTGAAGTGGGAGAACTCTAACAATCAAGAGATACTTGACGCTGCAAAAGCCGAGATCATGAAGTCTACAAACAATAATCCGCCGGCTTTGCTGGATCCGTTTGCGGGTGGGGGTTCGATACCACTGGAAGCACAACGGCTTGGCTTGGAAGCCCATGCCAGCGACTTGAACCCTGTTGCTGTTATGATTAATAAGGCGATGATTGAGATTCCACCGAAGTTTGCAGGGCAGCCACCAGTGAATCCAGAGGCAAAAGCCACGCTTTTTGATAAGACTTGGGTAGGGGCTCAGGGGCTGGCTGAGGATGTTCGTTATTATGGAGAGTGGATGAAGCAGAAGGCCTTTGAGCGCATCGGGCATTTGTATCCAAAAGTCAAAGATGAACACGGGCAAGAACATACTGTGATTGCCTGGATCTGGGCGCGGACGGTGAAGTGTCCGAATCCTGCTTGTGGGTGCGAAATGCCACTGGCTAGCAGCTTTGAGTTGTCGAAAAAGAAAGGAAAGGAAGCATATATCCAACCAATTATTGAGGGTAGGATAATACGTTATGAAGTAAAGTATGGTAAAGATGTGCCAAAGCCGCCAAAGACAGCTAGAGGGGCGAAGTTTATGTGTATTCGTTGTGGTGAAGCAACGACACCAGATTATATCAAAGACGAAGCCAAAGAAGGCCGCATGGGCGTGGCTTTAATGGCGATTGTTGCTGAAGGACAAAATGGGCGACAGTACTTTTCTCCAAACCAAGAACATATTTCGGCAGTGCATGTTGACAAACCGGAAGAATATCCAACACAAGAACTTGCCAATGATCCACGCAATATTTGGTGTCCGATATATGGACTTAATACTTTCGACAAGCTATTTACCAATCGCCAATTGAGTGCCCTTGCCACTTTCAGCTGTCTAGTTTCAGATATACACAAACAGATTCTTAATGACGGTGGAAGTAGTGATTACTCTAAAGCATTATCTATCTATCTCTCTTTCGGATTAAGCAGGATAGTTGCTGCAAATAATTCACTGTGTCGGTGGACAATTACTAAAACTCAAGTAATTCCAACTTTTGCTCGTCAAGCGATACCCATGGTATGGGATTTTGCTGAAAACAATGTTTTCAACAATGCCGCAGGTGATATAACTGTAGCTTTAGACAACATAGCAAAGGTAATTGGTAAATTGCCTGCAAATGGTGTCAGTGCAGCAAATCAATTTGATGCTCAAATGGATAACGGTCTTAGAAATATTATGATTTCAACTGACCCTCCTTACTATGACAATATCGGATATGCTGTCTTATCTGATTTCTTTTATGTTTGGCTCAGAGTAACACTGGGGAGGAATTTTCCTGAATTGTTTAGCACAATGCTGACACCAAAGTCTGAAGAATTGATTGCTTCTCAATATCGATTTGAGGGTGGTATGTGTGAAGCGAGAAAGTTCTTTGAAGATGGGATGTTGCGGGTATTTAAGCAAATAAATATATATTCGTGCGATGATTTTCCAATTACTGTCTATTATGCTTTTAAGCAAAATGAAGATGATGACGACAATAAAATTGCTTCAACTGGCTGGGAAACTATGTTGTCAGCTATACTTCAAGCAGGACTTGCTATCACAGGAACATGGCCTATGCGAACAGAACTTACAAATCGAATGCTAGGAATGGATACCAATGCCCTCGCGTCTTCCATTGTCCTTGTATGCCGCAAGCGTCCCACTGACGCCCCAATTTGTACTCGCCGTGATTTTGTCAATTCCTTGAAACGTGAACTCAAGCCCGCTCTCCAAAAGCTTCAAGCATCAAATATCGCTCCAGTTGACCTCACTCAATCGGCAATCGGCCCCGGTATGGGTGTCTACTCGCGATTCTCAAAAGTTCTCGAAGCAGATGGAACGCCGATGAGCGTCCGTTCGGCACTGCAAATCATCAACCAGGAGCTTGATCTCTATTTTACAGAGCAGGACGGAGAACTTGATCGAGACAGCCGTTTCTGCGTTGATCTCTATACACAGGATGCGTTCAACGATATGCCGTTCGGCGAGGCAGACGTGCTGGCACGAGCTAAGAACACTTCGGTTGAAAAACTTGCTGAGCGCGGTATCCTTTCAGCACAGAAGGGCATTGTACGTCTACTAAAAAGGGATAAAACTCCCGAAAAGACTGACAAAGAGATAATTTGGCTCCTGACCCAGCAGCTTACTCACGCCATGGAAAAAGATGGGGTAGTCGGCGCAGCCAAAATAATCAGTGACATCTTCACCTCAGAACCAGAACATGCTAAATCTCTCGCTTACCGACTCTTCACCATCGCCGATAACAAAGGCTGGGCCCAAGAAGCCTTTGCATACAACTCACTCGTCATAGCATGGCCTGAAATACAGGCCAAAGCAGCCGAACTGCAATCCCAAAGAAACCAAACAACACAAACGACATTATTCAATACAACAGATCAATCAATAAGCGGAGGAGGTTGTAGCCAATGAGCAAGCAAAATGATGTAGAGTATCAATTATTACCTGATAATGAGAATGTGTACAATGCAATACGTAATACCCTTGCTGAAGCGAGGTCAAAAACTATTACAGCAATAAATTTCGCGATGGTCCAGGCTTATTGGGATATTGGAAGACAAATAGATGAAGAAATTGGCGAACGTGCCGAATATGGACAGGGACTGCTTAGATACCTGGCACAACAATTGACATCTGAGTTCGGGAAAGGTTTTACAGAACGCAATTTACGTGCGATGCGTCAGTTTTACACTGTATTTCCAATTCGGCACGCACTGCGTGCCGAATTGAGCTGGACACATTATCGTCTGCTTATGAAGATTGAAGATGAATCACGACGGGATTTCTATTCGCGAGAGTGTGTAGAAGCATCATGGAGTACTCGTCAGCTTGAACGTCAAATCAACTCGTTTTTTTATGAACGATTGCTGGCAACTCAAAAAAGCGGTCGTGAGAGCGTGAAGAACGAAATCATGAAGCTTGAACCAAAGACGGATCCCGATTATATCCTGAAAGATCCATATATTCTAGAATTTCTTGATCTCAAAGAAAATCGTGATTATCACGAGAGTGACCTTGAGCAAAAGTTGATAGACAAATTGCAAGAATTTTTACTTGAACTTGGCAAGGGATTCTCTTTTGTTGCTCGGCAGAAACGGATTACGACTGATGGCGGCAACCATTACTATATCGATCTTGTTTTTTATAACTATATCTTAAAATGTTTCGTTGTCATCGATTTAAAAACTTCAACACTAACATATCAGGACATCGGACAGATAGACTTTTATGTTCGTTTGTTCGACGATAAAATCAAGCAAGAAGACGATAATCCAACAATTGGGATAGTCATGTGTACCGATAAAGACGAGAGCATCGTGAAATACTCCGTGTTATCTGACAAGGATAATTTGTTTGCCTCAAAATATATGCTGTACCTGCCAACTGAGGAAGAATTGAAACGGGAGTTAAAGAGGGAACGCGAATTAATTGAGAGACAGAAATTGCTGGAAAGTGAAGGCGGCACATGAGTGAGGCAAAATCACTCGCATAATATCGTGTAGTATTTGAAACGATGAAATAGGAGGTTATGGCTCATGGAAAACATAGCAACAGTCACAAAAGGGTTTCAAATTTTGCGAACGATGCTGGCAACCTATATCGCCAAGGAACTATCCCTTGAATTCGGCAGCAAGATCTGGTGGGAAGAAGGGGTCCTGAAGATTTTGTATGACGACCAAAAGCGCGGTTTGCCGAAGACCGGTGACTGGGCGATTCTTACCGATGCCATGGATGTCGCGATCTGTCTCCGGTTATTCGATTTGCACTGGCAATCTATCTTTAAGAAGAAACTTTCTGTTGACCACCGCACATGGGCAAAAGAACTGGCTAACTTTCGCAACAAAATAGCTCACATAGGCGGAGTGGACTTTACCGATGATATCACATGGCGGGCCCTTGATACCATGTCACGGCTTGCGGAACAAATTGACCCGGAGAGCGCCGAGGAAATCCGTGCTTTGCTTCGTGCGTCACGTTATGGTTCCACAGAGGGTTCGACCGGCAAGACCCAAGCGTCAGCCTCACCTGAAGCGCCTGCTGCCGCAAAGCCAACGAATATTGGAATACTGAATGCCACCCCCATGAGCGGGTTTCCCGGTTGGCGTAATATTATTGAACCTCACCCTGATGTAGCCCAGGGACGTTATAAAAACGCGGAATTTGCAGCCGACCTGGCTCAAGTTGCTCGTGGCGAGGGCGCCTATGAATACCGCGATCCTATTGAATTTTTTGCACGTACTTATGTTACCGAAGGCATGACAGGGCTTCTTGAGCAGTCCCTCCGCCGGGTATGCGGCAAAGACGGTGAACCTGTCATTCAGCTGAAAACAGCTTTCGGCGGCGGTAAGACCCACAGTATGCTGGCTCTCTATCACATGATGCGCGGCAGAGTTTCCATTGAAAAAATTCCAATCGTAAAGCCGATATTGGAGCGAGCGGGCTGTGGCTCTCTGCCGAGAACAAACGTGGCGGTTCTCGTCGGCACAGCGATTGATCCCACCAAGAGCAAACGCCCAAACAACATGCCCGGCATCACCATCCACACCCTTTGGGGCGAAATGGCTGCACAGTTAGCGGAATCGGCGGGGAACCCGAGCCTCTATGACTATGTCAAAGAGTCGGACAAGAAAGGGGTTTCTCCCGGCTCAGAAGCCTTGAAGAATCTGTTTGACGCCGCCGCCCCCTGTCTTGTTCTGATGGACGAGCTTGTTGCTTACGCAAAGAAGATCTATGGTGTCCCAGGTCTGCCCGCAGGTTCATTCGACAATTTTATTTCATTCATTCAAGAATTGACAGAGGCGGCAAGGGCAAGCCAAAACAGCCTTGTGGTTGCCTCGATACCGGAATCCGAGATAGAAATAGGCGGCGAAGCCGGCAGGACAGCCCTTGACACTATAGAGCATACCTTCGGGCGCATGGAGTCCATCTGGAAACCTGTTGTGGCAAGTGAGGGATTTGAAATCGTACGTCGCCGCCTGTTTCTCGATTGCAAAAACCCTGACAGCCGGGATGCCGTCTGTGCCAAGTTCAGCCAGATGTATAACGAGAATCAGAGCGACTTTCCCCATGAAGCAAAGGAACTGGAATACAAGGAGCGGATGGTTTCCTGCTATCCCATCCATCCCGAAGTGTTCGACCGCCTTTATGAGGATTGGGCGACTTTGGAGCGATTTCAAAGGACCCGCGGAGTTTTGCGCCTTATGGCCGCGGTCATTCACGAGCTTTGGATGGGCAACGATCCGGGGCTTATGATTATGCCGGGATCCGTTCCTCTCGATGTACCAAACGTCCGAGATGAATTGACACGGCACTTGTCGGAAGGGTGGAACGCTCTTGTCGACCGTGAAGTAGACGGCAGAAACTCTATTCCCTTCCAAAAAGATCAGTCCACACCCCGCTACGGCAGCAAACTGGCGTCTCGCCGCGTGGCAAGAACAGTTATGATCGGTTCCGCGCCTACCGTCCGTGATCAAAATGTGCGCGGTATTGAAGCTTCGCGCATTCGACTTGGGGTGATTCAACCCGGCGAAACCATCGCTGACTTCAATGACGCGCTGAACACACTATCGTCGTCGCTGGCCTACCTTTATACCAACCCGTCCAGCGACCGTTTTTGGTACGACACCCGTCCGACTCTCCGAAAAACCGTCCAAGACCGAGCCACACAAATATTGGCTTCAGATGTGGAGTATGAAATTGAGAACCGACTGCTCAAGCTCCGCAAAGAGCAGCCTTTCGCAGGGATTCACATATGCCCCAAATCATCCCTTGATGTGCCGGACGAGCAAACAGCCCGTCTTGTTATATTGCGTCCTACAGATGAATATAAGGCTGCTAACCAGAACAACAACGCCATGACGGCAGTTATCGACACATTCAACAATCGAGGCAACACACCGCGTATTTACAGGAATATGCTGGCATTCATTGCTCCCGACCATGATTTGATGTTGTCACTGAAGCACGCGGTTCGACTCTATATTGCCTGGAAATCCATCAAGGATGACAGCGAAGATTTGAATCTTGACGCAGCGCAAAACCGCGAGACCGATAATAATTTGCAACGCGCCAATGAAACTGTGGATGCACGAATTAAAGAAGCCTATTGCTGGCTCATTGTTCCCTACATCGATAAGAACACCGACATGAAGACGATCGTCTGGGACACCATCCGTATCAGCGGCGGCAGCGACGGTATGGTATCCAAAGCAGCAAAAAAGATGCTCCAGAACGAGGCAATCATTACCCAGTGGGCTCCGGCTCTTCTGCGTATGGAACTGGATAATGTGCTTTGGCGCGAGTCCGAAAATATTGCCATAAAAAAATTGTGGGAATACCTTTGTACCTATTGCTATCTACCGCGTTTGGCAAACGAAAACGTGTTAAATGAGGCAATTCAGACCGGCGTCAATTCTACGGAGTATTTCGCTATCGCATCTGGCTACGATGGCTCCCGTTATATTGACTTAAAATTTAATCAATTTATTGGTATGGTCGAAAAGTCAGGGTATTTGGTTAAAGGTGTTGTTGCACAGAAGCAACTTGCAGCCGAAGCCGCTAAACGGCAAGAGGAAGCAGCAGCCCTAGCGGGCAACAGCACGACGATCCCTGCGGGAACCACCGGCGGTGGGGTTACCTATAGGGACCCCATATCAGGCCACGAAGCTGGGCCAAATGTTGCATTTGAAAACCCGATACCAGATACACCAAAGAACACTCATTTTTATATGTCAGCACAACTTGACACTACCCGTATCGGGCGTGACGTTCAGAAGCTTGTGGAGGAAGTTGTCAGCCATCTCACTTCGGCTGATGGAGCGCAGGTAGAAGTATCCCTCGAAGTGAACGTGAAATTGCCAGAGGGCTTATCACAGCAGATCGTACGGACCGTGTCGGAAAATTGCAGAACTCTGAGAGTGCAGAACTTTGGGTTTGACGAATAATTGGGTCGAGTATGACATAGGGGGGGCGGCGAGGGGTCAAGGATTGATCGTAAAATGGAAAGAATTTGGTGGATGTTGTTGGTTAGGCGACAGACATATTTTTGGGACAAAAAGAGTCTTGATATGCTACAATGGAGAGACGGAAACAATCTTTGGTTTCTGAAAGGAGCGATTTTCATGAGTGAGATGATACTCAATACAAGAGCTTTGCCTGAAACCCTTTTTCGGCTTATTCAAACTGAAAAAGTTGCGTTGCGTGAAGAAAAAGGAGAAATCAGGCTCATACCAATCCAAGAACCTGTAAAAGAAAACCTTAATGCTAAGGCTTGGCAGGAATTTCTTTCTGAATTAAAAAATTGTGATGATGAGCTAACTCCTGAGTTTGATGAAATTGTGGGACAACGCGTCAATTTTGCGCGGGATATAAACTTATGAGTACATTAGCATTAGATTCCAATATTATTTCGTATCTTCTCAAAGGTGATGAAAATATAGCTGATCGTATAGCAAAAGAAACTGGGGATGGGCATGATATTGTCATCCCTCCAATTGTTTATTATGAGATTAAGCGTGGTCTTTTGGCCAGCAATGCTAGCAAAAAGATGAAGATATTTGAGGAACTATGTGCTGAAACAATGGTTGGTGAAATTGACAGGGCTGTGTTGGATTTTGCCGCAACTATTCATGCTGATTTGCGCAAAGCTGGAACGCCTTTGGATGATGCGGATATTTTGATTGCGGCATATTGTGTTCGCAATATATATATTTTGATTACTCATAACACAAAGCATTTTGAATTGATTGACGGTTTGAAACATACAGATTGGGCGAAGTAACTGCAACCATTTTGCAACCAATAGAATAGCGGGAATCATGACCGCAGTTAGCGTACGTCGCTTGCCTACCTTTATACCAACCCGTCCAGCGACCGTTTTGCTACGACACGCGTCCGACTCTCCGAAAAACGAAAAACCGTCCAGAGCTTCTTGTCTGTTCATAACCTGGATCTCATGGGGTTGGTCGCTTTGGTGTGAAAGGTTTGCCGGTTTGGATTTGATGATCTTAACGTCTTCTTCATATGAGGCGGAAACCGTATTGGCGTCGGCGTTGACCAGCTGAATATAGTAGGCTGTGAGGTCATCCAGGGCGGCTTGGGCTTCTGTTTTGGTGGGGAGAATGATGTCGGTTTGTCCGTTGATGCGGATACCGTAGTTTGTAGTCTGGACATTGATTCCGAGGCGGACGAAGAATGCCCCAAGGGCCAGAACCACAATGATTGCCGCGGCGATGAAAAGGCGCTTGAGCGTGGGCGAAGCGGGGGTGGACTGAGGGCTGGGCTTGGTTTGTGCCGGCGAATCAGCTTGTGGGGACGAATCAGGGTGTGCGGCGAAAGCCGGCTCGGCGGTACCTGTATGCACTGAAGAAGAGGACTCGTGTTTTGAAGAGGTATCGTCGGTTATATTGATGTACCTGTTGAGAGACGGGTTCGTTTCTGGGGATAAGAGGTGAAGCGTTTGTCCGTGTGCTTTTGGAGCGGGTGTTGAACCCATGTTCGTTGCGGGGAGCGGCGAGGACTCCGGTTCGTATCCTTCGGATGCCGCCAGGCTCTCCAAGGCTTTGCGCATTTCGGTGGGGTTGGCGTAACGCGCTTTTCGGTCGGCGGCGCAGGCTTTCAGCACAAGTCTGCTGAGTTGGGCGCTGCTTGTTCCTTCAGCAAGTTCGGGGATAGGTTCGCCGCTCATGCGTCTCTGCAGGGCGGTTTCCCGGTCTTTGGGTATTATGGGCTGAGGGTAAGCGGGCAGGAAGGGAGCGCGGTTCTTGTTGAGGAGGGTATACATGACAATGCCCAATGCATAGGTGTCCACACTGGAACCGTATTTCTCACCTCTAATGCGGGCTACGCCCGCAAGTATTCAGTATTCAGGATTCAGTATTCAGAATGTGGATTTTCTTGTTCTTTTTTGACGCTTCGCGTCCGTAAGGGACTAAAGACTTCCGGCGCCATTGTGGTGTATGTCCCTTTTTTGGATAGGCCGGACATAGTTTGTTCAACCTGCCGGGCAACACCGAAATCCCCCAGTTTGTATTCGCCG
>Ga0082212_10008066_pt1 | contig 13822 bp, 11 predicted proteins | sample TergutNt197P3_FD_71548 | JGI IMG/M metagenome (GOLD analysis project Ga0082212, IMG submission 71548) | Neocapritermes taracua P3 segment gut microbial communities from Petit-Saut dam, French Guiana - Nt197 P3 | ecosystem: Host-associated > Arthropoda: Insects > Digestive system > Gut ... | reverse complement strand
TTATTGCCATAAGCGATACACTCGCTAATATCAGCATTACTATTACAGTTATAATTAGTGCTATTAGCGTTATACCTCTTTGTTTATTACATACTAGCTCTGTCGTGTGTGTGTGTGTGTGTGTGTGTGTACAGTTCCAATGGTTACAAGATTTTTCCATCTTTGGTTATTCCTCTCTCTTACTTATCATTCAATATTTTATCATGACTTATTATTCTTGTCAATGTCAAAAATTTTCAATTTAAAACTTTTTTAACTGAGAGTAAAAATATTTTTCTGCTTGTTCGCTATTATTTTTATTAAATATGCTTTATAATATTAATAGATAATCGGAAAATACAGGTGTGGTTTGCCACTTTTCACAAATGAAAAAAGCCACCTACTTGCTAGGTGCTTTCAACATTATGTTGGGAGGTGGTCAATATGAGAATTGAAGCAATATTAAGAATAATGATACATATGTGTACAGTCTTAATTAATATAGTGAATATAATCATAATTGTTATGGAAATAACAAAAAAATAACCCCCTGTTTCACCGCAGTTTTGGGTTATTTTTAATTCAACTTGTGGCATACCACGTTTGTGGTTACCGATTATCTATTTTAATTATACACAGATTGTTTCATTTTGTCAAGATGTTTTTTGCTCATCTTACTCTATGTTTCTTCTACAATATCATATTTTAATACCTCTTTAAATACATTTTTATGCAATAATTTATCATTTATTGTATCTAAATTGCTAACATTGTGCAATTTATACGGGCTTTTTATCAAAATATGCGCATCGGTGGCATAAATATAACCGTTATTAAAATACAAATAATTCATTATTGGTCTAAGCTTGTTGTTATCCGCAGCATTATATAGCGCTGCGCTAAAATTTAATTTTTTCATTGTGTTATTTATTTAATAGTTTTAGTATAAAAAGTTATCGACTTTGGCAAGGAAATTATATACGTCTTTACCGCCATGTATAAAATTGCCGTTACTGTTAAAAATATACTGCCTAAATACTTCAGCGGCTTTATTGATTCTTTGAAACTCATTTTCATTATCCCAAAACCATTTTATAATTTCTTTTTTTAGTTTTTTATTCATTGTAGTATTTTTTTAATAATTCTTTTGTGTTTCGCTTTATTGATTGTAATTCTGAATACGTTTCGGCTTCTATCATATCTTTTAGATTACAATCTATTTTAGACACGAAAGAAGCCATTAATAAATCTTTCAACGCTTCTACAAGTTCTAAAATCTCTTTCGGTTGTTCAATCTCTATTTGTTCCATAATTCATTTGTTTTTTGGTTAATAATTAATAATATACAAGGAATTGCAAACCCTGCAAACCCCGCCACGTTCCACCAACCTAACGGCTCGGCTCCGGCTACCATTAAGCCAATCATTGCTATCGTTGTTCCTATATACAACTTAATATACTGTTTTGTTGTGAGTCCCCTGCGTTCCATTTTTTAATGTATTTTTTAATTCTAAATTCTATCCCCGTAATATCGGTTATTCTTTCTTGTAAATACTCCAATTTAATAATTTCATCAATAGTTCGTGCTGGTCTTGTTTTATTCCAAACGCTCGACATCAAATATCTATGTTTTAAATATCCGCTATCAATATAAGTAATCCAACCGTCTTTTATTGTGTTCGGAATAAGCAAAACCGCCTCGCCCACTGTATTTAATATGTCAAAGATACAATTTTGAAAGCAATTCACAACTAGTTTTTCAATTATTCTTATCATCCATGCAGGGGATAAATACTCGTTTCATACGCTTATATTTGTATTGCGACATTAAACAAAAATACAAAAGTATGAAATTATCACAATGTGGCAAGCATGTTTAAACGAAAAAAATAGGGCGCTGACTCAAAAGCACGTAGATGACGCAGATGAAAAGGATTTTCGCAGATTTATCAAATAATAATAACTGATTACCAGGAAAATGTATTCTGCGTCATCTGTGTGCGAAAAAATTTGGAGACAGCGCTATCTGTTTTTACCGCTTGACGATTCTGTTATTGTCCTAAAAATCAATGATGTCTGCGAAAACGAGCCGCTCTTCAATGTCGCCGGTTGATGCGTTTTTAATGTAACGTTCAAACTCGCGTATCATCAAACGCTGCGGTTGTGGTTGCGACTGTAGCAACAGTAGCGGTCGCATCAGTGTCGCCGTGCCCTCCCAAAATGGATTATTCTCATTGACAGTCTCGGCGACGACCACTTGGCTGTACAGAACCTCTTTGTCCGTCCAGGCAAGATCGCTATCGACATCCGTATCGCGAGTTTGCAGTACAAGTTCTACGCGGTTACGGCCTGCGTTCTGGCGATTTAGGTATTCTAATTCTACCATCGGGCCTTTGGTTGGGTTCGGTCCATACAAAGCGGCTGCGATATTTAGGTTCAACTTTATGCTCTCTACTTTCACAGTGGCGCGGCGGCGCGGCAACACCTGCGCGAAATCCGTCAGGACAACTTTTGAAATCTTCGCACCTTCCATCGCATTAGGTTGATAGCGAACCAGCGCAAGCCGTACGAAAGGCATATAGGTCTTCAGCGGATCAAGCGCTATGTCGCAATACCACAAGCGCCGGTCGTTATCCCAATGTACACGATGACCAATGATCGTAATGAACAAAGAAGTATTTTCCTGCAACCGTAATGTCTCTACTCTCACTCGTGCGGCGAAATCCGTTTCCATAATCTGCAAATTCGGCAAAGCGCCGAACCAGAACGGGTCAAGCCCCCATTGGGTAACAAGCGGTTGTAAGGCGGGGTTTATTTTGTCGAAGGTTCCGTTGAAGATCACGACGCCAAGCAGTTCGCCGTCGCCGGATGAGAACCAGGGACGGTCTAACCATACGCGCAAGCCGTTGCCATGGCGAGTGACGTCATGTCTGTCTGCCTGTTCGTTTGTTTGCCAGCGCATGGTTGGCACGACGTACAACACCCGCGGATCGTCAGGCGGCGCACTCGCGAGCACGACAGATTGCTGGTCGCTGCGGATCATACCGGTCGTGTATGTCATATAACTATCACTAAGTATCGGTGCGCCTTTATCCTTATCATCAGACGGTATCAACATACGGTCGCCGGTAGCAACGGGACCCAATCGCGTCACAAGATCCGAATCCGCATAGATGGATGGCGGCAAATATTCGCGAAAACGGGTTGTCGCACGTATTTGGTATTTAATGAGTCGAAAGCGCGTATCGCCCAAGGCATGTACGTCGCTGCGCTGCACATCACCGGCTTGGTCGGGCAACTGCGCGTCCACTGCATCTTTCAGATTAAATGCATTTGGTTCCATTTCGAAATTAATTTTTTCGTCCAACTTAATCTCGCCCAACTGCCCTTTGAATTCCACCCGCTCCGGTTCCGGTTTGGTGATATCATCCACCCATTCGCTCCATGTCGCTTCCACTTCAAATTTGCCGGTCGATGGAACATGCAGCGTAATTCCTCCACTCTTAATATCTGCCTTGAGCGTGACATCGTGAGATCCGAGCTTGCGATCCAGACTCAAAATATTAAATCTTGGCTCAAATACCGGCGCCTGTGTTGCGTGCACGAGCGTGAGTTCACGAAGTGGCGTAATCAGCCAGTTCGCGCCATGTAACGCGGAATTATATACACGTTTGCGATGTTCGACGTTCTGTACCCATTGGGGAATACCAAAACTTTCAATAAATTGTTTGTTGGCGAAACTGGCATAGACCAAACGGACGATACGCCCTTTGGGTACAAAGAAAATCAACACTCGTTCATTTTCATTTTCATACCATTTCGGCTCACCGCCGCCTATAAAATCCTCTTTACAGTTCGACGAATCAATCATAGCCTCCCGTTCGGCAAGCATAAGACGAAAACCGCAACTGTCCGGCCATATCCCTCTATTATGTACAAGGATAACGGGTTCATTGTTTATCTTTTGGATTTCACAGTGGTCTCCCAGACGCAAGGGTTCAACCATATTGGGGTTCACGCCCGGCAGTTCGTAACCCTTCGCAGCGCGGATTGCCGTTCCCCCCGCTGCGCCATCGGGTAGCCAGGGTGTTGCGATCAGCGCTTCGCCATGAACAACATATTGACCGCCTGCCATCCGGTCACCCACCGGATTACTTTCGTTAGGCAGGCAGGGTTTGCTCCTCGTGGTGGTGGCGACACCTTCCAGTGCAGAGGGTGTAATTAACTTGACAGGGCAATCCTCTGTGTTGTCAGGGTCATCGGGTAGCCCGTCGTAGAGCGTACCCGACTCACGCCTTGCGGCAAGTTCATAAGCTTCCAATATCTTTCCATAGTCGCCAAAATAGTTATCAAATAAACCATGCATTTCACACTGTTGCTGAGAAGATTTCGGCGGCACAAAATGGCGTTCGTTTACAGCGTCGTATGCAAAGTCTTGTGACTCGGGCAACTCTTTGGCGACCTTGAACGGTTCCGTCCACAGATACTCTTTAACTGAGACGTCATAGTTTGAACGGATCACCATCCGTTCCAGCGACTCGCCTTCCGACACGCGGGTGCGATGCGCAAGAACCGGAGGATCGATAGGTTCAAAACGCCAGTAGCCCACAGCGTCGCTTGCGCCCGAAAGTTCATCTAAGGACGGATCGTCCATTGCCAAACTGTTACCCGCTATATCGACTACGCGGGCGCGTATGCGATACAAATGTCCATAGCGCAGGCGTGGCAGCGAACCTTTAGGCGTCGTAAATTTTGCGTTCACGCCGCAACCGTTCTCAGCCTCATCCGTTATCTCGTCGTATGGCACTTCTGACTGTATATGGCCGTCCTCAGTTTCCTCTGCCTTCAGCACTCGACCGGGGCGAGGCGTACACAAACTCCATCCTGTCCACCGGAACAGGGATTCATGCAGATAGTGTTCGTCGCTGTCCGTTCCTTCCGAAGTGGTTGAAGCGCCGTAAACATAACCCTCGTCCGGCAGCATCTCAATTTTGTCACCGCCCTTCGCCTCTGTTAAACTACAATCGCCAATGCGGGCGCAGAGTGTACGCCAGATACCCGGATTATGTTCGTCAGGCACATCCGACACATCCACACGATAACCGCGAAACACGTCTTCCGCGTACAGCGTGATGCCGCTGCCATCCCCGTTAAGGTTTTCATTATTCTTATTCATTGCTTCGATGTCCTCTTCGATGACCTTGGCGCGTTCGCGTTGAGACACGCCCAGCCCGCCGCTACGCAAGGCCGCTACGCCCTGCCGGTCGCCGGTGGTGTATGTAATTTCGCCATACTTGCTAATATCTGTTTTGAAATGTTTCCTCAAAAGATTTTGCGCAGTGACTATGAAATCGACTGTTTTGAGCGCAGCGCCGTCGGGATCAACTTGATAAACATCAAACAGTCTGGAGCCTTCCCCATAGCCATCGTTTGCATTGCTTAGGTTCAACAATCCATCCTTCTGTTCCGAAGTGCGGGGGCGCGTGATGAAGCGTTTTTGATCTAAGAGAAATGCTGTCCAAGGGGTTACATCTATATTCGGATTGTGTTGATTGCTCCATTGTATGTGCAACCGCATTTCTCCGCTTGGTATTTGAATATTTTCATCAAGAACAAAATCCATTACCAGCCCAAGCCGCCGCATAAGTTCGGGATAATCCGCAAGCGCCGCAATGATGCTATGAAAATCGTATTCGGGCGCCTTGGGCGGATCGGGAATGTTTTCGAAATCGGGACGGCGTTTCTCCAACTCCTCTTCTGTGGGTCTGGAACGACGATAGAAACGATCTGCCTGATAAAGGTCTTTTTCAATACCGGGTCCAGGTTCATTCTTTTCATTATAAGGTTCAAAGTTTTTGTCGAAGAAACGATTAAAATCAAAATTTTCTCTCTTCGGCCATGCCTCATCAAGCATATCCTTGAGATTCTCTTGTGCATTCTCCCAGGGCAGTAGTATTGGAAGTTCGGAAGGGGAATTCACCGCCAGATTTGCGTAATGTTTTTTGAGATATTTCAGGATATTTCGGATTGAATAACTTCGTAATGTTACTTTGCTCATGTCTTTGTAGATGAAACCATCAACGGGTGTTTCCTCGTTAAACAGTTTGGACCAAAGGTCTTTGTCAAGTTTAGAAATTATTCTCATCGGAATATTACTACCATTGATTTCCGCCGAGAACGTCGCGTCTTTGATTATTTCGGGCCATTGAAGAAATTCGGGGAATGCCCCCAGAACCTGTTCCTGTGAACTTTCCGGTGTCAAGCGGGGTGCCACCACTACGCTTACCCGTTGCTTGTTGTCTGATATTCCATACGGCAGGATTGTCCAAATAATTTGTGTTTTAGCCATGATAATTATTTTTACTCTTATTTGTTGATTTTTGTCTGTTTTTTAAAAGATTTAGTATGATGTGAGTTTCTTAGGCATAAGCCTCTATATACTCCCGCCATGCGTATTGTACGTCGCCGGCGTTTTCTATCTCGTAGATCTCTTCTTCAAGTGTCAATTCAGGTCTGTAACCAAGCATTTGACGCAGCGTGGGGTCTCCATTGGAACCGGCAAACTTTCGCTCGCAGGATATGGTAACAGTTTTAGAAAAGAAAAGCACCTTAACTCCGATGGAGAGCGATGCCCTGCCAACACATTTACCGGTAGCAAATTCATAAGTCAACGCTAAGTACAGTTCTACCGATGCAGTGATTAGCCCCAGTACCCTTAGGCTGCCGCCCATCCGGAAGTAACCGGTAAGCGAAGCCTCGTTATTTTCCATACGGTAATAGATGCCTGCCATAGAGTGCACTTCGCCCCAGGCAACACCAAAGTTAACGGTTATTGCCGCTCCGAATTCGAAGCCTGCCTCTAATATCTGCACACCGTTCGGATCGACGGTAACGCAAAACCAGCCGCCGCCGCCAAAAACATAGACAGTTAGCAGGAATGGATTTTCGCGGCTGCAAAAGTTGAAACGCACGCTCAGCGGTTGACCTATGAATGGCACTGTAAAGCCTGCTCCCAAACTAACGTTTGCTATGTTTAGTATGCCACAAGTGATTGCAGGTAGAGAGATACTGTAGCCCGCATCAATTCCCTTTGAGGTGATGTCGAGATAGGGCGGGTCGGAGAAACCGTCGAGCGGAATCAGGTCGCGTAGTGTTTCCACAAAACTAAGCACGCCAACAAACTTGACATCCGAGAGCAACACATCAACATTCATCTTTGCCCCACTATCAACAGAGAACTCAATCTTCTCAAAATTCAGTTCAAGAAAACTGGCAACCGGCGCTAACATTACCAGATCGAAATGTTTAAGGCTACAATTGACACTGATTTGCGGACTCGATTTGCCACTTTTCTTAACCTTGGCTTCAACCGCAACCAACAAACCCTTCTTGTCGTTTGCGCGAAACAAGGGTTTGCCATCTCTGGGCCAATTTCTAATCTCAGGATTCCAGTCGAAACGGACGGTCAGTTCGTCTCCGGTGAGCATATCTACAAGATTACTTAGACTTTCTACATCTCCGATGATATCATTAACTGCTTTCAAAGCTGCAAGAATGGAACTACGCGGCGCGCCGTCGAGCAATTCAGCGCTGCCCAATTTATCACGGAACAGAACCATCGCGTCCTTGATACTGCCAAGCAAGCCTTCCAGCCTGCTACTGTCGGCGAGCAGCGCGGCAAGTTGTTCCGGATTTAAACTGACGATAGCATCGAGCGCAAGCAACAGATCCTTGCCGGCTTCAGCCAGTTCGCCTAATGGCGCAAATTGACTCAAAAGCACGTTGAGCTTTTGTACAGTATTTAATATGGATTGCTTTAAGCCTGCAGGAAGAAAAACGCCGTTGTCTCCGTTTGCTACAGCTTTCAATTCATCGACCGAGCTCTGCAAATTTGTAACAGCAGGAACACTGGAAGAAGTGATGAGAGATACAAAATTATCCCAATTATCACAATTATCCAACGCATCCTTGACTTCTTTAATTTTTCGCTGCGTTGCATCCACTGCATTTGCTACTGCCGTCTTTTGAACCGAGGGGCATATATTTGCCTGTCCGTTCAGATCCGTAAGCGTCTCTTCGAAAGCGTCCAAAGCGCCTTTGGCAATACTTGCCGATTGTTCGGGGAGTTCGGATATAAACCCATACAACCTATCCAGGTCGTTGAAGAAACTATCGACTACTGAGCCTGCCTCGCTGACGAATCTGGGAATACATTCCAAATTTTTAGTAATATCGGCTCCCTGAATCAGTTCCCCCAACGGGATACAGCCAAACAGCAAGGGCATCGGCAGACCGGGTACAGTAGAGTTCGAAGTGGGGAAGCCCGCGCCTGGCGGCATCTCGCCCTTTATAAAGTCGTCCACATTGCTCATCACCGGACCTGCAAGCCGTGACAGAGCCGCAGGCTTGAGGTTGGGCTGTATGAAGCCGCCCGATTTGTCTCCTTGAGACGAAAAGTCAAGATTGGGACCTGAGCCTTCCACAATATCCACAAACACTTCGCCATTATTGTATGGATGGGTATGCACATTATTGAAACCAAGTTTCAGGTATTCCTTGTTGAAAGTGAGCGTATGCGCTCCCTGTGCGCCGGATAGGTGCGCAATTGCTCCGATACGCGCTTTTATCTCTTCCATTTGGGGTACCCATATTGGGCGTGTCAATTCCTTGCTGTACTTCTTCAGACTTTCGTTGTTTTTTTCTACAAAGCCGCCGAATGTCATATTCTCGACCTGCACCGAGGTATCGCCCGACTTCATGCTGGGAGCAAGCGCCACACGCTGCCAGTTGAGATAGGTTGTGTTGTATGTTAGTTTACCGTTAAATGCCTTCATTGCATCTTCCGCATAATCCACGGCTCCTTTATAATCCGGTTGTCCATCTTCGTAAGGGGCAGCCAGTGTATTTTCCACGAAAATCATGGGAAGATCGAAAAGTACCCGCCGTCCGTCTAAATCGGTTGCCACGCATTGAAAACGGAAAGGATCGTTGCCGACATGAGGCCAAAACATTTCCTGTCCATGATCTTTTATTTTTGAATGCTCTTCATTCGGATCATCAAGATCCGGAGTCATCTCTGTCAGTATCTTGACGCGCGAAAAAGGAAACTTCCTTGCAAAAGAGCAAGCGTCGTTACCGCTGGCTTTAAGAAACTCGTCATCATCAAAAGTTCGTTCTTTTTCGCGGATGACAATGAACAACCGCTGACGCAGATAAGCCGGGTTGCCTTCTAATTTGTTGTGAAATTTACGTTCGCTGACTTTAACCAACGACACCCTGTGTCCGAATGGGAACAGAAATCCTTTGTAAACAACGCGCACATAATGATCTCTACCCATTGTAGCACGATGTACCCATTCCTCAAGACTGAATCCTCCGTGCGTTTCCCAACCACCGCGCGAATCCAACCATCCACCCATCGCCGACAGCATCATCAGATTGGTATCAATCGGCTGCGGCACATAGTCTTTCTCACTAAAGTTGGAAGAAAGATGCGCAATTTGGAAGCGGTCGGAATTGTCGAGCGTGGTACGGAACGGCCTGTCAATGTCGTGCTTAGGCAGTTTGTTTGTGTCTGGCCACGAACTTTGCATCAATACAGAGTCACCACTCTCACCAACTGCGGCTTCATTTCCTTCGCCGGATAACGCCCAGATTGCCCGTGTGGTACGCTTTTTATCGGGATAGGGCGGTTCTATCTCATTACCCTCATCATCGGGCGTGACTAACCGTGTATGCCACAGTTCGGTTTGTTTTGTTTTGTCGGAGCAAACGGGAATGGGAGCATGACGCCAGCGTCCGCCGCTATGCGGCGATAAAATCAGACGCCAAGGCATTTCTATCGAAGTTGTCGTACCGTCCGGCAACTTCGGTTGCGCCGGTTGCGCCAAAAAATCAAATCTGCTTGACGGCTTCAACACTTCATACTCTAATTTCGGATCAATGTAGATGTCGTACCCTCCTGATAGACCGGCGCGCATCTTGAGAGTTGCTGAATCGCCTGCCGCAGCAATGCGCAAGGTGTTGACAACAGCACCGGACGGTACGACATTATACTTGGCCGGCTCCTCCGGCACAGTGATCGTGGGTTTGAATATCTGAACGAGCTTCTGCAGCAGAACGAACAGAGGCTTGAAGAACAAAATGACTTTCTGCAGCGCAATAAAAAATTCTTTGACCTCCTTCCGACCGTCGGCGGCTGCCGATACTTTCAGAGGTAGCTCCTTGCAGGCTTTCAACACCGATTTAAGCGAATATTCAATGTCGAAGTTGTCCGGCACGGTGAAAACAAGGCGCGACTCGTTGGCAATGCGGGCATGGACAGGCGTCTTGAGATCATCGCCAGATGGACGATCATCCTCAGGATCAGGATGATTTTCAGGCGATGTAAATTCCGGCGGTTTTACCTCAAAGAAAGTCTCCTCCGCAAACGACTGTGGCGGGAAATGCAGGATCAGACAGGCCTGTTTGCTTTTGTCTTTTTTACGCAGTCTCGGCTTTATGCCTTGAGACCTTCCGACGACTTCAGTAACATTCACGACCTCCATGTTTATTGTCTCAATACGAAGTACGACGAGATCATCAGGTCGAACCACAGGCATTCCGGGGCGGTTTTTTGTAAATATGTTCATGACATAACCTCCTTTATTTTTGATATTAAATTAGTTATACAATAATTTGACGACAATTCCGATGATGTTTTCTATCCTTTTGATTATCATATTAATCATTAAAATAGCAAATAATATCTTTTTGTGTTGATAATGTATTGGTATCTATATGTAACCAAGTCAGCACCTTGCCTCCGCTTGTTCTTTCAATCCTTATCTTGCAGGGCAGTTTATTTGCGTTCTTTTCAATTATAGTCCAAAGTTCCTGTGTGGTTTTTTTAGTACTTATAATATCAAATGCTTTACATAGTTTGTGCGCCGACTTTGTCGAACCTGTTTTGCTGTTTTTCACTCTAAAGCCGCTTTCTGTTCTTTGTCCTTCCCAAAACCAATTATTTATAATTAATGCAACCCCTGCCCATTCTCGTATCATGTCAATAATACGCAAGGCATTTTCGTCGAAGATGCTATAAATATCATCGGGATTGGTAAAAAGTTCGTACACTTCTTTTGGTACTAACTCATGCGGGGCATAATGTTTACATTTATACATAGTTTTAAATTTATAAATTTGTTATTCCGTTTATCATTCTAACTGGACCTATAACGCTATCTATCATCCCTCTGCCGCTACCCTGTATCACTATGAATTGCCTGTAAAATTGATATTAAATTATTATTAATATAATAACCTAACCTGCTTCGCTCTCATAACAGCCATAGCTGTATTTAATCTGTCAAAAATACACTTTATAAAGTTAGTTTCAAAATTAATAATCAACTTTTTTTAAATATTTTTAATTGGTTATAATAATATTTTGAATTTTTGTTATGTGAAAAGAAAAAATATCTAATTTTGGTATGTTGAATAAAACGAATTATGAAAATTTCTCTGCTTATTCCCGTATGCAATTATGACTTGATTGCTCTTGTTCACAGTATGAAAAGTGAAATTGGCAAAGTCCCTGAATTTCACGAAATAATCATTGGCAACGATGCTTCGTCTCAAGAATTTACAGATAAATATCGTTCATTAGAAGGCGATGGTGTAAAGATTATTTCATCGAAAAAAAACATAGGAAGAGCCGCGATGCGCAATAAATTAGCGTTGGAAGCGACGGGCGATTACCTGTTGTTTTTAGATGCCGACCTTATGCTTATCGGCACTGCTGAAGCGTTTCTTAAAAAATATATTAAAAAAATAGGAAAGGCTCAGGTTATAAACGGCGGAATCAAATATTCAGAATCTCCTCCAAACGACCCCGACAGATTGTTGAGATGGAAATACGGAAAGTGGCGCGAACAACGAAAAGCCTCTGAACGTAACAAACGACCTTATACCGATTTTTCAACATTTAACATATTGATTGCCAAATCGGTATTTTCTAAAGTCAGATTTTATGAAGAACTGAAACAGTATGGTTATGAAGACACGCTTCTCAGTTTTCAGTTAAAAAATGCAGGAATAAATATTTTGCATATCGACAATAATCTTATTCATGAAGGAATTGAGTCGAACAGGGAATATCTTGATAAAGTAAAGTTAAGCCTTGAGAATCTCAGCATGTTATATGACAGAGTAACCGATAAAAAAAGATTTTGCGGTATTCTCACAACATTGCGCCATTACAATATTATAAGGTCTGTAAGAGCAAAACTTATATTTGCCAAATTTTTTATAAAATTCAAACGAAAAATGGAGTTAAAGCTTGAAACAGGCAAAAGTCCTAATTGGCTTTTTGTTCTTTACAGAATGAGTATGTTTTGCGCTTTCAGAGAAATACATAAAAGGAAAAAAGTCAGCGGCAATATTTTGATTATTTGATATAACAATAAACTTATGGCAAACCCTGTTTCGTGGATTATTACCCGTTTAAAAGATATTAACAACGCTATATGGCACACACCTTTGTCGGATATACCAAAAAACAAAACAATTGTTATAAAACAACTTAGGATAATAATTCTTGCCGCACGCGGAGTTCTGCATAACAAAGTGCAAATACGAGCCGCTTCACTAACTCTCTATTCGTTACTGTCGGTAATACCCATCATAGCAATAGCATTTGCAATAGCCAAAGGGTTTGGACTGGACCAAAATCTTGAAATGCTTATTTCGAAAGAATTTCAATCGAATGAAGATATTATCGGCTGGCTTTTGCAAAATGCACAAAACGCAATTTACGAAACCAGAGGAGGTTACATTGCAGGAGTAGGAATGATAATTCTTTTTTGGTCGGTAATGTCGCTGTTGAGCCAAGTTGAAGACACATTTAATCACATCTGGCACATACGAAACTCAAGGGCTTGGTATCGAAAATTTACCGACTATCTTACAATAATGCTCATAGCCCCTGTTTTTGTAATTTTGTCAAGCAGTATGACCGTTTTCGTGTCGTCATACCTTACCGAATTTATGTCGAAAGCACCTATCCTCGACCATTTTAAACCTCTGATTACGTTTCTCATAAAGTTCTCGCCATATTTTATGCTATGGGTTGCACTTACCGCTTTTTATATGATAATGCCAAATACGAAAGTCAAGTTTTTGCCAGCAATGATTTCGGGAATTATTGTTGGAACAACCCTTCAAATAGTTCAATATCTTTACATTGACCTGCAATTTGGAATAACAAAACTTAATGCAATTTATGGAAGTTTTGCCGCCATTCCCCTGTTTATTATATGGCTGCAATACAGTTGGCTTACCATTTTACTGGGCGCCGAACTCGCTTTTGCCAACCAGAATATTGCAAACTATGAATTTGAAGCCGAAGCACTTGGAATGAGCAGTTATCACAAAAAAGCAATCTCGCTGATTATAATGAATATCATAATCAAAAAATTTGAAACCGGCGCACAGCCTGTTACGGCATCGGATATTGCTACTCATCTGAAAGTGCCTATCAGTCTGATTCGTGAACTTTTACAAGACCTGAAAGAAGCCAATCTGGTTTCTGAAATCACTGAAAAAAAGCCGAAAGACCTGTACTATCAACCTGCTTTGGATATAGGAAAAATAACCGTAAACCACGTAATGTCGAAAGTTGAAAAACACGGCGTTAAGCAGATTTTTTTGAAAGACAATCACCAGTATAAAAAAGTAATCAAAATGTTAAAAGAATTTGACAGTCTGGTTGTTGAATCACATTCCAATATTCTTGTAAAAGACCTTTAAAATAAAAAAACACAGCAGGCTTATAAGCCGGATTCTGTCCATTTTCGATTTCTGC
>Ga0082212_10008065_pt1 | contig 13822 bp, 12 predicted proteins | sample TergutNt197P3_FD_71548 | JGI IMG/M metagenome (GOLD analysis project Ga0082212, IMG submission 71548) | Neocapritermes taracua P3 segment gut microbial communities from Petit-Saut dam, French Guiana - Nt197 P3 | ecosystem: Host-associated > Arthropoda: Insects > Digestive system > Gut ... | reverse complement strand
TGGGAGCCATCCCCAAAGTGCATTCCAACTGCGCCCCCATTACAACATATTCAGCCATAAATACTCCTTTGTCAGCATTCAGCTTATTCATTAAAACGTTCCATCGAATGTGCATTATTTACATCAATATTATAACTGCAATGCAGCTTATTTGCAAGAAAAAACCAACTACCAACCACCAACTAGCAACTACCAACTAGCAACTAGCAACTAGCAACCATCAACCATCAACTCCCAACTACAAACTACCAATCTACAAACTACAAACCACCAACTACAAACTACAAACTCCCCCCTACCAACTACCAACTACCAACTACCAACTAGCAACTACAAACTACCCCCTACAAACTCCCCCCTACCAACTACAAACTACAAACTACCAACTACAAACTACCAACTCCCCTCTACCAACTACCAACTACAAACTACCAACTACCAACTACCAACTACAAACTACCAACTACAAACTACAAACTCCCCTCTACCAACTACCCACTACAAACCACCAACTCCCAACTACAAACTACCAACTACAAACTCCCCACCACAAACTCCTCCCCTAGTACTTCATCGGAATAATCCCAAGATAGTCATCCAGCGTAGCGTCCGCAAGGCAGCATTCTATGATCCTCCTGCCGACTGGGTTTAGCTCCGGCACGTTGTATTTCTGTATTTCTTCTTTGAAAAAATCACTCAGTATTTTTGCGCCTGCGTCGTAGCCCTCGAGGCCTACTTCTGCTTGGGTTTCAGGGCTCAGGAACGCTTTTCTGATGTACTGCCCGTCGACTTTCAGGCTCTCAAGGCAATAGCCCAGCAGGGACGACCTGGCCGGCACCAAATGGTTCGCCTTAAACTTTGCGCTGCCACGCCTTGCCATGTATTCCCTGGCAATCCACTGGGGCATGAACCCGACCTTGTAGCACCCTATGTGCTGGTTTGGCATCAGGGCGTACCTTGTTGCCAGCGAATTCAGTATCTGGTCCAGCAGCAGGTTCGCGTGGTTCACCATTTTGCCTGTGGCGAAAGGCCAAAACGAACCCACGCCTTCGCTGGTCATCCCGGCGGAATCTATGATGCTGGGGTTGTTGTGCCCCCTTGGGGCAGCCAGCCTCCAGAGCCACGCAAGGGCCGGAGGTATGATATGCAGCATACCCAGGATGCCGTAGCTCGGGTTGCTTGCCGTACAAGGCGGGGTGCGCACTCCGAAGCTCCTCACGTCAACTTCAACAGGCTGCTCCACTATGCTGGGAACCATCCTGCGCGGAAGGATGACCCTAGGGTTCGGGCAGGGCTGCCCGTCCGAGTCAAGGGTATGCTCCCAAATCAGGCAGGTGGCATTCGGCACGGCTTGCAGGTTCAGGAAGACAAGGGGCTCCGACGGCTGCGTGTAAATCTTCTCGTGAAAAGGCTCTGTCCCGTATTCCCTGATATGGTCCACCCTAAGGAACCAGCCGTCTTCCGCGTCTGTAATCACCAGCCTTTTGCTCCCGTTCTGCAGCTTGGGGTGGCACAGCACCATGTCGTCTGCTATGGGCCGCAGCTCGCACGGCTCGTCGATGTGAAGGTAGAATTTCTCCTTGCTTTCGAGGTTTTGCCCTATAGTGATGCTGCCGCCGGGCTCCCGGTGCATGTTTTCTCCCATTTCGCTCTTGCCGCCGCCTGAAGCACCCTCGTGCATGATCACGATTTCGTTTTCATAGGGCGTTATCACTTTGACTGCTGAAGCGTGGGCGGTGACCCAGCCCTCCCTCTCACCTGCGTCAAGCAGGAACCCGTACACGCCTTTCTTGGCGCTCGGGCCGGGGTAGAGGTTGTACGCAAACATCTCGTATATTTCCGCCGTGCGGTTGTGGACTACTGCCTGTTTCCCGCCGAAATGCGTGTGCCTGAACGGGGGTGCCAGGTAGATCACCATTTTAGGGCTGAATTTTCCTTCGTATTCGCCCATTTTGACAAAATGCTGCAGCCCGGCAAGCCCACAAGCAAAAAACGCTGCGTTCCTTGGCGCTATCAGCACTGCCTCGTAACCACATTCCTTCCCCCCCGCCATAAACGGCGTCACGATCAGCTCCTGCTCGACAAGCCAATCGAAAGTCTCGCCTCTCAGCTGCTCAAACCCCTTGCCGTACCGTTCCTTGAACGTAGGCTTGTCTGTGGGGTTGCCGTCCGCGACCACTAGGCAGTCAGGATCCCTTCTCCGCATGTAGTCTTCCGTAAAGTTCACGGCTACGCCATTTTTGCACCTGACGATGTTCCCCTCGGTGACAGGTTTCCCGTCAACGACGTACCTGATTTCGAAGCTGTTTGCTTCTGGCGTCCCAAGCGCCATCGACAGTAGCTCTGATTTGTCTTCCGGGATGGTGATCCCCCTGCAGTTCTGAATAACGTGCGAGATGCTCTCCACAAAGTCGAACCTGTCCAATTTGATCATCTCAGTTCCCACTCCTTCCTAAACACCTTAATTATGTTCCTGACGTTCAGCAGGAACGCCTCCTTCGGCTGCTCTTTCTTCCTCCTGTCGTCCCAATGCGCGTCAGCGTACTTTTCGAGAATCTCCTCCTCAGTCAACCCTTGCGCAAACAACTCAAACAGGAAATCCCTGTAATACTCCGCTGTGGACAAAAACAGCTCCCAGTACCGGCTGTTGTAGCGCTCCGGGACGATTCCGTAATGGGGCGACACCAAGCGCCTTGCCCCGTAGTCCCTGCACTTCTCCAGCGAAGCCATGGCATCCCTGAAATCCTTCAAAATGCTGATGTGCATTTCCTCTGCGCCCTCAAGGACGCCTGTGCTCTCGCTCAAGAACATTATGCCCTGCGGCTCAAACACGAACGTAAGGGAGCAGTCCGTATGGCCCTTGGCCTCAATTACTGCCACCTCCTCGTCGCCGAGGCTTATGCGGTCGCCGTCCCTGACCACTAGGTCTATCCCGAAGCCGCCGCACGGGACATGGAATTCCCCATTGCCGCCAAACAGGCGGAAAGCGTTTTCGCCAAGGGAATTGATCGTCTTGATCGCTCCCTGTTTCTTCAAAACCTTTTCCGCATGCTCCGCCCCTGCCGTTATTGCACCGGGCCAGGCCTGCTTCACGAAGGGCAGCGCCCCGATGTGGTCGTAATGGGTATGGGACACCAATACATAGTCCAGCGCCCTTCCCGCCAGCTCCCTTTTGACGTTGTCAACCAACCCGGCGGCGCAGAACGCCATGCCGCAGTCCAGCAGCGCAGCCTTCCTGCTGCCAAGTATGAGCAGCGCCTCCCCGCCGGCCCCCGCAGTCACCCTTTTTACCCCTTCCGGGAACTCAAACCTGTCAAACCCCGAAAACATGCCAAAATAATCGCGTTCAGTGTTCACCGCATCTTCTCCTTCCGGCCCGTGCGCACGAAATTGACGCCGAGCATCAGCATTATCGATATCCCAAGCAGCCCGATCACCGGGAACACGTACGCTATTATCTGAGTGAAACCCACTAGGCTGACCAAAAAACCCACTAGGGCCGCTGCTATGATTTTCACTGTCCTTTTCGGTTCCTTGACGTACTTGATCGTGAAACCGTAGAAATTGATCGTGGCGCTGGCGTATATGGCAAAGAAAAGCACACCGAGGTAAACTGCGTTCGCAGCCGTGGAAAGCCTCCCCGAAAACGCCAGCATCGGCATGTCCATGCTGGCTGAAAAAGACATGTCAGTCATCATCGCCGCAAACAGCATGAAGGCCATCGCCCCCATGAAAAGCCCACCCAGCACCGAGCCCGCGTAAGCGTGCCCGCTGCTTCTCGCACGTATCGAGGCAACCGACACGATAGGTATGACCGGCAGCATGTTGTAGGACAGGTACATCGCTGCCGCAAGGAGCCAGTTGCCTGCCAAGGGGCTTGCCTCAAATGTCGCCTCCGGAAATGCTAGGCCTCCGTGTTTTGCAACAACCGAAGCACCGGTGAAGATGACCGTCGCCATCAAAAAAGGCACTATGTAGCGCGAACCCCCCGACCCCCTGTCAACCCCGCCGATCACGGTGAGTATCACTAAGCTGGTGACCACTGCGCCCCCCAGCATCGGGCTTTGCCCGAACTGCTGGCTCCCAATGGCCCCGCCGGCGGCGTCCAGCGTCACGTAAGCCAAAAAAAGTATGATTGCCATAAAGTGCGCCACGAAGCCTTTGAGGAAACGGTTCCCGGCCGGAACCGTCACCGCCCCCATCTCGCTGGTTCCCAGCGCCCTGGCGATCCTGCTAGTCATGAACCCAACCAGCATGAAGCAAGCCGCGACAAAGACTACGCCCACGTAGCCCATCTTCCCAAACACCCCAAAAAACTGCCATATTTCCCTGCCTGAAGCGAACCCCGCCCCCATTATGGTACCGACGTACATAAACGCCACGCTGATAAAGCTGAGCTCATTCTTTTTCATGAATTTCTCCGCAAGTGAAAAACACAAGCCCTATCCAGATCACCACGAACGCGGCGAGCTGCACAAGGTCAAATTCCTCCTTGAACAGGAAAATCCCTATGAGTAGCGTGATAGAAGGCGCAATGTACTCAAGTATCCCCAGCGAAATCATGCTTATCCTGTTCGCCGCTATTGCAAACAAAGTAAGCGGCGTTGCGGTAAGCAGCCCCGCAAGCAGGAGCAGCGCGAACTGCTGCGGCCCGGCGGCGGCTATTGCGCCCCGGCCGCTTGCTTCAAGGTAAACGATGGCACCCAGCGCAAAAGGAGTGAGGAAAACTGTCTCAAAAAAAAGCGACACCACAGCCTCGACATGAAGGTGCTTCTTCAAGGCCGTGTAGGTGGCGAACGTGAGCGCCAGCGTGAGGGCGATCATCGGCAGCTTCATGAAGTGCACCACCACGACCAGCACCCCGGCGCAAGCAAAAACAATCGAAACCAGCTTGTACTTGGTCGGGCGCTCCTTGAAGAAAACCATGCCGAAAATGCAGACCACCAGCGGGTCGATGTAGTACCCTATGCACGTGGCTATGGCCTGCCCCGAGTTTATTGCGTAGATATACGTGCTCCAGTTCGCCGTTATTATCAGCCCGGCTATGAACAGCAGCAGCACCGTCCTCTTGTTTTTAAACGTGTCTTTCAACCTGACGGCACCGTAAACCTTCATGGCCGCCGCGAAGCACACAACCCCTACAAGGACTATTCTGTACAGTATGATAACATACGAATCGATGGGGACGAGCGCTTTCCAGTAGATCGGCATGACGCCCCACAGCAGCATGCAGCCCAGTGCGCACGCCATCCCCGTCCTGTGGTTTTTCCTCTCGCTCTGCAATTGATCGTTAGGCAAATTCCCCCTCCTGAATCTCAAAACTCTTGAATTTGACGTGGACGTCAGTGTTTTCAAAAATGCGGTCTATCATCGCTGTGAAAACTTCGGACAGGTCGCTGGCGTAAAAAGTGTTTACGAAATCAGATTTTTCCGCAAGCAGGCCCAAGCCTGTGAGCTCTTTTCTTATCTTTGAAAGAATCTCCTGCGACGGGTTGACGATCCGCAAGCCCGGGTAAATCCTCTCGATGTTTTTCTGTATCAGCGCATAGTGCGTGCACCCCAAAACCACCGTGTCTATTTTGTTCTCCGCGATGAAGTCGTCAAGGTAGTACTTGATCGTGAGGTCCATGATCTCGCTTTCCGTTATGCCCTCTTCGATGAGGGGGACGAACGCCGGGCAGGCCAGCGAAAAAACGTTCAAATCGCGGTTGGCATTTTTGATGAACCGGTCGTAAATCCGGCTCGCGACAGTCGCTTTTGTTCCGATCACGCCTATTCTGCTGTCACTCGTGCAAATCTTGGCTGTTTTTTCAGCCGCGCTCTTAATGATCCCGATGATCGGGATGCCGGGGTGCCTCGCACGGAGCGTGTCGAATGAAATCGCACTTATCGTATTGCACGCTATGATTACCATTTTCACGCCGCTCTGAACAAGGAAATCCGTTATCTGGGTTGAATAGCTGGTAATTGTGGATATCTCCATCCCTCCGTAAGGCGCCCTCTTGGTGTCCCCGAAATAAATCATCTTCTCTTCCGGGAATTCCTCAATCAGGTACGGGATGCACGTGAGCCCGCCAAGGCCCGAATCAAAAATGCCTATTGGCCTGTTGTCCATTTGTTTTTTCCTTTGCTGTGTTTATATGGTATAATATACATCATTTTTCAAGGCTGGTCAAGTTTGACCGTGCGAGAATTTTCAAATTTCAAATGAGAGTTTTTTGAAAATCTGGCAAATCCTTTGACATAACTAATAAAGTGCATTAAAATACTATTTAGGCGTTGCCTGATTGGAGGTAAAAAATTGAAAACAAGGGATCAGATAGATTCAAAGCACAAATGGAACATAGCGTCCATGTACCCTGACGAAAAAACATGGGGGGAAGACTGCGCCAAAGCAGCTTCGCTTGCTGAAGGGTTTGCCCGCTTTTCCGGGAACCTTGGAAAGAGCCCTGCCACGCTGCTCTCAGCTTTCCGGCAGCGCGACGAGCTTTGGTTGACAGCTGAAAGGGTATACGTGTATGCAAGGATGAAGCGAGACGAAGACAACAGGGTGGCAAAATACCAAGCCATGGTGGACAAATGCCAGTCGCTGGTTGCCAAAGCGTCGGCAGCCACGTCGTTCTTCACTCCGGAACTGCTGGAAATGGCAGAAAGCGAGCTTTTGGAATTCATTGCCCGTGAAGAAGGCCTCAAACTCTATGAATTTGCCATAATGAACGCGCTAAGGCTAAAAAGCCACGTCCTAACAAAGCCAGAGGAAAGCATCATGGCTCAATACAGCGAAATAACGGGAGCGCCGGGTGACATTTTTACCATGCTGAACAATGCGGACATCAAGTTTGGGAGCATCACGGGCGAGGACGGGGGCACGGTGGAGCTTACACACGGCAAGTACTCTGGGTTCATGGAAAGCTACGACAGGCGCGTAAGGAAAGACGCCTTCGAGCATATGTACGCAGCATACAAAAAGAACATCAACACCATCGCCGCCGCCTTTAGCTACAATACGAAGACTGACGTCGTGGCATCCAGGGTACGGAAGTACGATTCCTCCCTCCACAGCGCCCTTGCAGGCGACAACATCCCGGTTTCTGTTTATGACAACCTTATCGATGTGGTTAATGAAAACCTTAATACGCTCCACAGGTACATGGGCATCAGAAAAAAAGCCTTGGGGCTGGACGAACTTCAGATGTACGATGTGTACGTCCCGCTCATCAAAGTCCCTGAAAGGGAAATCCCTTACGAAACGGCAGCAAGCACCATAGAGGCCGGCCTTGCGCCCCTGGGCAGGGAATACGTCTCCAAAATGAAGGACGGCCTTGCCTCAGGCTGGGTCGACGTGTACGAAAACGAAGGAAAAACCAGTGGCGCCTACAGCTTCGGCTGCTACGACAGCATGCCCTTCATACTGCTGAACTATGCCGGGAAAATGAAGGACGTCTTCACGCTTGCCCACGAAATGGGCCACTCGATGCACTCCCTGTACACTAGGGCCGCCCAGCCCTTCATATACGGCGGGCATTCGATCTTCACTGCAGAAGTCGCGTCCACGGTCAACGAGTCCCTGCTGATGAAGCACCTCCTGAGCACCGAGAAAGACCCCGAGGTGAAAAAATACCTCCTCAACATGTATATAGAGGAATTCCGGACCACCCTATTCCGCCAGACCATGTTCGCGGAATTTGAAAAACACACACACCAAGCGGCTGAAAGCGGCGAGGCTCTGACTGCCGAGTGGCTCAGCGAGGAATACGGAAAGCTAAACCGCAGGTATTTCGGCAGCAGCGTGGCTGAATCCGAAGACATCCGCTGCGAATGGGCCCGCATACCCCATTTTTACAGCGCGTTCTACGTTTACAAATACGCCACCGGATTTTCTGCCGCCACAGCCATATCGGACTTGATCCTCTCGCAGGGTGCGGGGGCCTACACAGAGTTCCTCAAGTCAGGGGAGTCGGATCACCCAATAGAGCTGCTGAAAATCGCCGGCGTGGACATGAGCTCCCCCGAGCCCGTAAAACTTGCGATGAAAACTTTCGAAAATCTGGTTGAAGAATTCGAGAAACTGTTATAAAATTCTCCTATGAACAAAAAAACGATAACCGTCTTTACGAACGGGAAGGAAACATCTGAAAAAACGGTCAAGCTGCTGTGCTCCAAGCTGGAGCGCAGCGGGGTTTCTGTTGCCGACAAGCTGTCGCCGGACACCGATTTGATCATGTGCATAGGCGGCGACGGGACGTTCCTTGCGGCTGTGCACAGCTTCGGATTTCCCCAAGTCCCTTTTGTAGGAATAAATACGGGGCACCTAGGGTTCTTTCAAGAGCTTTTCCCCAGCCAGATCGATTCCTTCATTGAAAACTACAAGATGAAAAAGTACCACATCCAGCACCTGAAAACCGTAAAAGCCGACATAACATTGGCAGACAGGGCAGTGTCGCACGTGGGGCTGAATGAAATCATCGTAAAAGGGCGGGCGTCCAATGCGATACACCTTAACATTTCAATAGGCGGCAGCTTCATCGAGTACTTCAGCGGCGACGGAATACTTGTAGCCACGCCAGCCGGGAGCACGGCCTACAACTACTCCCTTGGCGGCTCTATAGTCGACCCGCGCCTAAACCTGCTCCAGATCACGCCCATAGCGCCGATGAACACCACAGCCTACCGTTCCTTTACGTCCAGCCTGCTGCTGCCGTCGGACTTGTCCCTCGGGGTGGCGCCGGAATTCGGCGACAGCTCCGGGATCATTATCTGCGTGGACGGGACAGAATACGCATATGAAAAGATAAGCCACATCAACATATATTTCTCCAAGACTGTGATAAGCCTGATACGCTTCGAGTCCTACGACTTCTGGAACAAAGTCAAAACGAAATTCCTCGACGGCACGGCGGGCAGGGCATGAGCAAATGGGGCTACACAGTAAAACCCGAAGACGCCGGCTATTCGCTTAAGGAGCTCCTTCGGCGAAATTTCACTTTTTCTTCACGGATGATGACCCGGTTCAAGCAGAACGGCTGCATCCTGCTCAACGGGGCACCTGTCAGGATGAACCATGTCCCCTGCCCCGGGGATGCCGTGAGCATCAGCCTTCCCGGCGAGCGCAGCTCTTTTGCCCCGGAAGACGTGCCTGTGATCCCCCTTTTCGAAGACGAAGACCTCCTTGTCGTCAACAAACCTGCGGGCTACGTGGTGCACCCCACGAAGGGCCAGCCTGCGCACACCATGGCAAACGGCATAGCGAAATACATTGCCGACACCGGGCAAGCTTTTAAAATCAGGTTCGTGAACCGCCTCGACATGGACACCTCGGGCATCCTTGTAATCGCGAAAAACGCCCACTGCCAAAAAGAGCTCATCAGCCAGATGAGTGAAAACAAAGTCGTGAAAAAGTACGTCGCCGTAGTCCACGGCACCGTCCTTGATGACAGCGGCGTCATCGACGCGCCAATAGGGCTGCTAAACCCGGATGAAAACCGCCGCACAGTCATGTCCTCCGGCCGGCCCTCCGTGACGCGCTACTCAGTTCTTGAAAGGTTTGCGAAGGGGTACACCCTAGTGGAGCTCCGGCTCGAAACCGGCAGGACGCACCAAATCCGGGTCCACATGTCGCACATCGGCCACCCAGTGGTTGGCGACTTCCTCTATGGTGGGGAAAACGTCCTCCTCATTGAACGGCAGGCGCTTCACGCCTGCTGCATCTCGTTTTGCCACCCTGCCACGGGCAGCATCGTTGAAGTCACGGCTGGGCTACCTGCCGACATCGAAAAGCTCATACGCAAGGTCAGGTGAGCCCGAGGCCCAGTGCTTTCCCGCCAGGACACAAAATCCTCCCTCATCGGGATAAAAACTCATTGAATCAGCTGTATGGAACATGCTATAATTACTTAACTAACTGAGAACTGGCGTTGAGAAAAGGGGGGGTGTCCGTGGGCTTTACGTACATTGATCTATTTGCTGGGATCGGCGGTTTCCACCAAGCTGCAAAAGCCCTTGATGGCGATTGTGTCTTCGCCAGCGAGATAGACGCAAGCGCTAAGCTAGCATATTCGGCAAACTATGGGATTTTTCCCTGTGGCGATATTACTGAAATCGATGAAAAAAACATACCCGACCATGATGTGCTTTTTGCCGGTTTTCCTTGTCAGCCTTTTAGCATAATTGGAAGCAGGCTGGGCTTTGACGACATCAGAGGAACGCTTTTCTTTGAAATAGTCAGGATCCTTAAAGAAAAAAGGCCAAGCCTTTTTGTGCTGGAAAATGTCAAGCAATTAAGTGGTCACGACAAGGGGCGGACCTTGCAGACAATGAAAAACGCGTTGGAAGAATTGGGTTACAAAGTTTTTTGCGATGTCCTTAACGCACTTGATTATGGGCTGCCTCAAAAACGCGAAAGAACTATTATTGTAGGGTTCTCAAACAAAGATGTGGAGTTCGTTTTCCCAAACCCGAAGATCACTGGTAAATTAGAGGATGTTTTAGAGACGGATGAAAACGTCGCGTTGAAGTATTTTGCAAGCGAACGCATAGTTGAAAAACGCCAAACAAGCCATAAGAGCGATTATTATCCAAGCATATGGCACGAGAATAAGAGCGGAAACATATCGAGTTATCCGTATTCCTGCGCTTTGCGCGCCGGAGCATCATATAATTACTTGCTCGTAAACGGAAAGCGCCGCTTGACGCCTAGGGAAATGTTGCGGTTGCAGGGATTCCCTGACGATTTTAAGATTGTATGCAATGACAGCCAAACTCGCAAACAGGCAGGAAACGCAGTACCTGTCAATGTTATTAAAGCCGTTTTGAAGGAGGCGCTTCAAGTTTAGGTGAGCCCAAGGCAATTTTTTACATAATCCACGTCAGAGGGCACCGCGACGTACTCCATGCCCCTTTTCTGCCTAGTTTCCCTACCCTTTCCTGTTACCAGGACTACCGAGCCTTCTGCCGCTGTTTCTATTGCAGCCCTTATCGCCTCCCCCCTGTCCGCTATAATCTCCCAGCTGCCGCCAGCGTTTTCAACATGCTCCGCTATCTCTTCACATATTTCCGTCACAGGCTCCTCGCCCGCGTCCTCTTCGGTTATGAACGTTTTGTCGGCGTATTTTCCGGCTGCCTCCCCTAGTTCCCTGCGCCTCCCCAGCGCTTTCCTGCCAGGGCACCCGAAAACAATGGAGATTTCCGCGCCCGGGAATTCCTTTTTCGTGGACTCGAAAAGGGATTCGAAGCTCATCTTGTTGTGGGCGTAGTCCACCACCACAGTCAAGCCTTTGCCTGTGAATATCTCCATCCTGCCGCCAACCTTTGTTTTTTTCAGCCCTTCGCGGATGCTGTCGGCCGGGATGCTCAGCACACGGCATATGGCTATTGCCGCCAGTGCGTTCTGCGCGTTGAAAAGCCCGTGCATCGAAATTTCAAATTCGCTGTCGAAACCGGTGCACTTTGCACTGAACCGGATGCCGTTTTCGGTCGCCTCGGCACCGTAGCCGCAAACGTCCGCATCCTTGTCAAAGCCGAAGGTGACGACCGTTGGCGAATTCGCACAGGCACTCTTTAGGATGTCATGTGCACTGTCGCTTTCAAGATTGACGCAGGCTGCCTTGCACTGCTTGAAGAGGCGGAGCTTTGAACTGAAATAGTCGTCAAAGTCCGGGTGCTCCACGCTGCTTATGTGGTCTTCCCCAATGTTCAGAAAGCACCCCACGTCAAACACGATGCCAGGAACCCTGTCGTACTTAAGCGCTTGGCTCGACACTTCCATGGTCAAGTATTCAATGCCGCTCTTGGTCGCATTGCTGAAATGCCTGTGCAGCACCATTGCTTCCGGAGTGGTCAGCCTTGATTCCTCTTCAACCGCCCCGTCATAGGTGTCAATGCTTGAAATGAACGCGCTCCTGTGCTTATTTTGGCTATTCAGGTAGCAGTCGAGGATATGCTTCACGAAGTACACCGTCGTAGACTTGCCCTTTGTCCCTGTAATCCCCACAAGCTTCAGTTTTTTCCAAGCTTGGTTGTAGAATAAACCGGCGACGTGCACCATCGCTTTCCTTATGTCGGTTACAATGACGCAGTGCGGATCCATCCCCTCCAATACGTATTTCTTCTCTGAAACGTAAGCAAAAGCCCCCTTTCGGAGGGCGTCCTTTAGGTACTCTTCTGAAAAATGCGCACCTTTGCACACGAACAGGGTACCCTTCTTTATGTCGTTTGAATCGTAGGACACATGCTCGACAACGCGTCCCAGCCCGGAGCGGCTTGCGCTGATTTCTGCTGCTGCAAGGCCGTTTTCCCGCAAAACGGAAACGTATTCGATCAGCTTGTGCCCGTTACTTTCCACAGCTTTGCCTCAACCTCCCCCCGGCGGCGGTTATCGCCTTCGTTGCAAGCACCTTCATGGCGTCGATGTAAAATCCCTGTGAAACGCCGTATATTTTCATAAAGCACGACAATTCGGTGCACCCCATCACTGCACAGTCGCAGCCCTTCGCCAGAAGCTCTTTCTCTATTTCCTCAAAATCCGCAAAATCCACTTCCCCGCCGGCTTTTATCCCGTCGTATATAATTTTCATTGTCCGCTTTTGGTTTTCGGGGGAAAGCACCACCGGCACAATGCCCTCCTTTTCCATCTCGGCTTGGTAAAGCCCCAAGTTCACAGTGCCGTCGGTCGCCAGTATGCCTGCCCTAGCGCCCCTGCCCCTTGAAGCCGAAATGCTTTTCACGGTTTCGCGGATCATGTTTATTATCGGTACGCCAACTTCGCCCTGAAGCTTGTCTGCAAAATAATGCGAAGTGTTGCACGGCACAGCTATGGCGCAAGCACCGCTCTCCTCAAGGAAAATGCAGTCTTCCAGCAGCTCCGAATAGAGTCGGCCCGTGTCGCCGGACAGCAGTGCGCCCGTCCTGTCAGGCATTGCGGCGTGGTTCACTATTATCATATTCACATGGTCCTGGTCGCAGCCGGCATCTGTGTTTTCTATCACCATGCCGTAGAAGACCTGCGTGGCGAGGGGACCCATCCCTCCCAGAACCCCCAGCGGCTTTAGCTGTTTAATTGACATAGCACCTCCTCCTCCTGCTGCTATGACAGCACCTCCATATATCTCATAACTGTGTCGCGGATTTTGAATGTGGCGGCAAACTCCAACAGCTTTGCTTTATCGCCTGCCGGGTCTTTCATATACCGCTTAAGTGCGGTCAGCACCAAATCCTTATCCAGCTTATCCACATTCCGCAGACAATCGCAGAGCGTCCGCTCGGCGTCATATATTGTCACAGAGCGACCGTAGGGCGTCACGGCTTCCGCCGCTCCCAGCTTCGCGTATTTTGCTTTGTTGTAAAAGATCATTACATCGTCATCCGCCAACAGCCTTGTGTTCCAACCCGATGGGATTGTCATCATCAACTGGAAAGGAGTCCTGTCTGAAAGGTCATTGAAATACAAAGCCGTCTCATGTGAAAAGACACCTTGCGGACAACGGTACTGCGCGATGAAGAACGGATCGGGAATAAGGTCAATGCTGATGTACAGCCCGCGCACGGCGCGCTCAATCAATCCGCGCTCCGTCATGCGTTTCAATGTTGTGGCGCTGACGCCGTGTTCTCCCGCTGCCTTCGCCGTCAGATAACCGTTATTCTTTTCAAGTAATGACATTACAATATCTTCCTGTTTCAATATGAAGTCACCACCTTCCTTGTTATTATCATTTGATATTATTATAACCCATACGAACAATAATATCAAGAAGTTTTTTGAAATCTGTTCCCCGAAGTGTCCGAACTCGCCTTACAAGTCCTTGTGTACCAACGCTTACAACGCAGC
>Ga0082212_10008064_pt1 | contig 13825 bp, 9 predicted proteins | sample TergutNt197P3_FD_71548 | JGI IMG/M metagenome (GOLD analysis project Ga0082212, IMG submission 71548) | Neocapritermes taracua P3 segment gut microbial communities from Petit-Saut dam, French Guiana - Nt197 P3 | ecosystem: Host-associated > Arthropoda: Insects > Digestive system > Gut ... | reverse complement strand
ACCGCAGAAATTTCCTTAAAGTTACAGGAGCCGGAGCAGTTGCTACTGCCGCCTCTATGTACGGATGCGGCTCAAACAACAACACTTCGGCAGCAGGAGGCGTAATGGGCGAAGTGCCTACCGATAAAATGACCTACCGCATAAATCCGCATACGGGCGATAAACTTTCGCTTCTCGGATACGGATTAATGCGATTGCCATTACGCACTAATTCCCGAGGCGAACAGGAAGTAGATCAGGATACAGTAAACGAACTGGTGGACTATGCATTGGCTCATGGAATAAATTACTTCGATACAGCCCCGCGCTATGTAATGGGATTGTCTGAACTGGCCACCGGCGTTGCTTTAAGCCGTCATTCGCGAGATAAGTATTTCATAGCAACAAAAATGTCGCTCTTAGATGGTCTTGAAAATACATTAAGAAACAGTATGGCAATGTATGAAAGGTCTATGCAAAGACTAAGGGTTGATTATTTTGATTATTACCTTTTGCATACTGTCGGCACCGGAGGCATGGAGGGTTATCTTGAACGATTTGAAAATAACGGACAGTTGAAACAGTTGCTCAAAGAACGTGAATCTGGACGTATTCGCAATTTGGGTTTTTCATTTCATGGTGATATAGCGGTATTTGACCACCTGCTGGCTTCCGATATTCAATGGGATTTTGCACAGATACAACTGAATTATATCGACTGGCAACACGCAGGTAGAAATAATTTTAATGCCGAATATCTGTATAGCGAATTGGGAAAAAGAAATATTCCTGTTGTTGTAATGGAACCTATTATGGGAGGCCGTCTTGCAAGAGTCCCAGCGCAGGCTCTTGCATTGATGAAAGAAGTTAATCCCAGCGATACTCCTGCACAATGGGCATTTCGTTATGCTGCAAATCACGAAAACGTATTAACGGTATTAAGCGGAATGACTTACATGGAACATCTTCAGGAGAATATACGCACCTATTCGCCATTTGAATCGTTGAATGCTCAGGAAATAGAAACTATAGAAAAGGTTACTGAAATAATGGACAATGCTGACTTTATACAATGCACCAGATGTCAGTATTGTATGCCATGCCCTTACGGACTTGACATACCTGAAATATTCGACCACTATAACCGTTGCGTAAATGCCGACCTTATTCTTAAAAGTTCAACCGATGAAAACTATCGCAAAGCCAGAAGAGAATTTCTTATCGGTTATGACAGGAATGTAGAAAAAATACGACAGGCGGCTCATTGCACCGGTTGTAATTTATGTCTGCCCAAATGTACGCAATCGCTTAACATTACCGAAGAGATGCGGCGAGTAGATAAATATGTGGAACTTTTGAAACAAAAGAAAGATTTTTAATCCACCAACATCAGATTTAATTAACTACCCCACATGGCAGTTATTTTAAATCTGGTCACTAATAATTTCTTTCTCCGAATATTTTACTGCCTATTCTTATAATAGTACTGCCTTCGTTTAAGGCAAGCAGATAATCATCCGACATTCCCATCGAAATTTCACAAAAATTTTCCGAATCGAAAAAATATTCACGCTTCAGAGTATTAAAAATAGTTTTTAATATTTTGAATTCCGAAGTTATCAGCTTTTCATCTTCAGTAAAGGTTGCCATTCCCATAACCCCTGAAATTTCAACATTTTCCATCAGCTTAAATTCTGCCGAATCCAGTATTTGCCGTACTTCTTCAAGCGAAAGGCCAAATTTTGTATCTTCGCTTGCAATATAAAATTGCAAAAGGCATGGAATAACTCGTTTGTTTTTTACAGCCTCTTTGTTAACTTCTTTTAAAAGTTTAAACGAGTCTATACCGTGAATTAAATGTACAAATGGCGCTATATACTTCACCTTGTTGCTTTGCAGGTGCCCGATAAAATGCCACTCAATATCTTTGGGCAGTTCTTCGTATTTTTTTGCAAGCTCCTGTACCTTATTTTCGCCAAATACTTTATGTCCTGAATAGTATGCTTCTAAAATTTTTTCGTTGGGTTTGGTTTTTGAAACCATAACAAGCTTAACATACTCAGGTAATTTGCTCTTTATGTTTTCAATTTTCTGCTGAATGCTCATTTTAATTTATATTTTTTTAATAAATTTTTAATATTTTTTTTATTTTAATATAAAATTATTATATTTGGCGATATTTTTAAAAATTAAAAAAGCAAATAATATAATTTTATGGATAAAAACAAAACATGCCTATGAAAATTACAACAACTTTCTCGATAGAGAAAACTTTAAAAATCACTCTAATCTAATAAATAACTTGAGTTAGTTCTAATTTAAACATTTAAAACTTATGAAAAAAAAGTATTTGGGTAAATGCTGTGGGCTATCGCATCACAGTATCTTTAAAATGTTGATTACCTTGAAACTTACGGCCTTCATGGTGCTTTTTTCTGCTATGGTAGCTTTTGCACAGCAGGTTTCAGTTTCGGGTAAGATTACCGATTCAAGCGGGCAACCGCTTCCCGGTGTTACGGTACTTCTTAAAGGTACTACAACGCAGGGAACTGTGTCTAATGTTGACGGGAATTACACACTTCCAAACGTTCCGTCTAACGGTACTTTGCAATATTCCTTTATTGGGATGAAAGCTCAGGAAATAGCAATAGGAGGAAGAATGGTTATTAACCTTTCGATGGAACAGGATGCTATTGGCCTTGACGAAGTTGTGGCCATTGGTTATGGCGTACAGCGAAAAAGTAATGTTACCGGTTCCATTGCATCAGTTAGAGCTACTGATATGGAAAACCGTACGGTTACCGACGCTGCACAGGCGCTTCAGGGAAAAGCTGCCGGTGTTCAAATTACTAATACGACAGGTGCTCCGGGATCAACATCATCCATACAGATTCGCGGATACTCTTCTAATTCAAGAACCGAGCCTCTTATAATTGTTGACGGACTAAAGGTACAAAACCTCAATTATCTTGACCCTGAAAACGTAGAATCTATCGAAATCTTGAAAGACGGAGCTTCGGCAGCAATATACGGTATTGAAGCAGGTAATGGAGTAATTTTGGTAACTACAAAAAGAGGAACATCAACTGCGGGACGGGGTAGGATTTTCTACAATATGCAAAATACTTCCCAGAAAATTGCCAATTTGCCCAGACTGTTGAACGCCCAGGAATACATGGATTACTTAATAATTGCAGGGGCAGCCGGCAGCATGAATGTATTTGATTATGACGGCCATACAGATACAGACTGGGTTAAGGAAATGACGGAAACAGGGAAATTAACCCGCCACACCATTGGATTTGAAGGCGGTAATGACCGAGGTAGTACTTATGTGTCGCTTGCTTCAATAAAGAATGACGGGATTATTGTCGGCGATAGAGATATTTATGATCGTATAACCGGACAAATAAATGCTGATTATAAAATTAACGACTGGCTTACCGTTGGCGTTAATTCTTCGCTTGAAAGAACGACATCAAGAAACATTAGCGAAGGAACCCAGGGCGGTATGAGTGGTATAGGACAGATATTGATTGCCGACCCTACCACTCCTGTAGCCTATGCTCCCGGAACGGAACCCGCTCGTGTTCAAACATGGATTAATCAGGGGTTTCTTTTACCAAAAGACAAAAACGGTTGGTATTTGGGGTCCCCAGCGATAGGTACCAGTAATCCTGCTGTTAACCTCGTCAGGAGTGATCCCGATACAAAATCGTTCAACGTAAGAGGAACCGGTTATATAAACCTTACTCCAATAAAAGGGCTTACTGTTACTTCGCGTTTTGGTTACCGCGCAGGTTATACTACAACATCAACATACAACTACGAAATGTATGTTAATTCAACATCGCAATCTACGATGTCTCTTACCGGTAGGTCAAGTACCAATCTTTATTATCAGTGGGAAAATTTCGGTAATTATTTATTTACGCTCGGAGACCACGATTTTTCAACAATGATCGGTATGTCGTATCAATATAGCGAAAGTAATTACATTAACGCCAATATCTACTCACTTTCGGCTAATTCGCCCGAATTCCGTTATTTTGAATACTCTTTAAATACATCTAACATGCAGGTACGCGGGTTACCTTCAGAAAGCAGTAACTTGTCGTACTACGGACGTTTGGGATGGTCGTATGATAGTAGATTCGACATTCAGGGCAGTTTCAGAGCCGATGCTTACGATACGTCTAAATTAGACAAAAGCAACCGTTGGGGTTATTTCCCTTCCATATCGGGGGGATGGACAATTGGCAACGAGGCATTTATGGATAATATTAAATCAAAACTTCAAATGTCGCATTTGAGGCTTCGTGCTTCCTACGGTGTAAATGGAAATGTAAATTCTTTGGGACAGTACCAGTACAATAAAACTTTAGGTATAGGTCTTGGTAATACTGCTACTGGAAATTCTTCGGGAAATAATCCCGGCGGTGGTTATGACTGGGGCAGCGGACAGAAGCTCGGCGTATATCCCTCAACGCGGTTAGCAAATCCAAGTATTAAATGGGAAACTACACGCCAGCTAAATGTTGGTTTTGACGCTCGTTTTCTGCGCGACCGCCTGACTCTCGGCGTAGAGGCTTATAACAAAAATACCTTCGACCTCTTAACCAGCAATACTGCTCCTGCAAGCACAGGTTCCTCAACTGTTTATGTAAATGCAGGAACGGTTAATAATAAAGGTATTGATATTGAACTTGGATGGAGAGACAGAATCGGCGATTTTAGTTACAGTTTTAACGGTAATATTGCATTCCTGAAAAATAAAGTTACAAAAGGAATTACAAAAGAAAGAGTAGAGGGTTCCGGCTTGATGTATGCCGATATAGTTACTTTTTTCGAAGAAGGTTATCCAATATGGTATCTGCGTACTTATATTATGGAAGGAATAGACCCGGCAACCGGCGATGCAATATATACGGATGTTGACGGCAATGGAGTTTTAAATGCCGACGACCATTTATATGCAGGTAAGGGTATTCCCGATTATACTTATGGTTTAACATTGAATCTCGCTTACAAAAACTTCGATTTAACTGTTTATGGCAGCGGAGTACAGGGCGTTCAAAAAATGTTTGCTCTTGGCCGCGGCGATAATCAGTGGAGTAATACTCTTTATGAATACTACAAAAATATGTGGACGCCGACTAACACCACAAACGCGAAATACCCGAGACCAAACCAGAACGACATACCCTATAGATCTTCGAGCGCTTTAGTTTTCGATGCATCATTTTTCAAAATCAAACAGGTTCAAATCGGATATAATGTTCCTGCAAGTATCACAAAAAAGGTAAATATTTCGAGACTCAGGGCTTATGTGTCGTTGGACGACTGGTTTACATTTACAAAATATCCGGGTCTTGACCCTGAAACCAACAGCGGGGCATCTACAATGTCACAGCTCCCCTTGGATTATGGTAATTATCCTATTTCAAAGAAAGTTGTACTTGGTATAAACGTATCATTCTAACCTTAAATTATTATTATTATGAAAAAGTATTTAATAAAATTATCAGCGCTCATTTTTTGTCTAACACTTACTCTTTCTTGTAATCAGGATCTGCTTGACATTAAGCAAAAGGGTGTTATCGAATTTGACCAATATTATGCAAATGCCGGCCCTGCCGAAGCTGAAGCGCTTATAGCAGCGCTTTACAATCATTACTACGCCCAGCTTACATATATTACAACACAAGTTTTCCTTGATGTTTTAAGTGATGACAATGAGGCCGGAGGCAACGCATTTAGCGACCAGGCAAGCGGATTTAATGTAGCAACAGCTTATATCATGACCTCAACACAGGAAAACCTTTCTCACATGTACGTACAAGCCTACAAGCTTATATTCTGGGCAAACTGCATTATTGAAAAAATACCTGACAGTTCAGATGCAAGAATAAAACGCGTAAAAGCCGAAGCCAACTTTCTCAGGGCTTTGGGTATGTTTGAATTAGTACGCTGGTTCGGAACGCCTCCTTTTGTGGATAATCTTGCTACTGCTCTTGAAGAACCTTATCAGCTTCCAAATGGTGACCATGCCGTAATAATTCCCTGGGTACTTGCACGTATGAGGGAAGCGGCAGATGCTCTGCCTGCAATATCGGGAATGGGACAGCAGGCGGCTTTTGGCGGACGTCTTTCAAAACATGCCGCTTTGGCTTACATAGGGAAAGTTGCTCTTTGGTACGGAACAAGGTATAATAACAGCGCCATTCTTGCGCAGGCTCTTGACCCGCTTAAAACTGTTGTAAATTCGGGGCTTTATGGCTTGCTTGAGGATATATTTATGCTTGACCGTCCGGCAGCTGACCTTAGCAAAGAGTATATTTTTGAATACAATTCTGTCGATGTTAGTAGTTATCCTATTAACCAGGCGGATAATAGACACCAGTGGACAAACTGGCGCAATCAATATCAGACTATGCCCACGGAACTCTGGAACGGTGGCTGGCAATGGGACCCTCCCTCAGGCGATTTTGGCAGATTCCTTGAAGCGCACGAAGGTGGTATAGAAAAACCACGTTTTAAATCCACACTTCATACTTACGAACAGGTTTTGGCTATGACGTATGCTCCCAATGTTACTCCCGGTATTTTTGCTCCATTAAGCGCAAATGAAGGCTATTGGCGTTACAGAAGGTTATGGTTTTATGACGACGTTTATCATGAGATTCCCGGATCTGCAACTGCAACGAAATTCTCAAAAGCAAACCATTACTATATGCGTTATGCCGAGGTTTTACTGATGTATGCCGAAGCACAATTTCTTGTAAACAACGATGCAGACGGAACAGGGCTTGCGGCTTTAAACGAAGTACGTAGGAGGGCAGAAATACCTGAACTTGGCAGCATGACTTATCAGGATATAAAAGATGAACGCCGTGCTGAACTTTGGTCTCGAGGCGAACGCTTTTTCGACCTTGTACGCTGGGGCGATGCGGCAACCGCATTAAAAGATAAAGGAAAATTTAGGTACACTAATTACGGATACAAACCAGGTACAACAGAATTGGACATTCGTATACAACCCGGTCCTGGAAATGGTTGGGACCCGAAATACGAACTTTTCCCATTCCCATATACCCAGTTATCGGTAAACCCGAATCTGAAGCAAAATCCGGGGTGGTAAAATTTTCAGGTAGTGTTGTTAGCTAACTGATTTGGCAATAAAGACTAATTTTAAATTGTATATCAGCCAATTAGTAACAAGAGGATTCTATTTTGAATCCTCTTGTGTTTTATTTATGAATATTATTATTGACACAACACTAATACACAACTATTAAAATTTGGCTTAATACCCAAAAGTGTTGATGAAATAGATACATTTGTGTTTTAAAACCTGTTTTTAATTCCAACGTATGGAAAAATACATAGAACTGCTAAAGCTTTTAATTTCCGTTCCTTCTTTCAGCAAAGAAGAAGAAAACGCGGCTAAAATAATCAGGGATTTTTTTACCGGAGAGGCAATACCATTCAAAAGCAAACAGAACAATACTTGGGCATATAACAAATATTTCGATAAGGGAAAACCAACGATTCTGCTAAATTCACATATCGACACAGTGAAGCCGGTCAAAGGTTACACACTCAACCCTTTCGCGCCCATTGAAGACGGCGACAAACTTTTCGGTTTGGGGAGCAACGATGCCGGCGGCCCATTAGTTTCGCTGCTTGCTGTGTTTTTCCATTTTTATCATCGCACTGATTTACCGCACAATTTTATTTTTGCCGCCACTGCCGAAGAAGAAATTTCGGGGTTAAACGGCCTGCAAATAGTTTTACCCGAAATTTCCCCCGTTGATTTTGCCTTAATTGGCGAACCAACCCGAATGGAACTCGCCGTAGCTGAAAAAGGTTTGCTTGTACTTGACTGTTATGCCTACGGCAAATCGGGGCATGCCGCACGCAGCGAAGGCCAAAGTGCATTGTACAAGGCTATAAACGATATTGAAAAACTTAAAAATTTCAGGTTCGAAAAAATTTCAGACACCTTGGGCGAGGTAAAAATTACAGTAACACAAATTGAAGCAGGCACACAGCATAACGTAATCCCCGATTTTTGCCATTTTGTTGTTGATATACGTACCAACGAGCATTATTCGAATCAAGAAGCATACCTGATAATTGACAAATTAATTGACTCGGAGGTAAAACCCCGTTCATTCAGGCTGAATTCATCGGGATTAGATGAAAATCATCCATTTACTCAGCGAATAAAAAGTATGGGTATAAAAACCTATGGTTCGCCAACCACTTCCGACCAGGCAATAATAACGTTTCCTTCGGCAAAAATGGGGCCGGGCAATTCGGCACGCTCACATACTGCCGATGAATATATATACAAAAGCGAAATTATTGCCGGAATTGAACGTTACATAGAAATATTGGAAGGGATAAAATTGTAGTTTTGGAAAAAATTTATTTAGCGATTTTTTATGAAATATTTATCAGTCATATTTACCGGCATCATCTTAGCATTATTACTTACTTCTGCGAAACCTGAAAAGGGCTATAACAGGGCACAGTTTCATTTCACCACTGAAACAGGCATACTCCCCTCCCCTAACGGACTTGTGTTTTATGACGGTGAATATCATATATTCTACCAATACTTTCCAAACAATGGAGACGACAACCGGCAATGGGGGCACGCAATTAGTGAAAACTTAATTAACTGGAAACATTACCCAGTGGTGTTTAGCGCCGGCTTTGATTCAAACAATATGGAAAATTGTAGAATCCTGTCGGGCTCGGCATTAGTAGATGAAAAAAATATTTTAAGAAAACAAAACGGTAACGAAAAAACATTGCTTATGTTTTACGCCGGCCTAAATTGCGGGATAAGAATTGCATACAGTACAGACAAAGGGATGACATGGGAAAATTTTGAAAGAAATCCGGTTATACCATATAACGAAATTGACGATATGCGCGATCCTAAAGTATTCTGGTATGAACCAACACAAAAATGGATTATGACTTTAAGCCGTGAAATCGAGGATAATGATAATTCAAGAGTAGTGTCAATTTATTCTTCAAACGATTTAATAAATTGGGAATGGAAGAGTAATATTCCGGATTTTAATGAAAATTCAGACTTGGTAAGTATTAAAGTTACAAACAGGCCGGATGAAATAAAGTGGGTTTTATTCGGCAAAGACGGGAGTTACATAATTGGCGACTTTGACGGTGAAACATTTTCGCCTGAAACAGAAAAAGTAGAAATTTATTACGGTGAAAATTATATTGCACCTCAAACATGGAACAATATTCCGGCAGAAGACGGACGTACAATTCAGGCAGCATGGATAGGAGGAGGTTATAATGATACGGATTTCAACGGACAAATGACTATTCCAATCGAACTTAATATTACCAAATTTAACTCCGGATATAAACTGACACGTTTGCCGGTAAAGGAAATTGCTTTATTGCATGGGAAACATTACGAGTGGACAAACAAAAACATGATTCCCGGAATTAATGACAATCCCTTAAAAAAAATTAAAGGCACTTGCTTTCATATTATTGCCGAATTTGATGTTAAAACGTCAAATAATTTTGGATTTATAATTCGATACGGCAAAAAAGATAACGGCACTGAAATTATATACAATGTAGGTCGTGAAACATTATCGATATTTGAAACTACAGCCCATGTGCCATTGGTTGACAATAAAGTTTCTTTTGAAATTTTGATAGACCATACATCAATCGAAATATTTGCAAATGGCGGACAAGTAGCAATTACTCGTAATTTTGCTCCTGCCGAAGGAACTGATAAATACGTTTTAACTACTATCGGCGGCGAACTTCTTATAAAACAAATGGATATTTATGCCATTAAAACAGCCTTGAATAAATAGTATTAATCTGATAAAAAAATTTGGCATTGATATTGCTAACATTAATTCAATAATAATCAATTAAATTATATTCAAATGAAAAAAATAACAAAATTACTTTTAGCATTAACCTTTATCATAGCTGTATCATGCGAGGGGCCAATGGGGCCAATGGGACCTCCCGGTGTTGACGGGGATAATCTTCTTAGCACAGTTATAGAAATTGAAGGCAATTTTACACCAGCCAACAATTATTTGCTCTATTACTCATTTCCAAGTAAGCTTAACGTTTACGACAGTGATGTAGTTTTGGCTTATATATTATGGGAAACAGCTTCGACTAATAATGGCGGAACAACCGATGTATGGCGGCCATTACCTCAAACAGTTATATTGAACGACGGTGTACTCCAGTATAACTTTGATTACACAACTGCCGATGTTCAAATATTCCTTGAAGGCACCACTGATTTTAATAAACTTCGGCCTGCCGAAACTCATAACCAGATTTTCAGGATTGTAGTTGTGCCGGCTGCCTTCCTGAAAAAAACAACCATTGATTTTAAAGATTACGATGCCGTTATGAATTCAATTGAAACAGAATCAGGTTTAATTCTAAAAGATAATTCTAAACCAAAGGGATTCTAAATTATTTTCTAATTACAGAAAAAGCGCTCATTCAAAAAAATGAAGCGCTTTTTTTGTCTTTCTATCCTTGGTGAATTTTATTTTCCTTTAGCTATGTCGATACTAACGCGCTGCCCTTTGTAGTTGGCATTTTTGAAAACTTTAAGCGCTTCTTTTTCATATCGTTTGTCTATTTCGAAAAACGAAAAGCTTTTCAGTACTTCTATGCTCCCTATTTCCACGCTTTGATTTGGAAAATTCTTGTTAATCAAATCGATAATAGAACGTTTATTGATACCGTTTTTTTTGCCAAGGTTAAAAAAGAACCTTGAAAAATCGTAACCTCCCCTTCTTTTATCACTGCGCTCCTGTTTTCCTTTGCGTTCACGCTCTCCTCTGTTATTGCGTTCTGCACGATTACCATTTTGATCGCGGCCGCGTTTTCTTCGACTTCGTTCACCCGGCTCTGAATCCCTTTCACTGTGTTTCGATTCGTCAACATTAATATCAGGCGCATTTTTATAATAATCCAGAAAACGGTTAAACTCAACCGAAACAAAATGTTTTATCAATTCTTCGCGGTCGAGCCAAGCCAATTTCTTATAAATCACGGGCATAAATTCGCTGATTTGCGCTTCGTTAACCTCAATTTTTTCTACCTTGTCAATCAAGCTAAAAAGCTGTTTTTCACATATTTCCTTTCCGGTGGGGACTTCTTTCTGAATAAACGGTTTATTTACAATTTTCTCAACCTGCCGCATTTTACTTTTCTCGCGCAGGTGAATCAAAGTAACCGAAATTCCTTTTTTTCCGGCACGACCTGTTCTTCCGCTGCGGTGTATGTAAATTTCAGGATCGTCGGGCAGATTGTAATTAATAACGTGCGTTAAATCGTTCACATCCAATCCGCGTGCGGCAACATCGGTAGCTACCAGCATCTGCATGTGTTTACCGCGAAAACGCGCCATTACATGGTCGCGCTGTGCCTGCGAAAGATCGCCGTGCAAAGCATCAGCATTGTACCCGTCCTGTATAAGCTTGTCGGCTACTTCTTTCGTTTCCATGCGAGTACGGCAAAAAATTATCCCGTAAATATTAGGGTTAATATCGGCCACACGTTTCAATGCTAAATACCTGTCTTTTGCATGAATTACAAAAAAGTGGTGCTCCACATTTTCGGCTCCGGTATTTTTCTTTCCAACCGAAATTTCAAAAGGATTGGTCATGTATTTTTTCGCAATGGCCACTATTTCATTTGGCATGGTGGCCGAAAACAGCAAAGTTTGCTTTCCTTCAGGCGAATTTTCAAGTATGGCATCCAAGTCGTCCTTAAACCCCATTGAGAGCATTTCGTCGGCCTCATCGAGCACAAGCCAGCGAATTTCATTAATTTTCAGCTTTTTACGCTTAATTAAATCGAGCGTTCTTCCCGGCGTACCTACAACTATTTGTGCACCGCGCTCAATGTCGCTGATTTGTTTTTTTATGTCGGCCCCACCATAGGCAACCGCCACATTAATTTTTGGCAGGTGTTTCGAAAAGTTATTTATGTCGCTTGTAATCTGAAGCGCCAATTCTCTTGTTGGGCTTAAAATTAATACCTGTGTCGATTTTTTTGTTAAATCAATTTGCTGGATAATTGGTAACCCATATGCCGCCGTTTTTCCGGTTCCGGTTTGCGCCAGCGCTACCATGTCTTGTTTTTCTATCAATAAAAAAGGAACTACTTTTTCCTGAATTGGTGTGGGCTGCTCAAATCCTAATTCTTCGATTGCAAGTTGAATTTCGGAACTGAGCCCCATTTCATTAAATAATGTCATTAAAATACTTCTAAAAAATAATGTGCGCAAATGTATGCTTTAAAAATGAATTTCAGTTATTTATATTGCTTTCTTTAAATAATTTGCATATTTGTGCATTATAAACCCGGCAGTCATGTGAGAGGTTGCCGGTTACTGTACTGGTTAGAAGTCTTAATTTATTTAAAATTTGTAATGGTTTGAATTGTTTTTGCGATTACTTTCGATACAAACTCATAATTTAGAGCAGGCTGTTTATTATATTTAATTATTTGAATAACAATCATTTTTTTTTGAAATGTATGATATAATAGGTGATGTTCACGGGTATGCGCCGATGTTGAAAAAATTATTAACTGAGCTTGGATATAAAAAAACTGAATCAGGATATTCCCATCCCGAAAGGAAAGCCATTTTTGTAGGTGACTTTATTAACCGTGGCCCCGAAATACGTAGAACTATTCGCATAATTCGTTCCATGGTAGAAAATGGAAATGCTTATGCAATTCTTGGGAATCATGAGATAAATGCAATTATTTATTATCTGAATTTTAAGAAGGAAGATTTGATGGCAAAAGCGCTAAGTAAACACTTTCTGGCACTGTTTAAAACAATCGAAGAGTTTACCTGTCATTCAGAAGAATTAATTGGGCATTTAAAATGGCTGCGCTCGTTACCTCTTTTTCTTGAAATAGAAGGATTTAGAGTGGTTCATGCGTGCTGGTCGCAAGATGCTGTTGACTTTTTTAAAAGAGAATTTCCCGGTGGGAAAATCAAAAAAAAGATGTTCAGGGAATTGGGACAAAACCTGAAATCTGATTTTTCAAAAAATATATGGACACTCACCAAAGGTATCGATTTTAAAATGCCCAGCGACCTGAAACTAATTAACAATAAAGGAATTTATTCCCGTTCTTTTCGGCTACGCTGGTGGGAGAACCCGCTGGGAAAAACTTTTGAAGAGTTGTCTTTCGATAGTAAATTTGTACTTCCGTCGTACACCATTCCCGAACAATTGTTACCAGAAACTTTTATTTATCCCGAAGATGCACCTGTTTTATTTTTAGGACATTACAGCCGGTTTAACGGGCCACATATAATTAAACCAAATATTTGCTGTGTTGACTCATGTGTGATTAAAAGCAAAAAATTAGCTGTTTACCAGTGGTCGGGAGAAAAATCACTACTTGCAGAAAATTTGATTTTTATCGGCAAGTGATTTAAAGCTTAATAATTTTCAACTGTTTGGTATTATTATAAAAAATAAATACATTTTTTATTGCAGGAAAAAAAGAAAGTATATATTTGCAGCATATTTCAAAATCCTATTGCAGGAAAAGTTCATTAAAAATTGGTGCGGTAGTTCAGTTTGGTTAGAATACCGGCCTGTCACGCCGGGGGTCGCGGGTTCGAGTCCCGTCCGCACCGCAGAAAGTCAAAGCAAAACGAAGCAAAGTCCTGAAAATCAAAACTTCAGGACTTTTTCTTTTTCCCAAAATTATGCAAAATATGGGGTTTTAGGGTAAGTTTCACGGTCTAATTCGTGGGACTTGCAAGAGC
>Ga0082212_10008063_pt1 | contig 13826 bp, 9 predicted proteins | sample TergutNt197P3_FD_71548 | JGI IMG/M metagenome (GOLD analysis project Ga0082212, IMG submission 71548) | Neocapritermes taracua P3 segment gut microbial communities from Petit-Saut dam, French Guiana - Nt197 P3 | ecosystem: Host-associated > Arthropoda: Insects > Digestive system > Gut ... | reverse complement strand
GGATAACCGGGATCAAAAACTTATTGCTCTGGAATATATCGGCAATGCTATCGAAAGAGGCAACGCAAGCAGTGAAATCCGTGCGGCTTTGGAATATCTTTCCCTTGAAGGAACCCAAAACAGAGCAATGGAAAAAAAGCGGCTGGTAAACGATTACCCAGATGTCCGCCGTCAGGCGGCAAAGTACCTCGGTTCTGTTGGAACGGAAGAAGCCAAAACTTCACTGATAAAAATCTGCACCGCTGAAAAAGAACCAATGGTTTTACAGGAAGCAATAAAAGCGCTGGGGCAAATAGAAGCCGGCAGCAGTGACGACGCTGTTAATGTAATTGTATGGGTAATTAACAAATTTAATTCATCGTATTCTCCGGATAATCTGATGGCCCTTGCCGCAATTGACGCTTTGGATAAAATTGCAGAAAGAAACAAAGGGCTTAAAGATCCGGGCGCCCTTCAGGTTTTGGTAAGAATAGCGGAAGGCCCGTATACCCCCCCTGTAAGAGAAAGGGCAAAACAGGCTTTATTTGATCTGCGTAAATATACCGCCCAGGGCGCGAGAGAGCAACAACGGTAGAAAGCCGCACAAAAAACAAAAAAAGGCTACGGTTATCCCGCAGCCTTTTTTTATGCCGTATTTTAACTCAGGAGAAGAGAGATGGCCGAAATCACCAAATTTGCAGGTTCCGATATTGATATTGCGCAGGCGGTATACCCTGAACACGCGCTTCATATAGATGAAGTCGCGAAAAAGGCCGGAATCCCCGATGAGTATATTGAACATTACGGGAAATACAAGGCAAAGGTTGACTACAATTATTTGCTGAAAAACCGGGATAAGGCGGACGGAAAACTTATTCTGGTAACGGCCATTACCCCCACGCCGGCGGGTGAAGGCAAGACTACCACAACGGTTGGCGTTGCAGACGGGCTTTCCCGAATCGGGAAAAAAGCGCTCGTTGCCCTGAGGGAACCTTCGCTGGGGCCGGTTTTCGGTGTAAAGGGCGGCGCCGCAGGCGGCGGTTGGGCCCAAATTATTCCCATGGAAGATATCAACCTCCATTTTACCGGCGACTTTCACGCCATCGGCGCGACAAACAACCTCCTTGCCGCCATGATCGATAACCACATCTACCAGGGCAACAAACTGAACCTGGACCCCCGAAAAATTATCTGGCGGCGCTGTGTAGACATGAACGATCGCCAGCTCCGCTTTGTCGTTGACGGCTTGGGCGGCAAGGCCAACGGCACACCCCGTGAGGACGGCTATGACATTACAGTCGCTTCGGAAATTATGGCGATCCTCTGTCTCGCCTCAGACATTGACGATTTAAAAACCAGACTGGGCCGGATCATCGTGGGTTACACATACGGCAAACAATCAGATAATAGTGAAAAACCGATAACGGCGGCGCAGCTTAACGCCCAGGGGGCGATGGCGGCCCTGTTAAAAGACGCCCTTAAGCCGAATCTGGTGCAGACATTGGAAGGAACGCCGGCCTTCGTTCACGGAGGCCCCTTTGCCAATATCGCCCACGGCTGCAATTCGATCATGGCGACGAAAATGGCCCTGAAATGCGCGGACTACATTGTCACCGAGGCGGGCTTCGGCGCGGACCTCGGCGCGGAAAAATTCCTCGATATCAAGTGCAGATTCGGCGGGCTTAAACCTTCGGCGGTTATCATGGTTGCCACCATCCGCGCCCTTAAATCCCACGGCGGCGTAAAAAAGGCCGATCTGGAAAAGGAAAACCTTGCCGCCCTGGAAGCGGGGCTTCCGAACCTTTTGCAGCATGTGGAAAACATCACCAAGGTTTACAAACTGCCGGCGGTGGTTGCGATTAATGCCTTTCCCAAAGACACAAAGGCCGAACTGGATCTGGTCGAGGCAAAATGCAGAGCGTTAGGTGTAAATGTTGCCCTGTCCGAAGTGTGGGCAAAAGGCGGCGACGGCGGCGTTAAGCTGGCCGAAGAAACGGTGAGGATCTGCGAACAGCCGAACAATTTCGAATTCGCCTACGATGTGAACCTCTCCGTTAAAGAAAAGATCGAAGCGATAGCGAAGAAGATATACCGCGCTGATGCGGTTTCGATTCTCCCCGGCGCACAGAAACAGATCGAACAGCTTGAAAGACTCGGCATGGATAAAGTACCCGTTTGCATGGCAAAAACCCAATACAGCTTTTCCGACGATCCTGCCCTGCTTTGTGCTCCGAGGGGCTTTACCCTTACCGTGCGGAACATCAAAATTTCCGCAGGTGCAGGCTTTATCGTAGCCCTAACCGGCGAGATTATGACCATGCCCGGTCTGCCGCCCGTCCCCGCCGCCGAAAAGATCGACGTGGACAACACCGGCAAAATCTCCGGCCTTTTCTGAACTGGCCAACAAAGACCTCTCACAAAGGACACAGAGAAACACGGAGAAAAAATCAGGATTAATTTTTATAAACCCGCGGGACTCGTTTGCTGATGCCACAGGTAATTTCGTAGGGAATTGTGCCAATTCTTCCGGCAAGTTCGGAGGCGTCGGATGCGGGACCGCCGAAAATGACAGCCTCGTCCCAGCGGTTGACTTTTCCGGCATCGCCGTCGGCCAAGCCGATGTCGGCCATACACTGATCCATGCAGATACGGCCAACCAGCGGATAGGTTTTGCCGTTTATAAATGCCTGCCACCTGCCGCTTGCAAGACGGGGCAAACCGTCGGCATAACCGAGGGACAGCACGGCAATTTCCGTGTCCCGCCCGGCGGCCCATGTCCTGCCGTAGGAAACGGTTTCACCTTTTTTTACCCGCTTGATCAAAACGACATTTGTACGCAGTTCCATTACCGGCTCAACCTCTATCGGCGCCAAGGTCAGGCCGGCATCCGTTTCCTCGGCAGCCTTGTAGCCGTACAGCAGTATTCCGGGCCGCACCATGTCAAACCAGGATTCGGGGTGGAGGATAACGGCACCCGAATTGGCGGCGTGGACAATACCGGGATCGACGCCCGCCGCCCTGATACCGTCAACCGTTTTTCTGAAACAATCAAGTTGCTTTTCCGTAAAGGCGATATCCTCAGGGGCGGCAGAATCGGAGGCGGCGAGGTGTGTGGCGGTTCCTTCATATTTCAGGGCTTGGCAGGCGGCAATCCGTCTTGCCAGTTCAGAGGCGTCTCCGGGCGCACAGCCGGTGCGGCTCATGCCGGTATCAATTTTCAGGTGAACCGAAAGCAGTATCCCGGCCGCCGCCGCCGCTTTTTCCAATACATCTATATACTCGCCATCGGAAATGAAGGGGGTTAGCCGGTTTTCAATCATCTGCGGAATTTCACCGGGAAGGGTTTGTGAAAAAAGCAGAATAGGGGCGGTAATGCCTTCTTCCCTCAGTTCCTCCCCTTCCCTCACCGTAGCCACCGCGAGAAAGGACGCCCCCGCTGCAAGGCTTGCACGGGCAACTGCCGCCGCCCCGTGTCCGTAAGCGTCAGCTTTTACCGCCACGCAAATCAACCTCCCCGGCCCCACCCTGTCTCTAACAGCCAGAAGATTTTCCGTGTATTTATCCAAATGAATGATAGCTCTGGTTGCCCTCATACTATCATTATTCAAAAAGCAACGGTAAAAATCTAGTTTTTTTTCCCCTGTGTGATATATTTAAAGTAGGTGAGTATCGGAACCGCTGGAAAGGCACTCTTTATCTGTATTTTTCTGCCTCTTCTCTTCAGTTGCGGGGAGATGGGTATGCTTTTCCCCTCAAACGGGAGTTACCAGATAAAAGCTGCAGTTAACGGTAATTCTCTTGAAAAATGTTCCCTTATCCGTGCCGAAGATCAAATCCAACCGTATTTTGCCGATTCAGTGGCCGATGACCCCGATTTAACGGGCCTACTGGTGTATTTACACAATTCACAAGGACATTTGGCGGGGGAAAAAATTCAGTATGCGATCAGATCTTTTTATGACGATGACGATTCTCCTGATTCCTACACTGAAGAAAATGAATCTCCCGAAGATGCGGAAAATGAAGGTTTGTCCGACTCGGAACAGCAGGAACCGGCGGCACAGGCCGCATCTCAATCTTCTGCGGTAAACCAGTCAACCTCTGAAAAAAGCCGTTTTATTAAGGTTAAATCCTTTGACGGTGATTTGCCTTATTTTCCATTACCGAAAAATTTGGAAATAGGTTCGTACAACCTGATTTTCGAGGCGCTGGGGGGGAAAAATACCCTTTCCCGTACCGAAATGGAAATCTTCTACCTGGGTGACACCGAATTTTACCTGAAAGACATTGCGATGTACCTGCCCGGGGTATCTTCATCGCGTCTTATCCCGCCGGGGGCCACCGTGATGCTGGAAGCAGGACTCGATTATGACAGCCGTCTGGACCCCTATGTCATCTGGTACAGCGGTAAAAAAATCATTAGCGAAGGCAGGATCAAAGAAGATGCGGGAAACATTCTTTGGGAAATGCCGGATCAGGCAGGATTTTATTCTCTTCGGCTTGAGGTACTCCCCTTCCAACTCAAACGGGGTTTTTCGGGTTTTTCCCGTGAAATCACCCTCACCGTTTCTCCGAAAGCTGTAAACAACGGTTATTTCTTTCCGCACAGTCCTGAATCTGCAGTATGGATCCCGTTGACGCAAATGACGGTTTATCCTAAAAATACCGAAACGGCTCTGACAAGCTTTGCCCCGGATGTTTCGGCATCGGATATACCCGCTTCCCCCGGACTTCTCCATCTGTATCAGTTCGGGGGAAGTATGCATGATTCGGCTTCATCTCTGCAAACCGAGAGCATAACCCCCGTCTTTAACAGGCCCCCAAAATGGGTTACTGTCGGGCCAAGTTTCGGTCTTTTTACAGGACCGGATGACAGCTACACCCTTCCCCCGTTTTCATTCTTCCGTAAAAACCAGGAAAAGGGCGGCGGTATTTTCCTGTTCCACATCAAACCTGTCAAAGGGGTAATATTTAACGCGTTCTTCCCCTCCAAGGTATCTCCTTCAGAAGGTGTAACAATGGAGTTGACGGGAACGGAAGACTCCGTTTTACTTCACGTGGGCGTAACAGGTGAAAATAATGTTGAATTGAGTCTCGATTCGACTTCATCCAGCCGGCAAAGTTATATCCCCGTTGCGGTGGAATTCTTTTTCCATCCGCATCGGCTTGAAGTGAAACTGATCCTCGGTGAACCTCCTTTCAGCCAAAGCGTTACGGGGAGTGTGAAAATCGGCAAGGCCGCTACGGGGGAAGGCAATATCCGGCTGGGCGGCGGCCCTGCCTATCCGGAAATGAAAAAAAGTTCAAACATACCCATGCCTGAAAATACCGGAGAGATTCTTGAAAAGACGGAAGAAACGGCATCTGCCCGGTTATCCGATGAAGCAAGATCCGAATCTGCGGATGAAACAGAAAAAGAACCATTACCTTCCGGCACTGTTTGGAATGAATTTGCGGTTTTATATTCGCAAATACCGTTGCTGCCTGAAGAAGATTCAATGATTGCGACAGAGGCTAAAAAAGGAGAAGCAAATAAAGCCCGCATATTTCCCTCTGAAGATTTGAATGAAAATTTATAACCCTATTCAATTAACCATTATTATTTCCATTCTGTTTACAGCCTGCACCGGTCAAAAGAACAGAATTATTCTTCGTCCCGAACCGGGACTGGAAAAGCCGTATGAAGTGACAAGCCAGCAGGAAACATGGCAGATTATTGAATCGCAAAACGGTCTTCCTGAAAACGGAATTCCGGATTGGGTAAATCTCCATATGAATAACAAAACAAAAAACATTGAATCCCTGGATCAATACAACAATAAATATGTTTTTATCGGGGAAAGTCAGGGAACAAATTTTAACGCGCTTGAACAATGGGCCAGAAGTTTCAGCGCAACGCAGGATTTTCCAAGGCTGCTTACCAAAAGGGTGGAACAAAGGCTTATCTCTACTGCCATGCTGTATCCCGATGACGAATACGGCGAATATTTTGAAATCCTGATGAAATCAGTATCAAATAGCGAGTACCCTGCTGCCAAAGAACAAATATTCTGGATAAAGCAATTAAGGCTTCCCGATGACGCGGAAGACGCCTCCGTATCACAGCAGGATCAGGCCGGTGTTCCTCCGTTGCGTTACAAAATTTTTATTCTGCTCAGTATTGATAAAGATTCGCTGCAAAATCAAATAAATCAAATAACGGCCGGCATAAAAACAAGCAAATCTCCGACACGTGATCAAGCAACGGCGATTAACAGAATAAAAAATAATTTTTTTACGGGTTTTTAATGGAAGCAATGCTGCAATGGGGGCTGGATGTCATCCGCTTTATCCATAGGATCTTCGGTCCGGCACCGTCCGACACCCTCCCGGCATCTGTTATGCGAATATTATCCGGCCTCGGTTCTCCGGCGGCATACTTAATCGCCCTGCCTTTTGTTTACTGGTGCGTGAACGAAAAAAAAGGCGTTAGTCTGGGAACTGCCGTGTTTGTTTCCATCTGGCTGAATCTTTTTCTCAAATTTATTTTGGATCAGCCCCGGCCGTTTTTCCCCGGCTACGATCCGTCAGTTGATATTACAGGCCAGGCGGGATCGGCCGCAAATACAACGGGCGGCTTCCCTTCGGGCCACGCCCAAAACACGCTTGTCATGTGGATCATAATCGCCTCATGGGGGAAAAAAAAACTGTTTTACGGTGCCGCCGCCTTTTGGTGTGTACTGGTGGGGTTTTCGCGCATTTATCTGGGCGCGCACTTTCCCACTGATGTCCTGGGCGGTTGGGTGATCGGCGGCCTGATTCTCTGTATTTATTTTCTCTTTGAAAAACGTATTGAAACAACCCTTAAAGCCGGCGGCACCCGTGCGGGGCTTATTACGGCTGCGGCCCTTTCCTTCTTCATGATTCTGTACCGTCCGTCCGAAATAATATTGATACCCGCCGGCATAACCCTCGGCATGGCCGCAGGTTACTGTCTGAACAGGCTTTATATCGGTTTTACCGTTTCCGCTCTTTTCGGCAGAACGGGAATCTCCCTATATTTAACTTTGGCCGGCCGCTATACTGTTGGAACAGCAGTTTTGGTTTTGCTGTATATATCAACAGGTAAATTGACCTCAGTATTAATAAATTCGGGTAATTACGATCTTGTAGTTTTTCTCCGTTACGCCCTGCTCGCCCTTTGGGTTTTCTCGGGCGCCCCCCTGCTTTTCCGGTTTACCCGTTTGGCGGAACAGACAGAATGAGGAATGAAGAATACGGAAGGGATTCTCCGATAGCGGCGTTTGCAACCATTCCGGGCAAGAGCGCAATTACACTAATACGATGTTCCGGAAAAGGTTCGATTGAATGTGCGGCGGATGTATTTTCCGCAGGAAAAAGATTAACGCAAGCCGAAGGCAACACGATCATTCACGGGTGGATAGTTGTCCCGCATGAAAAGTTGGGAATGGGGAGCGGGGAGCGGGGGAAAGAAGGCAGGGTTGACGAAGTTTTGGTCTCGGTGTTCCGCGCCCCGAAAAGCTACACAGGCGAAGACGGTCTTGATGTTTGCTGCCACGGCGGCGTTACGGCAGGAAAGGCTGTCTTGGATACATTGAAGAAGAGCGGTTTCAAAGACGCCCTGCCCGGTGAATTTACCTTCCGCGCCTTTATGAACGGCAAACTGGACCTTACCCGCAGCGAATCGGTTATGGAACTGGTTTCCGCCAAAACCGACACGGGCCGCCGTCATGCGATAAACCGTCTGTCCGGGGTTTTGGAAAATGAAATTAACGAAATAAAAAAAACCATAGTCGAAGCGCTGTCCGAAGCGGAAATTTTTCTGGATTATTCCGAAGACGAAATCGGCGCAGATCCGGACGAGGTGGCGGGCAAACTCCCCGGGCAAGACAAGGTGAAAGAAACCCTTACCCGTTTAAAAAAACTCGCCAAAAGCTGGCAAATGGAAAAAATCTATCAGGAGGGTGTTCTCGCGGTTATCGCGGGCAGACCCAATGCAGGAAAATCCAGCCTGTTTAATCTTTTGTTAAAGGAAGAACGTTCCATTGTAACGGACATTCCCGGCACCACCCGCGACTGGATTGAAGCGTGGATCTCTGTTGAAGGTATCCCTGCCCGTCTTGCCGATACTGCAGGCCTGCGGGAAGCCCGGGATCTTGTCGAAAAAATCGGTGTGGAGCGCAGCCGGGAACTGATGGAAGAAGCCGAAATTGTACTTTACATCATCGACGGTGAAACAGGTATTAACCCTGAAGATACGGCCTTTATTAACGAATACAAACAAAAAACGAAGGGGACGCTGTTACTTCTTTGGAATAAAAAGGACATTGCCCTGCCCTCGCAACCGGAGTTCGGCGGCAACGTGTTAATAAGCATCAGCGCAAAAACAGGTGAAGGCGTAGCAGAACTCGCCAAGGCAATTGTCACAGCGGTATTAAAACAGACAGACGGGGAAAATTCGGATACCAATGTTACCATTGGCACAGCTGCTGTTGGCACAGCCAGGCAAAAGAATCTGGTGGAAGCGTCGGCAGCCGCTCTTGAAGAGGCTCTGCACCTGGCGGCCAATGACGAACCGCTCGATCTTATCGCCCCCCTGCTGAGGGATGCGGTAAACTCCCTTGGTGAGATAACCGGTGAAGTTTCCACCGCCGACATTCTGGAAGAAATGTTCAGCCGTTTTTGTGTCGGTAAATAAACGGTGACTGTCACCTACAGAGATTTAATCCATTCAGATATTTCCTTTCTAAATTGGATTAACTCTTTTAAATTATCCGGCTGATGATGCCATGGAAAATATTTATACTCAAAAGGTTTCTCAGGCAGACTTTTCTGTATATATTCCGTTGATTCAACAGGAACAGTATAATCATTATATCCATGAACAAAAAGTATCGGGATGTTTATATATTGATAATAATCAAACGGGCGAACATATATGAAGCTATTAAGATACCGGAATGTGGTTCCATAAAAATCTTCGCTAAACGAATCCCTAAATTCGTTTTTTTCAGGATAATATAAATTTGTAATGTTGAAATACATTTCATACCACCCCGGAGGGGTGTTTGAACGCTCGCTTAATATAGTGTACGATTCATACAGTGACAAACCCCCGAAACTGATAGATACCATGGCAGTGACATTGCCTTTGTTAACCATTCTTTCATATATAAGGGGCAATAGAGCGGCTCCTTCGGAAGTGCCAATTAAGACAACGGAAGAATAATTATGTTCGGCAAGATAACCGTTTATACTCTCAGTATAACAGGTAAGCAGATTTTCGACAGTATAGTTTGCACGGTCCTCTATATCTCCACTATAAACCATTCCCGGCCGGCGTTTTAGTTTTTCGGGAATAAGGATGGTGTAGGTATTATTTAATTCCTGAAGAAATTGTGAGCCATATTGAACATATGTCCATTTATTGCCTTGTTTTATCCCCAAAACCGAATTCCAACCGTTTCCTTCAAAAATGATAAGTAATTTATCCGAGCCTTCATTGGGAAAAACATAGGCATGGTTATCTGAATAGCGCAGAATTTCCATATTCGGATACGGATTTTTGCGATCATATGATGTTTTACAGGAAATAACAGGAATAAGAAACAGGGTGACCAAAAATAACATGGTAATAGCTTTCGGTTTAGTCATAAATCTTAAATAAGGATCATAGCCGAACACATTCATTTTAAATTAATTATATCACTATTTTTAAATTTAAATAATATCCCCCGTTACTTTCTGCCTGTTTATTCCTCACTCCTAATTTATCCCTGACAACCCCTCCCCACTCCCCTCTTTTTTTGCTACCATACAAACATGAAACGCCGACTTATTACTTCCGCGCTGCCATACGTGAACAACGTCCCCCACCTTGGAAACCTGATCCAGGTTCTCTCCGGTGACGCCTTTACCAGGTTCTGCCGTCTGCGGGGTTATGAAACCCTGCATATCTGCGGCACGGACGAATACGGCACCGCCACCGAAACCCGCGCCGCCGAGGAGGCTACCACCCCGAGGGAACTGTGCGACCGTTACCACGCCGTTCATGACGGCATATACAAATGGTTCAATATTTCTTTTGATGAATTCGGGCGAACCTCCACACCGATTCAAACCGAAGTTGTGCAGGATATTTTTAAAAAAGTGGATACCGCCGGCTTTATCAGCGAAAAATCCGTTGAACAACTTCACTGCCCAAAATGCGACCGTTTTCTCGCCGACCGTTATGTACGGGGGCTTTGCCCGTCCTGCGGCTCTACCGAGGCTCGGGGCGACCAATGCGAAGCCTGCGGTAAACTCCTCGACCCCACCGATCTAAAAGAACCCCGCTGTTCCGTCTGCGGTTCCACCCCTTCGTTCAGATCAACCAGCCACCTCTACATGGACCTTCCTAAAATAAAAGACAGGCTGGAAGAATGGATTAAAACCGCCGCCGACAAGGGTTTTTGGGCGAACAACGCCGTGCAGATGACCCAGGCATGGATACGCGACGGCCTGCGGGAGAGGGCCATTACACGTGACCTAAAATGGGGGATCCCCGTGCCGAAACCCGGATTTGAAAACAAAGTTTTTTACGTGTGGTTTGACGCGCCTGTCGGTTATATCTCCATTACCGGCTGCCTCGGCGAAAAAATTGCCAAAGGGCCGGCTGCCGGGAATTTTTCCTGCTGGCGGGATTTTGTCGATTACTGGTGGAAAAGCCCCGCCGATGTCGAACTGTTTCAATTTATCGGAAAGGACAACATCCCCTTCCACACGGTAATTTTTCCCTCGAGCCTTTTGGGTTCAGGTGAAAACTGGACAATGCTGCACCATCTGTCCAGCACCGAGTACCTCAACTACGAAAGCGGGAAGTTTTCCAAATCGCAGGGTGTGGGCGTTTTCGGTTCCGACGCGATGGAAACGGGAATCCCCGCCGACGTTTGGCGGTTCTACCTTTTCTACAACCGCCCGGAAAAAGCCGACGCCCTTTTTACCTGGAAGGATTTTCAGGAAAAGGTGAACGGCGAACTTATCGGGAATCTGGGGAACCTTGTAAACCGAACCCTGTCGTTTATCTCCCGTTATTACAACGGCATACTGCCCCCGGGGTCACCCGATCCGGTTTTCTGGGAAAACGTGCAAAAGCACGAAAACATGATAACGGAAAAATTGGAAAGGGCAGAACTGCGTGACGCTTTCAGGGAGATCTTCACCCTTTCATCGTATGCAAATAAATATTTTCAGGATGCCGAACCCTGGCGGATGCGGAACGAAGATCCCCCGAAGGCGCAGGCGGTTATCCGCGATCTGGCCCACATTGTCCGCGACCTCGCCGTTTTGATAGAGCCGTACCTGCCCCAATCGGCGGCGAGGATCACATCGTTTTTCGGTTCCGCACTACAAGCGGGCAAAAGCGGCGTTCCGGGCTGGAATGAAATCGGCCGCGCCGAAGGAATTGCCCCTAACGTTGAAATTAAAAGCGAGGTGCTGTTTGCCAAACTTGAGGACGAGCTTGTTGACGCCTTACGGGAACGGTACTCGGGCAGTCAAAGAGAGCGGCAAAACGAGGCAGTAAAAACTACTCCTGTTTTTGAGGAGACCCTTGACTTACGGGTGGGAAAAATCGAAAAAGTAACACGACACCCAAAGGCGGATAAGTTATACGTCATCGGTCTGGAAGTCGGCGAAGGGGTAACCGGAACCCGTGAAGAACGGACCATTGTTTCGGGATTGGTGGGTTTTTATACCGAGGAACAACTGCTCGGCAAACACATCATTGTCGCCTACAACCTCAAGCCGGCAAAACTCCGGGGCATCGAGTCCAGGGGAATGCTCCTTGCCGCCGGCGACAAAGGCGGCACAGGCCCGGACGGACAACCCGCCGAACGTTGCGAGGTGCTTGATGCCGGGGACACGCCGACCGGAACGAGCCTGCTTCCGGAGGATGTACAGTCAACAACCGCCCCCGGTGAAATTGACATTGACACTTTCTTCTCCTACCCGATGGAGGTAAAAGATTATGTCGCGCAAACCGGCGGGAGAAACCTCTGCCTGAACGGAAAACCGGTTCACACAACAATCATTCCGGAAGGAGAAATACATTAAAATTAGGAATTAGGGATGAGGAATGAAAATGCGGGATTTATCACGAGCATAAAAAAGGCCGATCTTGCGATCTGCAAAACGGCCGACTCTTTTTTGCAGTCGGTGATGTGGGGCCGCTTCAAATCCCGTTTCGGATGGACGGCCCTGGCTTTTACCGTCGAATGGGTGGATCACGCCGTAAAGCCGCTCCTGGTACTCTCCCGCCGTATTGCACCCGGCATCACCATGGCGTACATTCCCCTAGGGCCTGAACTGCCGGAAAGTTGGGCCTCCGCTCCCGGCCTTGCTGCGGCAGAACTTGTCCGCACCTTACGGCCCTTCCTCCCCGGCACCGCCTTTATCCGCATTGACCCGCCCTGGTTCGCTCGGGACGGCGGCATGCCGCCGGAAACACCCGCACCATTTAAACAGGCTGCCTCGAATATTCAGCCGCCAGACACGGTGCTGGTCGATCTAACACCCTCCGAAGAGGATATACTCACAGCGATGAAACCCAAATGGCGGTACAATACCGGGCTTGCCGAAAAACGCGGCGTTACAGTTAACAGCAGCGGGGAACAAGGACTGGATATTTTTTACCGGCTTCTGACCGAAACTGCGGCCCGTGACGGCATCTCAATCCACAACGAAAGTTATTACAGAACACTGTTTGATGTATGCGAAAACGATAATTCCGGCGGTGATGGCACGGGGGATACAACCCTTCAACTCCGTTTATACACCGCCGAACACGAAGGCGATGTTTTGGCAGCCATAGTGACTCTCTTTCGGGGGAAACAGGCCGTTTACCTTTACGGAGCGTCGGCAAATATCAAACGGAACCTGATGGCCCCCTACGCCCTGCAATGGCGGGCCATGCGGGACGCGAAGGCTTTCGGCTGCACGGAGTACGATCTTTTTGGGATACCGCCCGACGAAAACCCCGATCACCCCATGGCGGGACTGTACCGTTTCAAAACAGGTTTCGGCGGGAGGATCATCCACCGGCCGGGCAGTTGGGACTACCCGTACAAGCCGGTTCTGTACGCATTTTTCAGCGGTGCCGAACGCTTGCGGAAAAAGATGATGGACAGGCGGAAGCGCAAAACAGCCCGTCCTGCACCACACCGCTCTTGATTGTATGCGAGGGGTGCGAAGCGCCCCGAGACAAATACCTTGCTTTAACAACACCCTTTAGGGTGTTGACTGAAACGGCCTTTTTAAGGTATTAATTAGGGGAGGGTCCTTTTTGAAATACTCTAATCCGGCAAATCTTGCCGTTATTGCCTGTCCCGGCGGAGAGGTGTTTGCCGATGAAGTAATCGGCCATTTAAAGAAACTGTACTATCACAACAACAAACGGCTGGCGGCGGAACTTTCCAGACACTACAACATGAGTGCCGACAAGATCATAGAACAGATAAGCCTGATAAATGAAATAATTCACCCCGGCAACCGTATTTATAACAGGAATGACAAATACCCCCTTCCGAGGTTTAAAACACCGGTAAAATTTACCTGTTTTTCCAACGGCGAAGTTAAAGCTGAAATTCAGGAATCGATCCGGGGCAAGGATGTGTATATTTTTCAGGATGTCGAAAACAAGTACCCCGTTCGTTTTTTCGGCATCGAGGGCGGAAAGATTCTGACAACGAACGACCACCTGATGACTCTTCTCGTTACTATTGATGCCGCCGGACAGGCAGGGGCGCAGCGGATAACTCTTGTTACCCCCAACTACCCCTACGCCAGACAGCACAAGATAAAAGGCAGAG
>Ga0082212_10008062_pt1 | contig 13827 bp, 7 predicted proteins | sample TergutNt197P3_FD_71548 | JGI IMG/M metagenome (GOLD analysis project Ga0082212, IMG submission 71548) | Neocapritermes taracua P3 segment gut microbial communities from Petit-Saut dam, French Guiana - Nt197 P3 | ecosystem: Host-associated > Arthropoda: Insects > Digestive system > Gut ... | reverse complement strand
AATAACGTCAGTACAACCTAAGAAACAACGGTAATGCGTTGATTATTAGTACAATTTGTCCGTTCGGACATTCATATCAATAGCCAATGGATACACACCGACAAATAGCCCGGAGGGCTTTAACCGGTTCATGTCCTAACGGACAAAATATGGGGCTGTTGTTAATATGCTATTGATATTTAATCCCTAACGGAATATTCTTAGATCGAACTCACGCTAAATCGTAAATAGTTTTCAGTTTTCAGAAATAATCGTTAATCGTACATGGTAAATAGTAAATGGTAAATAGTAAATAGTTTTCAGTTTTCAGAAATAATCGTAAATCGTACATGGTAAATAGTAAATAGTAAATGGTAAATCGTAAATGTCCCATATTATTTCTCCTCTCGGTAGCGCTATCCGCCTGCTCCCCATACCGTTACCTCAGCATTGAAACCCTCAACCCCGCCGATATCACCTTCCCCGAAAATATGCGGCGCGTATTGGTTGCGAACAATGCGCTGCCGCAAGACGAAATACCGTTCGAATCGACATTCCGCCTTTTGCCGGATTCGGTTACCGTTTCGGCCGACAGCGTGGCTTATGATTTTTGTCGGACATTGGGTGAAGCGCTGGCCGATTTTCGAGGTTTCGACGATGTCCGTTTGCTGGAAGGTTCTCTGCGCAGAGACCTGTCGCCTTTGACTGCACCGACATTGACGCGCGACGCCGTGAATCTGTTATGCGATGAACACGAATCCGACATTGTGATTTCGCTCGATCGTCTTTTGTTCAGGTTGGAAGAATCTGTTTATAATTTATTCGGTTATCAAACGCAAGAATTTTTGAATGTGGAAATGTCGGGTGTTTTGCGTGTTTATGCGCCGGGCAGGGAAACGCCGATGACCACCATTTTGTTGGTTGATACCGTCACTACGGAGATAGAACTCGACTACCGTGACGAGAAAATTTGGGATTTATTATTTCCGCCCGATCCAACCAACCTGCTCCGCGTATCGGCAAGGTATTTGGCGGATGAAGCCCGAAAGCACTTTATCCCTTATTGGGGTGAAGACCTCAGGTGGTATTATACTTCGTTCACGGCCCGATGGAAAGAAGCTACGGCCTATGCCGAATCCGAAAAATGGGATAAGGCATTGGATATCTGGGAGGAACTGTATGGACGCGCGACGTCGTGGAAGCAGCGTGCGCGTTTAAGTTCCAATATCGCTTTGGGGGCAGAGTTGACCGGCGATTTCGACCGGGCGTTGCAATATGCCAAGTTGTCGCATCAATTGATGCACGACCGGCTCGGACCGGAAGATGCAAGCACCAAAAAACAGGAAGTCTATGTCAACGTCCTCACAAGCCGCATCACCGAAAATCGAAAACTGCAATTACAAATAAGGTAATTAATTCTCAATTCTCAACTCTCAACTCTCAACTCTCAATTAATTTTTGTATCTTTGCCCCCGCAACCAATCATTTTTCGCCGAAATGGCTCAGTTGGTAGAGCAATTCATTCGTAATGAATAGGTCCCCGGTTCGAGTCCGGGTTTCGGCTCTTAGGTAGAGACACGGCGCACCGTGTCTCTATCTGTTCCGACAAATTGCAAATCCCCATCCCCAAGTCCTGTATGGGACGACACGTTCATCATGCTATCGAAACGAGACCACGATCTTTGAAGACTTTTTTTGTTTATGTATTTTATAATTGTATCTTTGCAGTGCAAACGAATTAAAAAGTTATTATCATGACAGTTGTTAGTTCAAAATTATTTTCAACCAATCCGATTCACTATCTGAATTTGGCAATTAAAGAAGATGTCACAGTAAAGCGTGGAAAAAGATTGTTTCAAATCACATCAAAACACCAACTTGAAAATCCGAGTCCGAGCGATGACCCATATTTTGCAAATCCGGAAAATATTGCTGAATTGGAACGCAGAATTGAAGAGATCAAATCCGGCAAAGTCAAATTTTCGGTTTTAACGAAAGAAAGACAAAAAGAATTGCTGGGAATATGAATTATTCGATTGAATTATCGGAACGTGCGGAATTGGATATTATCAAACTTCGAGAGTCGGGAAATTTGCAAGTCCTGAAAAAACTGAATAAACTAATAGACGAGTTACGCGAGCATCCCGAAACCGGAACCGGAAAACCTGAACGTTTAAAACATATTGGTAAATGGTCGCGACGAATTAACAGAAAGCACCGTTTGATTTACGAAATTTTTGACCAAATTGTTACAGTTGAAGTGATTCAAGTATATGGACATTATGATGATAAATAAAATCTTGTTTCGGTGGAATTGCAAATCTGCCGAAACGAACGGTTTGTTGTCCCGTATGGGACAATATTTTCATCATGCAATCGATGCGTTAGCACTAACGCGCTTTGGGCATATACGATATGCCCCTACAATTTTCAATTCCTTAATCAAAAAAAAACATGCACGTTTTTCCTCTTGTCCCTCAAACAGGGTGTTTTGTACAATAAAACGCCTGTTTTGAAAAAAAAAATGTTTTTTCCGAAAAAAAAAGTAGAAAAACGCTTGCAGGTAAAAAAATGATTTGTACTTTTGCTGCAATGAAAAGTATGTTCCGGCGTGAAATACCGAGGAAATACTATACATTAATATATATATAGACGAAAAATAGAGAAAAAAATAACGAAATTAAATTTACTTAGTATTAATATTAAATTATTAGATTATGAACAAAAAAATTTTTACTTTGTTGGCGAGTTCGCTAATGCTGTTTTTAACGGCACTTGTAGTGAATGCGCAAGTACCGGGTTTTTATGGTTCTGACGTACCGTTCCTCCCGAGTGGAAAGGGAAAGGGAGCATACCACCTGAAAGTTTCAAGCTTTGGAGATAACATTTCTGAACCCGCCGGCGGCTGGGGTACCAATGCTACGGTATTATTGGCATTGGATAAGGATGGTTATCTGAAGTTGATTAACTACGACGACTACCTTGTCGGTGATGACTCTTACCAAAACCTGCGCGAAGCCTTATGGTGTGTGGATGTGAAAAAACCGGAAAAGTTGGGACAACAACCGGCCTACAACTTCATTAACAAGGCTTACGAGACGTTGCTTTCTGTTGACACAGGCTTTTTTAACGGTACAGATTTTGGTCCTACCGCTTATGCCGGCTCGGCGGCGGTGCCTGCTGATCTTATGTTAGCTCAAACGAAGGGTACGCTGAGTGATGTATTTGTCGGCGGACAGTTTGGAAACTGGGCTTTCTCGCACGAATACGAGAATTACCTGATAACGGATCAACCTCTGTTTATTGAAATACCCAACGAACCCGACTACTTTATGACTTTTGCTTTTGATGATTCCTTTTCGCCATGGCGAATCAGATTGGTCAAAGTACATGCAGAAGACTTAAAAGGCGGTGATTTCTACGATGATTATTTAGTCAGATTCACTTTGGTAAATGCTTCTCCGCGCGTATTGACCGCAGAAGATTTCAATACTACTTTGTGGACCAAACCGACCGGCACATCTTCGACGATGTTCTTCGATCCGGATACAAAGGGACAACCCAATGTATTGGCTCAGGCGCTGACAGCCGTGAAATCGGCTCGCAACACCGGCGCTACCTATAAAGATTATTACATGACTTTCCAGAAACCGACGAGCAACAATCGTGGCGCTTATATTTATGTAGCCGATGGCGACGATGAGGATAATTACTACAACGACAATAACCTCCTCTACCCGAAATTGTTAGAAGTTTCTTATGCAAATGCAACACCGGACGAACAGTACGACTTCCGCCTGGTATATTATCCTTCGGAAGACAGCTTGGTAATCAATGTGCGCGGATTTACGCATATTCTTCCTACCTACGGTAACAATACTCCTCTTGACGGCTATGCTTTTGATGAGGAAACCTATGACTTAGGCGACGACGACCTGTTTAACCGCGAAATTTGGGACTTCCTGATTGTTCGTATGCAGGATTTGACCACTACGTTGAACGAGCGCGTGATAACCGTATCTAACCGTCCGGCCAACACACGCGTACATTTCGGAATCAAAGATTGCGAAGTAAGAGACAACCGCACCACAGTTCCCCGCGACCTCTACCTGATTCGCGACCAACTGGGCCGCTACCTCGTGATGCCGCTCGAACTGGGCGACTTTACACCGCAATGGATCGAACCGAGAAACAATGAAGACCCGATGAAAACTCCGTCTTACCACTGGCTCGTTTATCCGATGAACGAAAATGCAACCGTTTCGGCCGTTGTATTGGTGAACCGCGAATTCGACTGGGTACAGATAGAATTTTCGACTGTTTACAGCGAAGCCGAATTGTTTAACGGCACATTTGGCATATTGGCTCCGACAGCTTCCGCGACTGCCTACAATAATGTATTCGGCATCAACAGCGGTGCAAAAATCTATTATAAGAACACCGTTACGCACGAGCCTTACAAAAACGATCCGGTATTGAACCCCGGCAATAAGGACAACCGCAAATGGAACGTAATCGAAGGATGGCACGGCAGCTTCCTGAAAGTACAGGACGACAAGGATGTTGCTGCAAAAGCTACGGCAAACCCGAAAATAGCTTTGACACAGGGCGAAATGCAATTGCAGCACCGTACTAACCCGTACCTGGGTTATAAATACATCGCTGAAGATACGTTGAACTATTTCACCTATTCGTTCAACCACCTGCACAAATACGGCGACAACTTCTACCTGGGACCAATCCCCGGACAATCCTCCGATACGATTCTGTACGGCTATCCCGAACCAAATCATTTCAGGCTCGAACTTCCCGACTCAAGGAAAGACAAACACAGCACCGAAAAATACGGTATCGGCTGGAAATTCGATCTGAAAGCGCATGCATCTACCAAAGACATTGCTCCGTTGGAAAGATACTACTATCATTTTATGGAACAAAGCTATTGGGATTTCAACTTCTACAGAAATTTTGTAGTGCTGGGCGAAAACCGTCGCTATGGATTTATGCCTGAAGCTACTGCCAATGCAACCATGCAGAAAGCTGCTTTCTATATCAGGTTTACTTACCAACCTCCTGCAGCGCCCGAGTATTATACTTTGCTGCACAGGATTCCCGAAAGCAAACTGGATTACTATACCAACGTAATGAATATTGATGTAGGTCAGCTGTTGAAAGCTTACGACGTGACACATAACGGTACTGATCCAGACGGTCTTAAGACCGACTCCTTGGGTATTTTGGCGCTTGCCATCGACGACAATACGGCTTATGCAAGAGCGTATCCGAAAGTGTTGAGAGATTTGGTTTCTACGTTTGCAGTTTCTAACGATTACGAACCGCTTTACCGCCGCTTCAACGAAGGACTTTATTATCCTACGGACTTAGATGCAAACGTTGACGACGGAGGCGTAAAAGGCAGCGACGAACCGAGACTTGTGAAAATCTATCGCGCTTGGAATGACGCTCATACAGACTATCTCTACGAAGATGCCAACAGCGTAAATGCACGCGAACACTACAAATGGACAGAACCGGGCGACAGCAAAGGTATCAACTACCTCAGCTTGGAAAATATCTACGACCATAATGTATGGATGGATCAGAATGTCGGACACTATCCGCACAACTTCTCGTTCTACTTAGATACAGCCTACGTGAACCGTGGTACAGGACATATCAAACCGCAATATTTGATTATGGTTGGCCCGCAATTCATCAACGAACAAGGTTGTTCGCTCTGTAACGAACCGCTCAACCTCCGCAAAGGAATCTACGGACGCTACCTGATCAATGCTTGGGATTCTGCTTATTCAAGTAATTATCCTGCAAAAACTTTGCGTGCCAACGGAGACGACTATCTCTGGGATCAAAAATGGGAACGCCTCGTATTTGTACCGGCTATCCATATCGGCGACTCGCTCTATATCCTCAAAGGCGGACAGACCTACGAATCGTTAAGGAGCTATACCCCGCTGATTATCCGCGAAGACCAATACGGCGTAGAATACCTGCACCTCGAATCGCTGAAAGCTGCAGCCGCCAATGCCAAGAACTTGATCGACATCCATCCTTTGGGAGACAACTACCACAAAGACTATGTATTCTCGATGCGTTTCTACAAAAGAGGCGACTATGAACACTTCCTGCTCGAATCAGAAACAGAAGAACGCAGCAAGACTACAGGATTGATGATTGCTCCGATGCAAGGTGGTTGGGTGAAATGGCAAAACAACGAAATGGTTATTACCCGTGGATCTTATTCAGATGCAATCCGTGACGGTGAAAAATGGAATACCGAACCTACAACCGACGCTCCGGTGGCTAACGACAATGTCGCCGCCACAGCAGTGAAAGTAATCGCAGGCGAAGGTAACATAACGATCCTCAACGCTGCAGGAAAACGTGTGACAATCAGTAATGTACTTGGACAGACAGTAGCCGGCGCCGTATTGACGTCCGACAATGCTGCCATCGCTGCCCCCAAAGGCGTACTCGTGGTAGCTGTAGAAGGCGAAAATGCAGTGAAAGCTGTTGTGAAATAAATGTGTAACGAATAATGAAATAAAAAACCGGAACGGACCGGGGATTCCGCACACGCGGAATCCCTCCCCAACCGGAAATTACAAATCGATTATTAATATTAAAATATAAGATTATGAATAGAAAAATTTTCACGCTATTGGCCGGGGCCTTACTGATGCTGGTTACGGTGTTCTCGGCGAGTGCACAGTTTCAAAACCCTACTCAATTGAAATTGGGAGATCCGGTTGAGAAATTGAGTGCAGGCCCGAACGATTATTATCACTTAAAGGTGGAAGCTGTTTCGTTTGGCAATGGTCCGGTGGATTTAGCATCAACCGGAGCTCCTGCCTTGCCTTATGATTATGTACTCTATATGGGAAATAAATTAGAGGGTAATAATTATCCCCTCTTTATTGCTCCGTTAGGCAGAGCCGGACACGAAGCAGACCCTGCGATACCCGGAGATCAGTCTTCTTACTGGGCGACTGGCACTAATCTTACTAAAGGCCCTTGGTTTGATTTGGGAGCACCCAAATCACAAGAAAGTGCTTCTTCACTGTGGTGTACGGTTGTAAACCCTTACGATCAGGGACAGAATATCACTTTCGACTTTACGAATAAGTTTATCAAGAATCAAATGCTTGAGGTAGACATTAACGGCTATGATATATTAGATGGATGGGGCGACCCCTTTGGCGATGGTTATATAACAAACTTTGATGCTGATGGAGCCATTTATACTCCGGGAGGAATTTCAGGATGGAACTTCTCGAAAACGTATGCAACCACTGTACAACAGGTACAACCGTTGTTCTCCTATATTACAATGGATACGGTTGCTGTGTTATGTGTTGACATCAACGGATTGACCGCAGCCAATGCAGAAGTAGGCGCTTATATATTTGTCAAAATTGCTTCTGCCAAAGAAGTATTGGATGGTTTAGTACCGGGTATGCTTTATTTCACACTGTACGAAGCTGCTCCGTTTGTATTGGATGCAAACGACTTTAACTCGATGTTTAGGCTGAAAACCGGCACCGGCTTGGCTAAATTGACTTTCGACCCGGATGTGAATCCTACTACCGGCGCTACGGCCAATCTCTTTACCGCAGGTTTGTTTGCTGAACATATCAATGTTGCCACTCCTATCACATTTGATCTTCCGGCTCAATTTGAGGATGATTATTTTGGTACTACAGGCACTCCGCAGCAACCTATTTATGATTTTTATGATGATGTTTGTCTGTACAATAAATTTGACAATCCCGTAGATTATAGCGGTGATGGCGGAAGAACTATAGAAACAATTAACAGTACAGGTTTTACTTTCGATGATTTGGGTTATTTGTATCTGAAGAAAAGTAACACCGGCACGGATGCAAATCAATATTTGTATGCGCAGCACGGATATTATACCGGCAATGCAGGTGGCGACAAATTCCTTACTTTCGGTTTCAGAACTTTGAAGAACGGAAAAGCTACTCCTACGAATGATGATTTGATGAAAGACTACTATCTCTATGGTCAGACAATTTGGCGCTTGGTGTACTATCCTTCGGGCGACAGCATCTATATCAATCCTTTCCAGGCTACTTACCTGCCTACATGGGATGCTGCCATGTTGAAAACAGCTCCGGAAGCTGATGGCTCTGCTACCGACTTCGGAGATAAAACGCTTACATGGATCAGCGAATTAACCCAATCAAGCGATTTCTATACTTTCCGTGCTACGGAAGATAATTTGTTAGATAACGCAACGGTTGCCGATATGATGGAATCCCGCTTATTATATGGTAAAGATACAGGGAATGATTGTGTTGATTTCTACAATTACTACCATCGCAACTATGTAACAATCCAAAACCTGACAGGCAATGTTAAAGTTGCTACTTTGGGTAACGGAAGCATTCGTGCCGACTATACCATCGATACGCATATCTTTTTCAACGTATATGAAGGATGTAAAGAAAGCAAATCAGACCGTACAACGGTAGCTTCCGATCTGTACCTGATTCGCAGCAACGACGGCAAATTCTACCTGCGTATCCCGTTGCACTCAGCTACCGATCAGCCTGAGTGGTGGGCACTCGAAGAAGACGAACGTCCCGACCTGACGCCTTCCTACCAGTGGGCTGTATTGAAAAGATATGAAAATTCGGGATCTTCGATCATTACGCTCTACAACCGCGAATTCGACGGAACACAATTGACAATCCAGTTGTACAACACGGCAATGACTTCATTCGATGTATTAGGCAAAACCTATGCATGGAACAACAAAGCCGTTAACCACAACACAACTACTTTGGCTGCCGATAATGGCAAACCTACCTTTATCGCTTTGCCGAAAGAAGTCAAGGAAAATGCAAAATTGGGTTACGAATTTATCCCGCGCGAAGTAGCACAGGTCAATGTCTATGCTTTGAACTTTGCACACGCATACGATCATAACCGCTATGTCGATTGGAAAGGCGATTATTGGAGATATCCAAATACCGATACTACCATCTTCGTGACCGGTCAGGATCATTACGACAGACTGTACTTCAAATTGGATACATCAATCAACTATCCGTTGGAAAAATACGGTTTCAAACCCGACAGCAGCATCTACAGCTATAAGATTCCGTACCTGGTTCAGTTGGAAAGACAACCCTACTTCCTGAACTTCGAAGATCCTTACAAACTCCTTTGCACCAATCTGTTTAGCATGGTCAATGCAACACAGGGCGAATATGCAATGGGAAACAAAGAAGTGGTTAACGCAAGCTACCTCGGTACGCCGATGTTCAACTTGAGACATACCTACTTCAAAGGCAATACTCCTTACTTTGCACTTGTACAGCGTTTGAAAGTGGAAACATTTGCAAACAATCCTTCCGATCAGGCTCAATTCTTGGCATATCTGACAAAGAACTATAACAAGCAAATGGCAGATATCATTGATACTCAGATTGATGCTCCAAGAAATCACACAAACAACGACTACTTCATGACCGGCGTATTTGTTGCAGGTGTTGACAACCAAACAGCCAAACTGAAAGCCATGATCCGTGCCGACGAAGCTACAACGATCTCTACATTCAGCCTTGTGAAAGACGACGATCCTATCTATCGCCGCTTCAACACAACCGACGAAGCCGAAGTAGCCGACGATACCCCCAAATCATTGAAGTTCTACTGGATGGACCGTCCAAGCTATGAAATGTTCGAAAATACGGGCGCATTGTCAGGCCAAGTTAATTACTGGACAAATTATGATATCGGTACTAAGAATGTAGAAGGTAAGAAAAACTACCTCGGTTATGTCAATATCAATCAGTATCCGAGTGCAGCTACGTCGATCTTTGTCGATACAGCGTATATCAACCGTGGAACAGGTCCTGTCAAACCGCAGTATCTGCTGATGGTAGATCCTAAAAATCCTGACGGCACATTGGTGTGCGACGACGATGGCAACTTCGTCACAGTCAATGAAGACTATATCCGCGGTCGCTACCTGATCAATGCTACCGACTCTGCTCGCGGCGTAGGCAAAGGCATCTCAAACACATCGGTAAGAGCTACCGGCAATGTGAACGATCCTACTACACACGACGTAAACGGTCTTCCGATCGGACGCAGCTACCTGTGGGAAAATAACTGGGAACGCCTCATCTTTACGGATGCTATCCACTCATACAAGAAAGATGCACTCTATCTCGTTGAAGGTGTGAACCTGGCTCCTTATATGTTCGAAGGCTCCGATGTGATCGACATTGCTAAATTGGATGCTGCTTCAGCAGATTCCACCGCTGCCGTTTCGACCTCGAAACCTATCAGAAAGATCTATTTGGACAATAACGACCACAAAGACGCCGTATTCCAAATGCGTTTGATCGAACGTGGTGCCAAGCAGTTTATCATCGAATCCGAAACCGGATTTAAAGATAATACGCCTGCCCAAAACAGAATTTGGGGTACCAGCTACGGACAGCTCAACTCTAACGGTTTACTGATAGCTCCATGCGCCGGCGGATGGATCAAAGAACAAAACGGAACAGCTGTGATCAGCCGTTCGAACATCATCTTTGAAATGTCCAATGGTATGAAGATGGATGTAAGGAAAACTGAAGCATGGCCAACAGGCAATGATACCCCTGTAGTGGCAGCTCCTACTGTAATTGGTGGCAATAATGCAATTACCATCCTTGGCGCCGCAGGCAAAAAGGTTACGGTAAGCAATATCTTAGGCCAAACAGTAGCCGGCGCAGTATTAGCTTCCGACAACGCTACCATCGCTGCTCCTAAGGGCGTAGTAGTAGTAGCCATCGAAGGCGAAGCCGCTGTAAAAACTTTAGTAAAATAAGTTTTTTTCAGAAATAAAGTGTTTATTAACCGAAAAGATGGATGCGGCAACGTATCCATCTTTTTTTTGTTAAAAAAACGCATCGCGCTGCCGCATTTATAGCCGTGGGTGCAAGCCCACGGAATAAAAACGCCGTCCCCCCCAATGCGCCGCATCGCGGCGCCGCATTTATAACCGTGTGTATCAGCCCGTGGAATTTAGCGCATTAGCGCTTACGTGTTTATAGCCGTGGGTGCAAGCCCACGGAATAAAAACGCCGCCCCCCCAATGCGCCGCCTCGCGGCGCCGCTAATCAAACCATTCAAACAAATATTGAAGGTCATATTCAATGTTGTTTTTTTTCAAAAACAACAAATATTCTTCTCTGAACGTACGCTTTCTGTGATGTTCCGGCTGTTGCTTAATGTAATCCGAAACGGACGTGATTTGCGAATGAGAACACGTAAACGCCCCAAAACCATCCTGCCAATTGAAATGACATCGCATTATTTTTTGTTCATTAATAAATTTGGAAGATACCGATTTGATGTCTCGCATTAAATCGGAAATAGAGATGGACGGGCGGTATCCAACAAGAATATGCGTATGGTCGGGATTGCAATAAATGCAAATAACCTTGCAGTTAATCTGATTAACAATTCCGCAGATGTATTTTTGTATTTGTTCCCGGTGCATTTCCCGAATCATACAATCGCGGTGTTTAACGGCAAAAACAAGATGGGCATAACATTGATAATATGTATTGGCCATATTAGAAATCATTTGGTTAATAAGATGCAAATATATTATATATTGGTGGAATATCCAAATGCGGCGCCGCTACGCGGTGCATTTGGGTAATGGCGTTTTGTCCGTGGGCTGACACCCACGGCTATAAATGCATCACCGCGATGCGGTGTCGGGGATGGCATCATACATTCCGTGGGCTGACACCCACGGCTATAAATGCATCACCGCGATGCGGTGTCGGGGATGGCACCATACATTCCGTGGGCTGGCACCCACGGCTATAAACACGTAAGCGCTAACGCGCTAAATTCGTAATTTCTAATTTTCAATTATTTCGTATCTTTGCAGCTATATTATTTGATTAAATTATGAAACATTACCTGCGAAGTGCAACAACTACAGAAGGGCGGCGGATGGCAGGCGCCAGAGCTTTGTGGAAAGCCAACGGCATGAAGCCGGAACACGCAGGCAATCCCGTGATTGCCATTGTCAACTCATTTACCCAATTCGTGCCGGGCCATGTACACCTGCATACGATCGGACAACAGGTAAAAGCCGAAATCGAAAAACGGGGTTGCTTTGCCGCCGAATTTAATACCATAGCCATCGACGATGGTATCGCCATGGGACACGACGGTATGCTCTACTCACTGCCCTCGCGCGACTTGATAGCCGACAGCGTGGAATATATGGTCAATGCCCACAAAGCCGACGCCATGATCTGTATCAGCAACTGCGACAAGATCACACCCGGTATGCTGATGGCCGCCATGCGCCTGAATATCCCTGCCGTTTTTGTGTCAGGCGGACCTATGGAAGCCGGCCGATGGGGCGAGGCGCACGTTGACCTGATCGATGTGATGGTCAAAGCAGCCGACGAGGCCGTCGCCGACGAAGATGTACGGGCGCTTGAACAGGCGGCTTGCCCTACGTGCGGCTCGTGCTCGGGCATGTTTACTGCCAACTCGATGAACTGCCTGAACGAAGCCATCGGGATGGCGCTGCCGGGCAACGGCACCGTCGTAGCCACCCATACGAACCGCACCAAAATGTTTACCGACGCCGCAGCGCTGATCGTACAAAACGCCTTTCGCTATTACCGCGACGGCGACGAAAACGTACTGCCCCGCTCCATTGCCACCCGCCGGGCTTTCCTGAATGCCATGACATTGGATATTGCCATGGGCGGATCGACCAATACCATCCTGCACCTGCTGGCCATCGCGCGCGAAGCCGAAGTCGATTTTACGCAGGACGATATCGACGCACTCTCGCGCCGCACTCCCTGCCTGTGCAAAGTAGCTCCCAATACGCCGCTGTATCACGTAGAGGATGTGAATCGCGCCGGAGGTATTTTGGGTATTATGAATGAATTGGCCAAAGGCGGGCTGTTAGATACCTCCGTGATGCGCGTGGATGGGCTGACGCTTGGCGAGGCGATAGAAAAGTACGATATAATGGAAGTCGGGGAAGTCGGGGAAGTCGGGGAAATTGGGGAAATCGGGGAAGAAGTTTTCAATGCTCAATTCTCAATTCTCAATTCTCAATTAAAAATCGACCTGTACAGTTCCGCCCCCGGAGGTCAATTTAATCTGACCATGGGCTCGCAAGACGCCGTTTATCCTTCGTTGGATACAGACCGCGCAACCGGCTGTATTCGCGACATGGCACACGCATATACCACCGAAGGAGGCTTAGCCATCTTAAAAGGAAATATCGCCCCGGCCGGTTGCGTTGTGAAAACAGCGGGAGTCGATGAAAGCCTTTTTAAATTCGCGGGTCCTGCCAGGGTGTTTCATTCGCAGGAGGATGCTTGCGATGCGATACTTGGGAGTTCTCAGTTGTCAGTTGACAGTTCTCAGTTTTCAGAAAATAACGCTCAACGCTCAACTCTCAACTCTCAACTCATAAAAGCCGGTGATGTGGTGGTAATTGCTTATGAAGGCCCAAAGGGCGGTCCGGGCATGCAGGAAATGCTTTATCCCACATCTTATATCAAATCGCGCGGGTTAGGCAAAGCCTGCGCCCTGATTACAGACGGACGGTTTTCGGGCGGAACATCGGGATTGTCTATCGGCCATATCTCGCCCGAAGCAGCTTCCGGGGGGGCTATCGGGTTGGTACGCGATGGCGATATCATCGAAATAGATATCCCAAACCGCTCTATCAACGTAATGATAACCAATGCCGAGTTGGAACAACGAAGAGCCGAAGAAACGGCCAAAGGCGCCGACGCATTCAAACCCAAC
>Ga0082212_10008061_pt1 | contig 13827 bp, 11 predicted proteins | sample TergutNt197P3_FD_71548 | JGI IMG/M metagenome (GOLD analysis project Ga0082212, IMG submission 71548) | Neocapritermes taracua P3 segment gut microbial communities from Petit-Saut dam, French Guiana - Nt197 P3 | ecosystem: Host-associated > Arthropoda: Insects > Digestive system > Gut ... | reverse complement strand
CACTGACAATCGCTTTCTTTTCTGGCGAGTTGGTAATGTTGGCAATGGTTAGCGGTCTACGGTATGCTTTGTTTGTCGCATTCATATCGGCTTTTTGGGAAATCAGGTATCGCAAAACTTCCACATTGGGGTTGTACGCAACAGCATGGTGCAACGGCGTGTTACCGCCATCATCTTTTGCCTTGACATCGGCACCGTTTTTGATGTGGTGTTCGACATCCTGAACCGTTCCACGTCCTGCCGCATCAAAAATATCTTTTCCAGGGGATTCAAAAGGCGAAGAGGATTTTTTGACCCCTGTAATCACTTCGAGCAGGACATTGCGTTTCTCATCTGTGGTTGCTACATCCAGTGGTGTCTTGCCAACATTGTTTTTTGCTTTGACTTTTGCACCTTTGTTAATCAAGTATCGCACAACCTCTGCATCGGGATTTATCGCAGCAGCAAGGTGTAGCGGCGTGTTGCCAGCATTATTCACGTTAACATCGGCACCGTTTTTGATATGGTGTTCGACATCCTGAACTGTTCCACGTCCTGCCGCATCAAAAATGTTATTTCCGGGGGATCGATACGAATCAATCGCCGTTCTGCCCTGTGTGGTCGCCGCCGATGGCGGAGTACTGCTCCCATCACCTCTCGCAGAACTATTACCGTCGGTATTTTTCGATGTTGTAATAGAACAATCATTTAATGCAATACCATCACTCACATTGTCAGACACTGTGCCGCCATCCAAACCATAGGTGCCCTCGACATAAACTGTTTGCCCCTTGCTTAACGAAGCCATTAATCCTGCGTCTTCCTTGCGAAAAAAACACCGTAGTGTGTGGTATCGGTTAGTCATCGTGGTGTTGGTGTTGCCCAATGGACTGTAGATCACATGCTGCCTTGATCCGGGATATTTGAAATCGATATACGGTTGTTTAGAGAACTCACCTCTTCCGATTGCCGTAATAACACCATGCACAATAATGCGTCTGTCTTTATATGATTCTGCTTTCTCCTGTGCTGCTTTACTGTCAAAACTGTTAGCACTGACTATGGTTAAAAAGTTGATGACAGACATGGTTTCGACCGGGGGATTCTTTGCACTAACAATAGAGCAATCTTTTAATGTAATTTGGCGGATACCGCCGAGTGTAAAATCACGAGCCTGATATTCTAACGACCCATCAGGCATTTCAATCAATCCACGCTTAAGTGTACTCGACGAAGTTTTAGTCTCACCACCATAAGTCCCCTCGATATGAACAGTTGCTCCTGCGCCAATCGAAAGTAAAGCTTTTTGGTTTTCCTGACGAAAAAGACACTCTACGCTCCAGACATCTAAACCTGCTCCGGTAAACGAGAACCTGATTTGATCCTTACTTATGATTTTGCCCTGAATAACGCCACTCACAACAATGCGTTTGTCCTTATAGGCGGCATCGGTGTTAAAAGGGTTCGTGTTGAATTTTTTCAACAAGTCCAGTGCAGTCAGCAAATCGTGTCGAATGGAATCGTGAATACGGCTTACATCTTGCCGGAGGTGATACGTGGAACGTAACGGGAAATTGCTTTGACAGAAATTGGGGAGCCGCTATTTGTGCAAACGGAGTAAGGAATTCTACTTTTACGGGAAACATCTTGCGTCGCAATGGGAAAGATTCGTCGAAATTGTCGGAAGGATTGGATGAATCCTGCCAAATGCTCATAAAATCGTGCAGAGGAATTTCTGTAACAGGAAATACAGGAGCGGCAGGAAGGGACGATGGTGGACAGGGTACATATACACCCAATTATGCTTTCTGGTTGAAAGACAACGCTTGTTCTATCGTGACCGCCAATGCGTTTTGGAATGGCTATCTGAAAGAGATGATTCTGGACAAAGGCGGTAACAAACCGGATTTTCTTATCAATAATAACGTTGGGGCTGTATATCAGGAACCACGCATGCAGCCGAGACATGAGGAATAACGTAGACTACCTGGCAAGCAAGTCATTGAACGCCCCAACGACTCTTCCAAAGGAATTGTTGACGGTACACTGGTTGCCGCTACCGGCAGGATAATTGCTATTGATCCAACCTGCCGCTTGCATGACTTCAGTAGTCGTTCCTCGTAGCCGTTCACTACCTTGGGCAAACTCCTTTGTGGAGTGAACCAAATCGTTGAACTGTCTGCCAACTGCTTCAGCTGATCCTGCCACCGCAGAGAGTTCAGTAGGGTAGGAGCGTAAATGATTCGCCAGTTTCGCTGTCGCATCGGAGACGCTTTCCAGCCCAGTCGCTACCATTGATGCCGCATTGGGAGGAGTTTGATTGGCATTCGTGGTAGCCCGCCTCACTGAATCGGACACATCTTTTGCTCCATCTTTGACAGCGGCGGTAATTTTATCAGTGCTTTTCTGCAAATCGGTTCCTAATTTTCCGGTCATCTTGTCCGAAACCTTCTCAATGGAACCGGTAATTTTGGTAGCCGCTTTTTCAATGTCACTTCCTCGGGCGTATCCGCTCCAGTCCATGTTGGTAACCGGGTTACTCTGTTCCGGCACATTGGAATTGAACACGCTCATTGCACTCATTCGGTTTATCATTGCAATTCCTCCATAGGTTTTGGGTCTTCAAAATTCTGTTGTTCCGGTGCTGATGCTGTTGGAATCGCTGATTCAATTTCTGATTCGGTCTGATTGTCGTTAGCCGGATCAACTGGGAAAGTCATCATTGTCGTGCGGCGACGAGCATATTTTTGCTGATACGCTTCGTATAATCTGCGACAGGCAATCTCGTAAAACGAACGCTCTTTTTCGATTCCTATGAACCGGCGACCGAGTTTTAATGCTGCAACCAAAGTCGAACCGCTCCCCGCAAAACTATCGAGGATCAAGTCGCCGGGATTTGTGTAGAGCATTAGCAGGTAAGCCATTAGGCGTAAGGGCTTTTGGGTATTATGAAAATTGACCCCTTGCTGGTTATTAGCCCGGTCGTGGTTGAACACCAACGCACTGCATGGATGCGGGAAGCCTTCGGGTACATTGAAAACTGCTGTTCTTTGATGACCCGGTTTTCCAAAGATCATCACGTCTTCCGTGTTTGAATGAACCATACGCCCGGAATTCAGCCAGTTTGTTTTGTTGTTCTTCACCCACGTTAGCCTGTACCTGAACCAATCACGCTTTGAGTTGATCAAGTCGATGGTGAATCCGCCTGCTCCAAATAGGACATAATTCGCATTGTCTTTCGCTTTGGCTTCAAGTAACTTCCATGTTTTATCAAGTGGAGGTACTTTGTCCCAAGTGTGATGGGTAATCCCGTAAGGAAAATCCGAGCAGACATGACTAATTATACCATCTTGTAGTGTCGGTAGTACATCGAAGCAATCTGCGTTATAAATTACTGACTCACCTATTTCATACTTTTCAAATTCCATAATTGCAATCTCCTAAACATAAAATACATGAACACTACTTGAAACAAAAGAATGTGGATTGTTAAAACATGCAACGCGCTGCACCGGCAACCATGCGAGCAATTCTTGGCTCATTCGCCAAATAATCTTTGACAGTTTTTACCTGTGGCTCTGATGGCATCTCCAAAAAATCAGGTTCGCATAGCAGTTCATTCACCATCGCAGCATCCTCTTCAGAGAACGGTGGAAGGTCATGCAACATGGGATCATGCTCGGCAGTCATCGCCCATTTCGGTGCTTTGCCCATCACGATACTTTCGACAGAGTACGAACCGCCATCTACGTCGAAGACCGTATCAAGCAATGACAGTGTGCCAGCCAGTGTATCATCACGGACTTCATTTAGGGAAAGAAAGTTATCGCCTTGCCGAGTAAAAAAGACTCGACGATCATTCGGATGCTTGTTCATTGTGTTACTCCTTATTGTTGGTTTGCATTTTACCGGTGAGCAGTACAAGCACTCTGTCCGATAAGTTTTTTTACTTCTTCCCGACGCATGACAACACATCTGCTTCTTTTCTAACGTCCAGCCTGCATCGAGTAACGGTTGGTAAATCGGCGACTCGTAACCAGACAAGATTTTATGTCCAGGAACCGAAAGAATCGTTTCAACTAACTGTTGATGCTGCTCATCTGTGTACTCGTATTTATAAGATTTTGGCGCAACTCTTGTCGAATGGATATAGGGCGGGTCGAGATACATGAGACAATTTGGATTGGCATATCGCTTTATGCACTCGATTGCATCAAGATTTTCAATGTGAACATGCTTCAAACGTTCATGAATTTCCGGCAACCTATCAATCGCTCTCTGGTATGTGATTGCCGCAACCGTGCGGGAGGATTCGCTTGGCGTTGAAAAACTATTCAACAAATTGCTAAAACTCTGTCTCGCACATACAAAAAAGTGCCAAGCCCTTTCGACTTCTGATAATGTATTGTCTTCCAATGCCCTGCGAGAATCATCAAAAACTTCACGTGAGTATGGAGTAGATTCTATCAATCGTAATAACTGCTTAAACTGATGCGGGTTGCGCAGCACCTTGTACAGGGTAACAACATTGCCGAACACGTCATTATAAACTTCGCACTTGCTTGGCTCCTTTGCGAACAGGATTGCCCCGGAACCACCGAAAATTTCTATGTATCGTTGGAATTCGTAGCGGCTCATTACTTCCAGTATCATCGCTGCCATCCTGTTCTTTGCGCCATAATATCCGATTGGCGGTTTCAATCTTACTATTGACATGGGCTTGTTTCTTTTCATGCCGATTGGTTTGTCGAGTTGAAATTTTTGATTGCTTCAAATATCGCAAGGCAAAGGCGAATCATTCGAAATTCATAATCGTTGTCTGATTCTTCTGTACGTTGTTTTGAGTGTTGACCAAACCATCCACTTCTCTTTGTTTCGGTAGTCCCAGTAATCATTCTTAACTTTCCTGGATCACTGTCTGGTTTACAATGTGTTAGTCGCTTCTGGAACGCTACCATCCTGTCGGATAGCAATTTCTCCGGCATGGAATTGAGTGGTACGATTTTGATAGAAGGACTCTCGATCACGTTCCAGCAATTACACCATTCGATTCGTAGCCCAGTACCATTTGAATACATCAACTCATTGAATTTTATGCTCCGTCCTTCTGCTGTTTCAAAGAAGACGTTCATGTCATTCCATGAGACAGAGCCAAGCGGTGTTGCAAAATGTGGAGCAACTATAACGTGATTACAGGTATCAAACATCTCTTCTTTCATTATGCATTTGTAAGTCGCACATGAGTAGTATAGCACGTTTTTCCCATCCGGGAAAACGAGAAAATATTAAGAAATAGAACTTAATAGATTCGCAGTGCTTTTTGCAGAATCAATGAGTTCTTAATAGAATTTTACGATGTTCAGCATTAAGGGGTGCTTGACTGAAGGAGTCGTTTTTGCTTATTTTAATGCCGGAAGAAGATATTCCCAGACGAGGTTGAGTTCTGCCTGCATATCGCTGATATTTGCGGTCAGAATAACAACCGCCTGCTGTTCTGGAAGCACGACGATAAATTGACCATTCATACCATCAGCCCGGAAACCATTGTGGCGGCATCGCCAAATCTGGTAGCAGTATCCTTGATTCCAATCGCTGTCGCTCGTTGCCAGATCAACATTCGGGTCTTGCAGAATTTTGCTTGTCGTTGCTTCTTCGATCCATGCTTCTGGCAATAACTGCTTGCCGTCCCAATTTCCTTTTTGGAGCAATAGTTGACCGAGTTTTGCCATGTCTTCGGTCTTGACGAACAATCCCCATCCACCGAAGTTTGTCCCGGAAGAATTGCTGTCCCATCTTGCTCCTTCGATCCCCAGTGGTTCAAACAATCGTGGTTGGAGATAGTTGATTAGATTCTCTCCCGTCGTTTTTCGGACGATGGATGAGAGCATGTACGTTGCCAATGAATTATAGACAAACTTCGTTCCCGGCTTGTGTGGAATCGGATGGGCAAGAAAAAGTTTTTCCCAACTGCCTTGACCTTGCGCGTTCCGAGTTGCCGGTTCCTTGTCATGTCCTACGCTCATCGTCAGTAGGTCTTTGACCCGAAGTGCAGCAAGATTTTCAGAAACTTCGTCGGGCAAATCGTCCGGGAAAAACGAAATGACTTTATCCTCAACGGTAAATTTTCCTTCCGCAATGGCGAATCCGACAGCCATGGTCGTCCATGTTTTGCTGACAGACCACATGACGTGATTCTTACCGGGAGCATTATTTCCAAACCAGCGTTCGTACACAACTTTACCCTCTTTCAGGATCATCACACTGTGCAGGTCAAACTTTTTCTCTTGCATTGCATTGAGAAAGGACTCGGCAGCGGTGGCAGGAAACCGCTCATCGAGAGAGGCACGCGGTAAACTCTTGGAATCGGCAATCGTTTGGGCGTAAAGCGATACCGATAAAAAGAGGAAACACAGGGTAAAGGCAAGTGATCTCATACGTGGGCTGTGAAAGAACAACCACAGTATAGCCCCTTCCATAAAAAATGCAACGGTCGGAACGCTCTGCTATTCATGCGCAAGCCCTGTAAGGGAATTTTTGCGATGGTCAGCACTGAGTTGCGGCTTGACTGGATTGATGATTGTTACTTAACTAGACGGATGTCCAGTTGACTTGTATCCTTGCGCTACTTCCGCTTGGTCAATTACAACGACCGCCCCAACCGGCGCACACGAGGCGAACCTGGCGGTCAAAAATATGAATCGGCGAAATTGGAATTGAAATGTTGGTATTCGGAGTCAGCCGTTAGAGAGAAAGATTGAGTAATCAAAGAAATCATTCACACAAGCAGTGATAAACCTTGCGGCGAAACCTGTTGCTCAATAGATTGGTCGTGTCTTGGTTTGATTTACAAGCATCAGTAAGAAACATTACATTGCTTGGATGTTCTCTTGGGATTAAAGAATTACTTACGTGATCTAACAGCAACATGGAAGATCATTTTTTCAAGCCTTGCGGGACTCACATAACAAACTGTAGAATAAACTGTAGATACAAATATAATTTGGTGGATTGATCCACTTTTTAATTACATGAAGATGTGATTTAGCAGAGCAAAGCATGTCGAGGTGATAAATTGAAAAATCTCGTATAGAATCACTACAGGATTATCGTAATGATGCGTTAGCATTTTCAGGTCTGATTGAGCATTGAATCGACATGATTAAAGAAGAACATGAAAACTTCTCACGATGTTGTGCTTGAAAAGGAAGCGTTCAGGAGAAGATATACCCCCCTTACCCCCCCACAGCAATACCAGTAATACCGCAATAGGTCTCGCCACAAATTTATGTCCAGCAGACGACTTTACGTCCCACTGCGTGGTGCAGCCTTTACACGTAATGTTTCAACAAGAACAGCAGAAAACTATCTGTAATCCATTCCTGATGAATCCTCTTTCCTAGCAGGTAAAATCTACACCGATAGATTATTCTACAACCGTATCACAACTGCATCTGTTTCTGCATCTTTTCAGCAGTGCCTCACGTCCGGCTATCACCGACCGCCAGTTTTGTCCCCTAACATCAAGGTAAGGGATACGGATGAAAAACAGGACTGATTATGGGTTCTGTAAGAACTGACAACCAGTTTCTTTTACACAAACCTGTTTACATTTTCGGAAAGTCATTACAAGGCGTGTTACGATGCCATCAGAGAACCGCAGTCCCGCACACATTCGCAAATGTACAGGGGAATGCGACTATCGGATGACTACCGAGGATGCCCTCATCATAACCCTCTGTCGGAGATTTGTTTACGTATACCTCTGGCTACCAACATTACTTGTTATCGCCATTATCACCTAACGGTATCACAACGCCAAAGACGAGGCAATACGGTGCGTTAGATAATGTTTCTACGAATAGGGGATTATCTCCTTCCATACCAAACCCCATGCTCTGCTATAACGAGTAAAACACATATAGCAAAACCAATCTACTGTTCGATAGAAAATACTACTTGTACAGTGATTGGTAATAGTATAGCAGATAGAAAAAAAACTGAAAGAGGGGGTGTAGAAATATTAATAAAAAAAGAGGCATGAAGTTGTTATGATGAGGGCACAACTTCATGCCAGAGATAAAGGAATGTAGTTTGACTTCATTCCTCACACGCCACCATACGCTTTACCAGATTCTAAAAATTATACAAGTAGATGCTATGATAATGGCACATTTTGTAAATACCACCACACGCCGATTCTGTGGGCTTCTTTCCTGAATAGTATCAAACTACCAACCTCGTCTTAACTACCGCACACGGTCGCTTTGGTGCGGTCAAAATTATGAACCGGCGGCATGATAGGCAATAATATCAAACCGGCAAATTTGCAGGTTTGACATTGTTCTAGCAGAGTAATACGAACAGCCGGAATAGAGGGAAGGCGTTCCGTTTGGGGCAATAAATTAACAAGAATAGAAGGACGGTCTCACGCCAGCCGGGAACATAATCCAGTGTATGGATTAAGAATATGCTGTTTAACAACCTTATCGAAATAAAGTTCATCAACAGCGAGAGAGACCGCCCTTCTATTCTTGTGCCATTTCAGTGTTTTTTCCAGACACTCAAAATCTGCATCAATCTGTTTTCAAATGACTTTTCCGGCTTGAGAAATTTCTTGACAAATCGGTTTTTGAAATTTATCTTGGACAGATGGTTCTTGGCATTCTTACTCAATTTTTTATCTACGCCTTTTAATCGTCCTTGAGGATTTTTGATGATTCGACGTAGAAAAAATGTCAAATCATCCAATTGTTTATGGCATTTGGGACTATCTGCGGCACGAGGATACCAAAAAGCCAACCCCCGACAAAACTTTCCATACCATTTGACATTTGACGATAAGTATTCTATCCGTTCAATGAGCATTTTCTCATCATTACGTGTCATAAACGATATAAATGATGCTACAATACGTGCCTTGATTCTTGCAATTTTCTTCGGAGCAATCGACACATCAATTTTGTCATCAGAATCAATGGTAAAATTGTAGCCGAGGAGATCAAACTGTCGAGGGAGGGGAGGCGACTGGCACGATGTTTTATTCCGCAAATAATTGTCTCTACATCGTTTGCAGGCGGCAGTGTGGCGTGGGGCGTTACAGATACAATTCGGAAAAAAGGATTTCTTTCTATTGAATTCAAGTCCCGGCGGACAGAGTTCTAACAATTTTTTCTTTAAATTGGTACAACTGCCTGATGTCAGAATAATAAGGTCGTCCACATATCTCGCATAATAATACACTCCTTTGATTTTCGGAACAGCCTTATCGAAATCTTCCATGAAGTACTCGCTCAAGACGGTACAGATGCCTAATCCTCTGGGCAACCCTCCATTGCTTCCGGGTAGGTTTTTTTCGGAAAGTATAAGCCGGGTACAATCGTACAAATTACGATCAATCCGTTTTTCCTTCAATAAGCGTTTCAATATCTTTTCTCTGGGGATGCTTTCGTAAAATTGTTTGAAATCAACTTTAACAGCGACAAATGAAGTTTTGTTTTGTAACAATTCCTGGACTTTCCGCACGATAGCGTTACGATTCGGTGGCTTGATTGGATTTGATTCTCGAAACTTCTCGCACAATGTTCCATTGATTGCCAGAGATTTATTACCGGCAACAAAAAGATTGTTTCCCTTAAGTTTTTTCGTATGAAAAAAAGGTTCTTCTGCGCACTTGATTAAAGATTTTACTTCTTTTACGTTACCTGCGTCAATGGCATTACTCAACGCCTGTGTGTAAGCATCTGCCGGGGGAACATCGGTTTGCCGCATAGCCTCATAGACAGACAATTTTTCACAACATTTCACTTCGACGTGTATGCCAGGAATGTCAGTTACTACATCGGACGAATCTTCACCACCATGAAACTGTTGACCACGCTCCCTCAAACCGTTACGGCGGATGCTTTCAACCATGTCGTTTATTTCTCTTTCCGTCGCTTGAGGAAAGATTTTGCAAAGTGGGTGTAGTTCCATCCTCTTGGTAGCACGAAGAGCCTTAATCTGCTCTCGATCTGCCTTTGTAACAATATGCTTTTGCATAACAATTTCTCCTTATAGGAAGTGTATGTTTGCTCACCGCTCCCGAAAGGGAACTGATAATGAAACAAACTATTTTCGCAGTTGCCCGCGATTGCGATTACAGGAATCGAACCTGTTACAGACCTGTTCTCATCGCCTCCAATGAGTTTTATAAAACCACTTCTTGCCAAAACCGACCGGACATGCTGGTCAATCGGCTGTTATATCATTCTGAAGCATCATTGTCATCTGCGTTGCCAGAATCACTGTTGTGCGGCGGATTACTTGGGCTACCGTCAGGAGTGGAAGTGCTGTCCTTCACTACAAACTCGGCACGTAATGCTTCAAGTTTTTCTGTGAAGGATTTGCTTTGTTCAATCTCCGAATTCAGTATCTGTGCCAGTGTCGCTTCGTCAGCCAGACTCTTTGTCCAACCGAGTGTAGCGAGAAACAATGAATGCAATTCTTTCATCACAGCATCTTTCGTTTCCGATGCCTTCTTAATTTTGCGAATTTGTTTTTCGCAAAATCCGGGGGCATGCTTGCCCGCCTCTACTTCGTCTTGGAACTTCTCACCTCCCCCCAAACGGCGATTACGCTCACACATTGCATCTACGTTGCTCCCGCCTTCCTGCTTTGCCATTTCAATCCATTTGTCCAATTCATCATCGGAGAGTTCCGCAAGAACGGCAGATGTTGCTTCTACTAACGTTGTAGCCCCGCCTTCAAGTATCTTTTGAGCGATGGCTTCCTGCTCCATTGGGGTTTTACGAGAGAGTTTCAACGCATCTCCCTTCTTTGCGCCAATCTTCCTGACTGCCTCTTTTGCTACGGGCTCCAAATCACGAGCAAGTTGCATGTTCTGCTGTAAGGTTCTTTCGCCAGTACCGATGTCCTTGGCAAAGTCGGCGGTTGTCTTCACTGGTGAATCAGATTCACCAGTCGATTTTCCCTTGTTCGACTGATTGGCTCGCAATCCGAGTTGTTCCAAAATCTCGTCACGCCGAATCGCTTGCTCTCCCATGCTGATGTCGTCGAGGTCGGTTCGAATCAGGTTCTCGTCGATTTCGGCAAGTTCAGTTCTCAACTCGTCGGCATCCAGAACGATACATTCGATTTCGTCATGTCCCAAAAGTTTGTGGGCTTCGAGTCGATGCGCCCCAGCAATGAGTCTACCGTTCTTGTCGATGATGATAGGGCAAAGCAACCTACCGATGGTCTTAATCGAATCGGCGATTTTTGATACCTCGACTGGATCAATGCCACGTCGTCCTTCGGGAACAGTGATTTCCGACAATGGTCTTTTGATAATATTTGTCATGATAATGTCTCCTATTATTGAAGGTTGTGGGCAACACAAAATCGTATTGCCCAGAAATGTTTGTATTGTCTTCAACGCCAACCCTGAAAAGGATTGGCATACTCAACCACCCACTGTGAAGTCGTACAGCAGGTAGTCTCGTTTCAACAAGGCTTCAGTCGTCCACATCCTCGTCGTCGAGTATGTAGAAACTTTGCCATTCCTCTGCTACGGCTAGGGCTTCCCGCATAGACTCGTTAAGTCCATTAAAAACGCCCTCGTCGTCAAGAAATCGCAAATCAATTAGTGCGCTCGCTACGTCCCCGGCTGTAGATTTGGATTTTTTCTTGCCAGCATCTATTTGCATCGCTTCAAGTAGTGTTTCTAAATGCTCCGCAACATCCTCCAGTGATACTATATCGAGGTTACTAACCACGAACTGCACTTTGTCCAGCGCAGATTCCAATACTTCTAACGGCGTTTTGCCATCAGTGGTCGTTAACCACTTCTTCATGGTCTTCTTCTTGGTCATTTCTGACTCCTTTCTGGGGCAAGCCCCATGTTGTGTCGATTTCCTGTTCGGATTTCGACGGGTTGAAACAATAGTGTTCTTCGTCATGAGAAATTCTCCTGATTGTTAAAGGTTTGGGCAACACCGAATAGGTATTACCCGAAAATGTTCTTGCTTGACTTCAATGCCAATCTCTGATAGAATTATCGGAGTTGACGTTCACGACTGCCTAAAGTAACGCCTTTTTGTGCGAGTATTTTCATTGCGGCGGAATGTCGCTTTGAACGTTCACGGGATGATTCGGGAATGGGCGGTTGCGGGGCGGCACTGTTTTGGGTTGCCACCCAACGCTCGATGTCTTCGGGGCGGAATAGCAGTTTCCGCTTGAAGCCTTCATTGACCGGCAACGGGAAATTTCCCGTCCCCCGCCTGGCTTTGGCGATATACCGGCGAAGCGTTGACTCGCTGACTGGAAGGATGAGTAGTAGGTCTATAAACGTAAGTAATTTTTTCATTGACGTATCTCCTGAAATGTATTGTGCCAGACGGAAAACAAGTGCTTGCGGCAAAATTGGATTCGTTGTATGGCGATTTGTTTTGAGCAATCCACTGTGGTTTGCCCTCTCATCAAGCGGGGTGTGCGCACAGAGTCAACCTTCGTTGCCAGATTCGTGAGGGAATTTACCCAAAACCAGATGGAGAGGTAATTTGAGCGGTAAACGTGTTCGTTTTAGAGCGTTGCGAGCGTATCCTGCAATTTAGAAGAAGCCAGAATGGAGAGAATGCATAAGATACGACGTTTCAATATCTTGCCTGTTGTGAGGTTAGAGTGTGTCCCTAAACTCTAACATTGCTTGTGTCAACAAGTTACGGCATTTTAAGTCGTTTCGGTGGCTTGTCAAATCGAGCCCCTCCCAAACCGTGAAATCCTGTCAAAATAGGGAGGGGTGAAAATTTGCCTGTACAAAAACGGCGTGTGTTGTGCAATGCAAAAACGACGCAACTGTTTGTAAAATAACGAGTTGGAGTTTAGGGACACACTCTGAGAGCGTCGAGCGTAATCACCGGAGATTAAGGCACGACCGCAATTTTATTTTTAACGTCATCGATTCCCGGCTCAAAGCGGAGCATCGATTCGATGAGTCTCCGTTGCCGCTCCGTTTCCACCGTTCCCGATACGGTTGCCGTGCGGTTCTCGACCACCAAATCAATTTGCGGGGTACGAAGCCGATCCTGAATCCGCTGAACAATGACGTTCGTGAGGATTGCATTGCCCGCTTGCGATTCTTTGTCCATGCGTTCAGCAGAAACCAAAATGCACAACGGAAATTCGGCAAAGTCAATTCTCAATCTTGGCGGATAACGTCCTGTCCGCGTGTCAATGACTTCGGCAGTAGTCTGATTGACATCGGGAACCGCTACTTCAACGGTAAGCGGTCCTTCGATAACCGAAGTTTGTTGCTGTACCGGCGCAACATCCCCCATCTCGCCCGCAACGCTTTGCACAATCTCTCTAATGGAGGTGCCTGACATTGTTGAACCGGAAATAATCGACTGAATAACCGAATCCGTATTCACCGCTGGCTGTGCATAAACGGTAAAACCGGCAAAACTGACACAACCGATAAAAATAAAAGTTTTGACCTTGTGCATATCACCCTCTGTCTCTGTTTTCGACAGAATGATCTCATAAACTTTTGGAAAACATCACCTTGTACAATTCTACCAAACGATTATAATGGGTGCAACTGCTCGGAGGGTAAGCGAATGGCTAGCGGCCTCATTGGAAATGAGGTGCCTTTAACCGGGTTGCGGGTTCGACTCCCGTGCCCTCCGCTTCGGTGATTTAGGCGATTTACACAAGATTCCATTTCTTGCCGTTTACTGCCCTCACGTTCCTACCGGTTGGCACTGGGCGATTGCTCACCCGGTGCTCCCACAGCGACTGTGTTTCCGTCAACGGGGGGGGCACGGGATTTCATTGGTTTTTTCCGGGTGGCTTTTGTTTTTTCCAGTAGGC
>Ga0082212_10008060_pt1 | contig 13829 bp, 8 predicted proteins | sample TergutNt197P3_FD_71548 | JGI IMG/M metagenome (GOLD analysis project Ga0082212, IMG submission 71548) | Neocapritermes taracua P3 segment gut microbial communities from Petit-Saut dam, French Guiana - Nt197 P3 | ecosystem: Host-associated > Arthropoda: Insects > Digestive system > Gut ... | reverse complement strand
TTTTCATATCCGGTTACAAATTTTATAAATACTGTTTTAGCTTAAAAAATCGTCACAAAAATAAAATATTCTTTTCACAATTTTTATCAGACGAAATATAATTCCTTAAATCCGCAAATAAAATTTGCCGATAAAATGTATAATATTGTAAATATTTTATTTACAATATTATACATTGTGATAGCAAATTTTATTTTACGCTGAAAAACTTTACGTAACGCCTGTTACTAGTACGCCCTCGCAAACAACACCCTGTGTTTCGACGGTTTCCCTGTAAGAATGCAATTTCCGTCTTCTTCAGGAGCGTCATTCGGAATACAGCGGATGGTGGCCTTGGTTTCGTCCTTGATGCGTTCTTCGGTTTCGGAGGTTCCGTCCCAATGCGCCATGATGAATCCGCCTTTATCTAAAATTTCTTTAAATTCAGCATACGAATCGGTAGTATAGGTATTGGCTTTGCGAAATCCCAGCGCCTTATTGTATATATTGTTCTGTATCTCGTCCATCAGGGCAACGACCTTTTGAACGGCTTCGCCGATGGGATAGATTTTCTTTTCAAGCGTATCGCGACGGGCGATTTCTACCGTTCCGTTTTCCATGTCGCGCGGTCCCATAGCGATGCGAACGGGAATACCTTTTAATTCGTGCTCGGCAAATTTGAAGCCGGGTTTTACGGTGTCGCGGTCGTCAAATTTTACCACTAATCCTTTGGCTTCCAATTCTTTTTTTAACGGAAGTATTTTTTCGGCCAGCAGAGGTAACTGTTCCGGTTTTTGGTAAATCGGAACGATCACTGCATGGACGGGCGCTAATTTCGGAGGCAGCACCAATCCGTTATCGTCCGAGTGCGCCATGATCAAAGCGCCCATCAACCGCGTGGAGACACCCCATGAGGTAGCCCATACATAATCAAGGTTTCCTTCTTTAGTGGCAAATTTCACATCGAAGGCTTTGGCAAAATTCTGCCCCAGAAAATGCGACGTACCCGATTGCAGCGCTTTACCGTCCTGCATCATCGCCTCGATGGAATATGTTTCGAGCGCGCCGGCAAAACGTTCGCCGGGTGTTTTTCTTCCCATGATAACAGGCATGGCCATGTGCTTTTCGGCAAATTCGGCATACACGTTGATCATTCGTTCGGTTTCTTCCACAGCTTCGGCTTCGGTAGCGTGAGCGGTGTGCCCTTCCTGCCAGAGAAATTCGGCTGTACGCAGGAACAGGCGCGTGCGCATCTCCCAACGCACCACGTTCGCCCATTGATTTACCAGTATGGGCAGGTCGCGGTACGATTGTATCCAACCCTTGTAAGTATTCCAGATAATAGTTTCGGAGGTGGGACGCACTACTAATTCCTCTTCAAGTCGGGCGTCTTCGTCAACCACAACGCCCTTGCCGTCGGGCGAATTTTTCAGGCGATAATGCGTTACCACAGCACATTCCTTGGCAAAGCCTTCCACATGGCTCGCTTCCTTACTGAAAAATGATTTTGGAATAAACAACGGGAAATACGCATTGACGTGACCCGTTTCCTTGAACATGCGGTCGAGCTGATCGCGCATTTTTTCCCAAATGGCATAACCATAAGGTTTAATCACCATACATCCGCGAACTGCTGAATTGTCAGCCAAATCGGCCTTTACGACCAAATCGTTATACCACTGCGCATAATTTTCCTGTCTGCCTGTAACTTCTTTTGCCATTTTGAAAAATTTGGTACGATATTTGTTTTAAACATTTTTAAGAAATATCTTGCAAAAAAATATATTTTTTCTCATTAACCAAAATAATAATAGGAGGACGAGTCATGAAAACAAGAATTTTGATCGCAGCAGTTTTAGCATTAGCCTTAATAACAGGCTCTTGTTCTTCGAGTAAAAAAACGTCGTATCAACTCTATGAAGACGATGTTTATTATAATCCGAGAGTCGCTAATGCAACGGTAGCGCCAAGATACGCAGGATCTGCCCAGGCAGTGTCAAGCGTGGCCGCCGACAGTTACACCGCCGTATCGCCGACCGACAACAACACCGGGATGAGCAATTACGAAAGATATCGTTTAGCTTTGGAGTCGGGGCAATCGGTTGAAGAAGCCAACGCATACGTAAAATCCGCCCAGGTGGAATATTACGACGCCCCTGCAACAAGCAACGGGCAAGTACAGTATGCGTATGTAGAAACTTCCCAGGCTAATGACAGACAGGGAAATACCTACATCACCAATAATTATTACGACGATTCGTATGCAGCGCGTATCAATCGGTTCAACGGTCCGTATCTCGGTTTCAGTTATTTTGACCCCTGGTATTACGGTCCTTCCTACCGGTTCGGATACAGTTCGTACTACGGATGGAACATGAGTTTTGGATGGGGTTATCCCTACTATTCATCATGGTATTCGCCTTTTCATTACGGATATTATAATCCGTGGTACTATCGCCCGTATTACAGTTACGGATATTACGATTCGTGGTATTACCGGCCGTATTACGGAAGTTATTATAACAGTCCCGTTTATTACACGAACCGGACAAGGATAACCGGTCCTGTAAACCGTCGCAGCGGAGGATTGGTTTACGCATCCAATAACAGATCCACGCCAACCAGGACGAGTTCGAGCAGTCTGTCATCGTCCCGCAGGACAACCACCAGCGCGGCAGTACGCACACCGAGCACTGCATCGCGTACATCGACCAGCGCAAGCACCGCCTACCGCAGTTCAACAACGCCGGCCAGCTACACCCGTTCGGCAACAACTTCGACCAACAGAAGTTCAACAACCGCAACGAGCGCTACCCCGACACGTACGCAAAGCAGCGCTGTAAGCAACACCACCACCACACGTTCGCAAAGCAACGTTGCAAACAACAACAATACCAATACACGTACGCAAAGCAGCGCTGTAAACAACAATACCAATTCACGTGTTTCGACTTCGACTTCAACGCCGTCGTCGAACACTTACAGCACACCGCGTACAAACAATACGACCACACAACGTTCGTCGGGCAGCGCCACTACGAATAACTCAAGCAGTCGTTCGTCAAGCAGCTATACAGCCCCAAGCAGCAGTTCATCACGCAGTTCGGGCAGCAGCAGTTACAGCGCTCCTTCTTCTTCGTCATCACGCAGTTCGTCAAGCAGCAGCTACAGCGCTCCCTCTTCTTCGTCATCACGCAGTTCAGGCAGCAGCAGTTACAGCGCTCCTTCTTCGTCATCATCCAGAAGTTCAGGAAGCAGTTACAGCGCTCCTTCATCCTCATCGTCGTCATCGTCGTCGCGCAGCTCATCTTCGGGTAGCAGCAGCAGTGGCGGTAGAAGATAATATTAATTGATCATTAACGCAAACGCGGAATTAATAAGCAAGGCCGATGTATGCTGATTGCTGCGTACATTGGCCTTTTTTTATTGAAAATTGAAAATTCATAAACTTCTTAATCATGAAAAAGATAATAATTATAACCATCATTTCCTGTGTCGCATGTATGCAACATGCTATGGCGCAGAAAGCAACAGATGCCCTGTTATTGTCCCAGTATTATTCAGGAAGTACTGCGCGTTCGGCAGGAATGGGCGGAGCATTTGGCGCATTGGGCGGCGATATTTCTGTAATTAGTACCAATCCCGCAGGTCTGGCTGTTTATAGAGGATCGGAATTTACATTCACACCAGGATTGAATTTTACCAGTACCGATACACAGTTTGACAATTTTACGTCAAACGAAAAATATTCCAGGTTCATGATCAACAATATAGGCTATGTATATACCCGAAATTTTTATAACAGCAAAGGCTTTCAGAGCATGAATTTTGGTATTGCTTATAATCGTTTAAGCGATTTTAACGAAAAGGCTTATATTTGGTCTCCCGAAGCAGGTTCGTCCATGCTGGATGGGTTTGTGTGGAATGCAAATTATGGAAGTAACGGACGTCCACTCCACCCGAATCATTTGGACGATTTTTACGAAGGATTGGCATACGATACTTACGGAATCAATGACAACGATCCCAATAACCCCGGATATTACCGGAATGCTTATATTGCCGCAGGCGATGTATATGGTCAGCCCATGAAACGCACCATGTACACCAAAGGCGGGATGGGCGAATATGCTTTCTCATTGGGCGCCAATCTGAATCATCGTTTGTATTTCGGAGCTACATTGGGTATTCAGGACGTATATTATGAAGAATCGTATTTCCATGAAGAAAGTCCTGGTTTTTCTGATTTTCAGTATTTTAATTTCAGTCAGGATTATACGCTAAACGGGATAGGTCTCAATTTTAAAGCCGGTTTGATATTCCGTCCGGTTCAGATGTTACGATTGGGCGTAGCTATCCACACGCCTACCCGGTACTGGCTGAAACCGTATCTGTTAACAGGTATGGAAACCCAGTTTGGAACTCCGCCTGCCGGAGAAACAGATAAGCATTTCTTTATGGAAATTGAAAGCGACCCGTCCCGGGACAGATTCAATATCGTATCTCCATGGCGTTATCAGTTAAGTGCAGCTTCAGTATTAGGTAATTTGGGAATGGTGAATATTGATATGGAATATGTGAACTATACGACATGCAAGGTGTTGCCCAATTCTGATTATGGAGAAGCAACCGATTATGCGGCTGAAGCATTCAAAAGTAACGTTAATGTGAAGGGTGGCGCTGAATTTCGTTTGGGTCCTGTGTATTTGCGGGGAGGTATAGCATATTACGGAAGTCCTTACAAAAAAGATTATCTCTCGGAATATAATAAAAGTCATCAGGGAATGATGAGCTATTCCGGGGGAATAGGTTTCAGAGCACGAAGTTTTTATATGGACGGGGCATATACATTTATGAAAATACCGCAACGTGATCCGGTGTTATACCAGTCATTTGATGATCAGGGACTGTTCGATGCTGTTTCCCCGATGAATACTTCATCCGGCAAGGTGATCCTTACTTTTGGGTTCAGGTTTTGAGATGATTGGGCTGAAGTCCATTCCATACGACCTCTCATCCGACAGTTTTAAAGTATTACAATCTCAATTTAAAATCAACCAAAGCAATAGCAGTTGCCGCTTCAAGTATGGGCGGTATGCGCAGTGCGATACAGGCGTCGTGGCGTCCCTGTATTTCGAGGGTGGTCATTCCGCCGGTGCGAATGTTGATGGTTTCCTGTGTTTTGGCAATAGATGATGTGGGTTTTACGGCTACACGGAAAATAACAGGATTTCCGTTCGTGATGCCGCCATTGATTCCGCCTGCATGGTTGGTGGCTGTTTTCCCGGCGATGCTGATGAACGGATCGTTATGATCACTGCCCTGCATTTTTGCTGACGCAAAACCGGCGCCAAACTCAATACCTTTGATACCTGGGATGGCGAAAACGATGTGTCCGATAACGGATTCCACACTGTCGAAAAACGGTTCGCCCCATCCGGCGGGGATACCTTCGACCACACATTCCACAATACCTCCCGCTGAATCGCCCTCCGCGATACAATTCTCAATTTTTTCGTCCCACTGTGCGCTTCCGCCAATTTCGTAAATGTACGCTGTAACCGTTGCCGGAGCCAGTATTTTTTTGGCAACCACGCCGGCAGCAACTAATCCCACAGTAATACGTCCCGAAAAATGTCCACCGCCACGGTGATCGGCAAAACCCCTGTATTTTACTCCTGTCACAAAATCGGCGTGTCCCGGACGGGGAATTTCGGTAAACTGTGAATAATCGCCCGAACGTGTATTGGTATTATCGAACAGAATCATTAGCGGTGCGCCGGTGGTAAAGCCATTGAACACACCCGTCATAATTTTCGGAATATCGGCTTCCGCACGGGGTGTAGTTCCCCTGTTTCCGCTGCGACGTCTGGCAAGGTCAGAATCAAAATCCGTTCCGGACAGGGCAATGCCCGGCGGACATCCGTCAATACAAACACCCGTACACAAACCGTGCGACTCGCCAAATATATTTACACGAAACAGTTTTCCGAAAGAATTCACAAATACAGAAAATAAAAGTTCAAAGGTACAGTTTTTATTTTTATGATTTGCCCACGGTTTATGAAAAAACTTTTCAGTCAAACAAAAAAGCACTATTTTTGTAAACTTAAAACAGGATTAAAAAGTGATGTACCGTTTTTTTCGACCTTTATTTTTTGCTTTTCCGCCCGAAGCGATGCATGGCTTTGTGGCAGGATTGATGCGTTTTGTCTATTGCATACCGCCATTGCGGGCATTGGTTCGCAAGATGTTTACCGTGAAGCATCCCGCACTGGAACGCGAGTTTTGCGGTCTTAAGTTTTCCAATCCTGTTGGTCTGGCAGCAGGGTTTGATAAGAATGCAAAACTGTACAGGGCTTTTTCCACGCTGGGTTTTTCATTTGTTGAAATAGGAACGGTAACACCCAAAGCTCAGCACGGTAATCCCAAACCGCGTTTGTTTCGTATCGTGCAGGATGGCGCGTTAATTAACCGGATGGGATTCAACAACATGGGAGTAGACGCTGCCGTTGAACAGCTCAAACGCAAATGCCCCGGCGTCGTGATCGGTGGAAACATCGGCAAGAATACCGATACGCCCAATGATGACGCTCCGGGCGATTATCTCGAATGTTTCCAAAAGTTATATCCTTATGTTGATTATTTTACCGTCAACGTGAGCTGTCCGAATGTTGCCTGCCTGAGCGAACTGCAAAACATCAGTTCACTGACGGCGATACTGACGGCCGTACTAACCGAACGCGACCGGCAGGAATACCGAAAACCCGTATTGGTAAAAATATCGCCCGACATCAGTTTTGCACATTTGGACGAAATTCTGAATATTGTAGAAACAATGGGCGCAGACGGTATCGTAGCCGTCAATACGACCGTTAAACGCAACGACCTGACCATTGACAGCGAAAGGCTGGCATATCTCAGCAATGGTGGCATGAGTGGCAAACCATTGACATGGAAAGCGCTCGAAACGGTGGATTACATACGGCAACGCACCAAAGGTCAGTTACCGGTGATAGGCGTTGGCGGTATCATGACGGCTGATGACGCAATAAGCATGATCAATGCAGGAGCAACCCTGGTACAGATTTATACAGGATTCATCTATGAAGGCCCTTCATTAGCGAAAAAAATCAACCGCGCAATTCTGAAAATGTAAAACCTTTTCTCATCTTTATTCCGTTACAGGAAATCCGTGCCATACACTTGCACCGTATGTGGTGATGAATACTTTTTCGCAATCATTTTCGTCTATCATCACACGATGTCCCCAATGAAAATCATAACCTTTCAGTTTTTTCCATGTTTTTCCGTCATCGTCGCTGCGGTACGCTATTTTGTTGAAAGTATTGCAATAAATACGTCCTTTGTGATACGGGTCTGCGGTTACGTCATATACATACTGTTTTTTATCGAAAACAGAAGTCCATGTATCACCGCCGTCATCCGAACGGAAGATACCGCCGGGCATGTCGAGCGTCACATTTCCTCCGGGCAGATTGCGGGTTACATCACCACCCAGCAGATCGGCCAAACTGATATTTGCCCAACAAGCTAAATAAATCCGTCGGGGATTGCGGGGATCGACTTCTATGCCGTTTGGAAATAGCAGACCATCCGATATTTTCAATTTTGTCCATGTTTCGGCGCCGTCGGTCGACCGGTATACCTCGCCCGAATAAAATTCACTGCCCTTTTCGCCGTTTTTGTGCATCGGCGCCGGGCTGACCGTCAGGAACAAAACGCCGTTTTTCGCCAGGGTCAGTTCAAAAGCGCAGGTATTGCCTTCGATACCCTTATTTTTCAAATTCCATGTTTTACCATCGTCGGTTGATTTGAAAACACCCTTGTTGAAAACGCTTGCATAAAGCGTTCGGTTACCCGGTTTCGATTTGGGATCAAGCACGATGCAGGTTGCCGGCGAATCCGAACCCATTCCATCAACTGACGGTCTCCAGCTTTTTCCGCCATCTTCCGAAATACATACTCCTCCCTTGCCGCGTGCACTCCAATCCGGGTTGCGCGTCATCTTTCCCCGCGGAAAATCGTGCAGATTTGACCATACCGACCAAACCTTTCCTTTGACGTCGGGGTCGAAAACTGCCCAGTAACAAGTGTTGACCCATTGTACAGGCACTCCTGTCACCGAGCGTATCCAGCTTTTGCCGCCGTCGTAGGAATGATGATAGCCGATATCCGTGTAGCTGATGGCGATATGTTTGCTGTCGAACGGGTCGAAATGAACGCCGTAAGTGGTAGTTACATCCATTCCACGACTTGTAAAGGTACCGTCGCCGTTTGAGATGCTGTAAACTTCTTCCCATGTTTTACCTCCGTCGGCTGTTTTCATGGTGCGGTACCAGTCGGTTACTGCGGCAATATTTCCGTCAGTCGGCGATACGCCCACATCTATCAATTGAATAAATTCCTCGCCGAAAGCTTCATGCACCCAGGCGTCGTTCAAATTATCCGCATCGCGTGCATCCTGTACGCCATACTGACCCGAACCGCCGCCGCCTTTCAGCGCCCAGTTCCATGTTTTTCCCGAATCGCCGGTTTTGATGGTTCCATACCAGTAAACCGTTTTATCATCCACAGGCTCCTGATACATGTTGGTAACCACGTATGCCTGAGCTGCGTCCTGTTCGGAGCATCTTACCATTGTGAAACATGGTTTTACGCCCGATTGACGGCTTGTGACGACAGGATCGTTCACCGGCGACCATGTAATGCCGGCATCATACGATAACCATAATTCGCTCGTTGTGAATGTGTATGCGTTGTCTTTGGGTTGAGTATGATGAATGGCATAAAAAACCGTTTGCGCTGAATTTTTCAATCTGCCTGCCGAGAAGGATTCTGCGGGGGTCATATCCCCGGGAAGTTTTCTTTCGGTGATTTTTCGTGTGGTTTTGTCGAAAATGAAGATGGCTGCGTTGGTAAAAATGTACAGTTCGTTCTTCAAACCCGATGAATTGGTATACAGACAGTCAATGCGGTAATCGAATTTTTCACGTTCCCAGGTTTGTCCTGCATCTGCACTGTAAAGCAAATAGGAGCCCATAGCCACATACAGCGTGCCGGGCGTTACAGGATCGACCTTCACTATTGATACTCCACGCGCATCTCCCGGATACATGGAACTTTCCGCTATTTCCTGCCGGTGACCGGCATGATCGCCAGAGAAAGATTCACTAATGATTTCGTTTGGCCCGGGTAGAACAGTTTCCCAGGCTCTTCCGCCGTCCGTTGATCTGTTGAGCGCCGATGAACCTATATAGACAGTATTCGGGTCATGAGGATCATATGCAAAACATGACGATCCGTTCGGAAAATTAACAATATCGTATGAATTTCCACCATCGCGGGTCAGGTATGCACCTGTCATGTCGCAACGAACCAGAAAATGATCCGGCGAATGATACGAAAAAGTGGGAATAAACGTTGAACCTCCACCGCCGGGGCCGATTCTTGTCCATCCTTCTGTTACCTGCCTGTTGTCAGGCGAACAGGAAGTTATGACAATAACTGCGAACAAAATATTTAAATAAATTTTCATCTTATTGAATCTTTAACAATTATTATTTTTTGAATTTCTTACCTTCTTTCAAAAAGCGTTAATACATCTTCCGTTGCTTCCGGGTCACCTTTTGCAGGGCCGTACCATACGCCGCCGCCAAATGTGGTAACTAATATCATTTCAGGGTCGCGCGGATCGGGCGTCACTCTATGTCCCCATTTGAAATTGTAACCCTTGATTCGTGTCCACGTTTTGGCGCCGTCTTCCGAATAATATGCCGAAGAGTTGAATCCGCAGGCATAATAGCGGCCATTGCGCTGGTCAAATGAAACGGCATAGATGTGCTGGTCTTTATCCATTGTCTGCGTCCAGGTTTTGCCTTCGTCGTCGGAAATGAATATCCCGCCGCCAACATCGGAGTTAAATACACCCTGTATTGTCTTTCCCCAATCGACTTTCACGGAGGCAAATACACCCTCCGTTGCTCTTCCCCAGGCGGACAGGACAAGCCGTTTCGGATATTTTTTGGATGTGACCAGGTCCGTAGGGCCGTTGCAGCCTTCCGGCAACGTCATTTTAGTCCATGTTTCAGCCCCGTCAGTCGATTTGTACAAAGCGCCATCTCTGTCGTTTCCAATGCTGCCGTCCTCGCTTCGCCGGCTTACTATCAGAAACAGCGTTCCGTCGCTTTCACGCCGTTCGATTCGGAAAGCTAAAGGTTCTGCGCCTTCTAACCCATTATTCTTTTGCGCCCAGGTCAATCCTCCATCAACCGATTTGTAAACGCCTTTACCAAAAGCGCAGGCATACAGGGTTCTTGATTCTTTTTTGCTTGTCGGATCAAGCAGGATATGTGTCATGGCGGCTTCACCTGCGGAGGAACTCACCTGTTGCCAGGTTGCGCCACCATCGTTGGATAGCATCACACCGCCCTGACATCTGTCCAGACTGACTCTCAGGAACATTTTTGCACGGGGAAAATCGTGCTCCCTTGACATTGCAGCCCAGATACGCCCTTTTACTTCAGGATCAAACTGTACCCAATATGTGTTACTTCTCCAATTGCGGGGAATACCGTTGTTTTGAGTCGATGCAGATATCCATCCTTTTCCTCCGTTTTTGCTTTCTAATAATCCGATGTCTGTATTTGCTATAAAAATATGGTTTTCATCAAAAGGATCGAATACAACCGTATAACACGAGGTTACTTCCAAACCCCGAGAAGTCCAGCTACCGTCGGATAGCTGCCTGGAGTAAACAGGCTCCCATGTTTTTCCGCCATTCTCGGTTTTGATGGTGCGGCCAAAATCTGTGCCGTAACAAATATTTGCATCAACAGCCGAGACAGCAAGAGAAAAAGGATTTTCACCCCAGCCCGGGCCAAAATTATCGTTCAACCAACAACCACTGTAATTTGACATAGGTAGTATGTTTCCGCCACTGACCCTTTTATCCTGCCATGGAAGCGTCCATGTCTTACCGAAGTCAACACTTTTAGCTACGCCGAAACAGGCAGTGTCAGCATGGATACCTAAACCGTTATACGAAACATACAAAGTTCCGGGGTTCAAAGCGCCGGTTGCCAACCCCCGAAATTCTGCTCTTTTCCTGTCAGGAGCACAATATTTGAGCAAACCATCCTGACGGTTTTCCCATGTTTTTCCGCCATTTTCGGAATAGAAAATACCCGATTGCGTTCTTTCATTATTAAAATACGATCTTCCGGAAATGGCATAGAGGATAAATTTCTTCGTATCGGCTTCGTATCCGCCTGTGAAAAAATTGAATTTCACATCTTTATCCGGTGTGCCGAAACTTTGCCACTGTCCGTTGACCCGCTGATCCACACCGTAGCTCCACGCAACATAAACTGTGCGTTGATCTGCCGGCGACGAGGGATCAACGAAAATATCCATGATATCGTGATCGAAATCCTTCTCTTTTTTCCATTCCGCCCCACCGTCAGTGCTTGTATAAAGAGCTACCGACTGGTCGATGCTAATGGCGGCGTACAAATTCTTCGATTGCGCCGGATCGATGGCCAATGCCTGAACCGTTCGGTTTGTCGCGTCTTTCGTAATCATAAATTCACCGGCATGGTCGCCTTTGGAAACTTTTGCCACTACGTCCGAAGCCTTAGGATAAAAGAGATTCCAGGTAAGTCCTTTATCGTCGCTTTTGTACAGCCATGGCGAACTTCCGAATGACCCACACGGATTTGCATATGCGACATCCGGATTCACAGGATCAAAAACGAAATATCGCACCTGAGCTCCGAGATTGAACATTCTCCATGATTCTCCACCATCGTGCGTGATATATGCTCCGCCCATGTCGCAGGCAACGAACACCGTTTTAGCATCGTGCGGACTAATCACCGGACGGAATTGAGCGCCTCCGCCACCGATACCCAAGCGGCTCCATGTTACACGTTGGCCGTCGTATTTCGTGCCTGAACCGCACGAAAATAGAAATAGCGTGATACATGCGGCAAAAATAAGCCGTGACTGAATCAAGTTTTTTATATTCATTTTCATTTTTTTGACTAAATGAAGATAGTGATTTTTTTACAATAAATAATTACGCATACCAGTCGCGTTTCCTGCCGTTGAGGTTATTTAATACCTTGATACAGGTATTTGTGTTTTCAACTACCTGGAAATCAAACATCCCTACACAAATAAAGTCGGCTCCGTTTTCGAAAGCCCACCTCATTCCTTCTTCGGGTTGTATTGCGCCCGCCGCGAGTATTTTAAAACCTATCACAGGTACTTTAATACGATTGACAAATTCGACCGTTTGATCGGGGAAAGAACACCAGATATTGTCGTGAAACATATTATGGTCTCTGTAATTTTCGCCGATTGTTTCAAATGGTGTGCGATTTTCGCGGGGATGTGCCGACCAGTAATTGTCGTGGTGCATTGTTTTCATGAAATAATCGGGAATGATACCTTTTTCTTCACATGCAAATAATGAATAAATGGAATGTGCGCAAATTCCTGCCACAACGCCGTTGCTTCGTATGCGATTTATTATTCCCTGTATCAGATCATATTTATTTTCGAGTACCAGGCGATCGCATACGCCTCCATGCAACTGTATGATGTCAATACCATTATCAACGGCTACGTTCACGGAGTCGTATATATCATCAGATTTTTCATCGACGTGCGCCTGTACAATTATTTTGATCTTGCTGCCGGTGAGTTTTTTGTATTTAACGATTACCGGCATGGCAATGAAGCTGGTATTGATACAATTCATCCCGGCTTGTTCGCCGAGCATGATGGTTTCAAAGACTTTCTTTTCGGTGTTGTAGGCTTTGAATAAACTGCTGGCATACAGCAAATCGCGCGCATGTGCATATCCTACAATCTGATTGCCGCCCATGATCATCCGGCTTATTTCGAGGTTGCCCAACCGTCCTTTTGGCAGTTCGCCTTTCAGTTCGCCTAACGCCATTCTGTTAATCTGTATGGTTGCTCCCGACATGGTATCGACGCCATATAATCTGCCACTTCTGCAAGCGCCCCATCCGAATAACCCCAAAACAGGCAGGGTCGCCAGGTCTTTCAGCAACTCGCGCCGCGGGTTAACGCCCGTAGTTTTGCCTGCCGATACAGTTACAGGCTCCGGCGTTGTTTGCTTCTGCCTTCTTATCAGCTCAAGCACGCCATTCAGCCCATAACCTTTTTCCTTATAACAAAAAATAAAGACAAGAATGATGGCTTCGATCAACAACTGATTCACGATATACACCGTACCATCGCCACCGAATAAAGAGACGCCAAAGGGTGGATACGCAAAATAATACAGCATCAGCAGAAAAGCTCCGGTAATGGAAGCCCATCGGGAGCATATTCCAACAAATAACGCCAACCCTATCAGAATCAGTCCCCACACATTCAGGAAATCAACCACAGCAAGCCGTGCAGGAGATGCTGCCAACCAATGATAAAAACCTGACAGCAACCCGCAGGTGTTGTTCAGATAAGATGCAGCCGACCAGTTACCGGCAAAAAGTTTGATACATCCTTCATACAGGAAATGCCAACCGATGGCAGCGCGAATAACAGTAATAATGGTTTTCATGATATGTGAATAAAATGACGAAAAATATTTGAGAGCATTACTGACCGACAAAATTAATCAAAAAACGGACACACAACAAGGGAGAACATAACTGATTCATTATACAGTGAATAGCCCTTTTTGACAAAATAAAAAATGATTGGCCGTACTCACTTCCCAACAGTAGTAACCATATTCGATGTATTAAATGTTGCCACCGCTGTGCCGCCTTTATAGATGATGTAGCCAGTAGCGG
>Ga0082212_10008059_pt1 | contig 13829 bp, 9 predicted proteins | sample TergutNt197P3_FD_71548 | JGI IMG/M metagenome (GOLD analysis project Ga0082212, IMG submission 71548) | Neocapritermes taracua P3 segment gut microbial communities from Petit-Saut dam, French Guiana - Nt197 P3 | ecosystem: Host-associated > Arthropoda: Insects > Digestive system > Gut ... | reverse complement strand
CGTTATATCTGGCATCGGATAGTTTCTTTGCGAGTCCTTCATTCAATAGCCTAATATCGAGCCCTTGTCTAAACTGAAATGGTTTGCCTGTTTCAATTAATTCACTGAGTATTTCATCGCGTCCAGTCTTGCATGAAAAAAAATTATCGTCCCAGAGGTATATTCCATAACGTGAATCATCCAGAAATTCTTTTATGGGCGAGTGTGTGACCGCCTTTTTGTATTTTTTATTGACACAAAAATCGCATCCTCTATGACACCCTCGTGTGGTAAACCCTATTGAGTATCTTTCATAGTCTTTGTAGAAGTTTCTATTTTTTCCATTTTTCACCATGTACTCAATGTAATCAGAATACAAATTGTAATCCGGCATTATGTGTTCAATTTTATCGTGTAGATTTCTCCCTCCGTCGGAGAAAAATCCTGTCCCCCCTATCATGACAACTGTTTTCCTAGATCGATTTTTTTCAAGAATCTCTATTTGTTCTTTTATACAGGTGTTGTACTTTTTCAAAGGATTGTTCTTATCTATTTTGATTAATTCCTGAACTCTTTCTGGCAATTTTGTGTAGCTAAATACCTTTGAGAGGATGATTGCGTCGTACTCATGGGCATGATCCAACTCTTCACCAAATAATAATTTAACAGAGTGTTTCTCTTTACAAAATGCACTGATTTTCATTTGGGCAAGATTTGGGTGCCGAGTCCCATTATCTAGTAGATCAGCATCGATCAGACCTATCTTAAGTTTCCTTTCCATTTAGGCTTCAATACAAAAAGCGTATCGATCTATTTAGATCTGCCTAAAGCAAACAGAGAATCAGAAAACAAACACAATTTCATTTGTGCATCCCAGAAAGTTATAATAACAACTAGAGAATACAAGTGGCTACGGGCTCGTGGTCTAGGGGTTATGACGTCGCCTTGACATGGCGGAGGTCGCCGGTTCAAATCCGGCCGGGCCCACCATACAATATCAGATTATCACAATATTTTCGCTCTTGATAACATCATCGCGCGTTTTCTTCCCGAGGACCTCTTCTATCCTGGAACTGTGAAGGCCCTTAATTTTTTCCACTTCGACTGAATCATAGTTGGAAGTGCCTTTGGCGATTACCACATCGCCGCAAACTATGTCGACAACGTCTCCTTTTGAGAAGTGAGCCGAGATCCCCAATATTCCGACCGGAAGCAGGGACTGATGGTTACGGATTGCTCTTTCTGCGCCTTCGTCGACAAAGATGCTGCCGTAGGATTTTGCGGACTTCAGCCATCTTCTTTTTTTGGACATGTGTGTATCCGCAATGAAGATCGTTCCGACATCTTCTCCCTCGACTGCCTTGGATATCGCATTGTCGATGGCATTGGAAACGATTATCATCCTGCAGCCAGCGTCCTTGCATATCTCCGCGGCACTGATCTTTGTCTTCATGCCGCCGGTACCCATGCCGCTTACCGGATCCCCCGCCATCTCTTTTATTTCTGAAGTGACCTCTTCAACAACGGAAATGAACTTGGCATCCTTGTGAATGTTCGGGTTCTTGTCGTACAACCCATCCACATCAGACAATATGATCAGAAGGTCCGCATCCACTCTGCTGGCTATCATGGCCGACAACGTATCGTTGTCTCCAAAAACGTGTCCGATCTGCTTAATGGATATGGCATCATTTTCATTGAAGATCGGAACCACGTTGTGTTCAAGAAGAGAATCAATCGTGTTGTTTAGATTAAGCACATTGTCTCTGTTCGAATAGATATCCATTGTCAGAAGGATCTGAGCGACGGTTATTCTCTGTTCCTGGAAACTCTCATTCCATTTCTGCATCAGTATGCTTTGGCCCACCGAGGACGCCGCCTGGCGTATCGATATGTCGTTCGGATTCGGACTGACGCCCATTGTCTTGAGTCCTATTCCTATTGCGCCGGATGTTACTATCAGGACCTCTTTCCCCTGATCTTTAAGCTCTTTGACCTGTCTAGCAATGGAGTCCATGGTCTCCTTGGAAACGTTTGAACTGCCTCTGGTAATGGTTGATGTTCCTACCTTTATCACAACCCGTTCGACTTCACCAAGGAGTTCTTTTCTATTCATGGAGATCACTGACCGTATCTCTTATCCATTTTTTGGTGGGAGAATTTCTTTGCATCTTTTCCGACATAGTCTTTGACTACCTGCCCATTCCCCACGAGCACGTACTTGTAGATCATCAGGCCTTCCATGCCTACCGGACCCCTTGAGTGGATCTTGTTCGTGCTTATCCCGACCTCTGCGCCCTTCCCGTACCTGAATCCGTCTGAGAATCTAGTTGAAGCGTTGATGAAGACGTCTGCGGAGTCGACCGACCTTACGAACTCAGACTGTTTGTTCTCGTTCGTGGTTATTATTGCATCAGTGTGATGTGACCCATGTTTGTTGATGAAACCTATCGCTTCTTCCATGTCATCGACTATTGCTATTGATATTATCAAATCGTTATATTCCGTGTCCCAGTCCTCTTCTTTTGCATCTACGACCGAGATATCCTTCGGGATTGACTTTTTGGATCTGCTGTCCGCTCTGACCTCCACATTGTTCTCTTTGAACAGTTTGGTCATTCTCGGAAGGAATTGGTCTGCTATCTTCGAGTTCACAAGAAGAGTTTCAACTGCATTGCAAACCGCCGGATACTGTATCTTTGAATCCAACGTAACCGCAAGTGCCAGATCCACATCCGCCTCATCGTCTACGTAGACGTGACATATCCCTGCCGAGTGTCCCAGCACCGGGATCTTGGTGTTGTTCTGAATGTATCTGACGAATTCGTTGGACCCTCTCGGGATCAAAAGATCGATGTATTCGTGCATGCCGAGTATCTGATTGATGTCCTCTCTGGTCTCCATCAGAACGAACGCTTCTTTCGGAACTCCGGCTGAAGCTGCCGCTTCCGTGAGAACATCGAACAAGACTCTGTTTGAGTTGGACGCTTCCGAACCGCCTTTGAAGGCAACGCCGTTGCCACTCTTTAGACAAAGAGACAAGATCTGCGGAACAACATCCGGGCGGGATTCAAAGATCACTCCCAGCATACCTATCGGGCATTTGATTTGATAGAGGATGAGCCCTTCATCCAATTTGAGAGTTGATATCGTTTCTCCTACCGGATCTTCAAGCTTTATCACATCTCTTATTCCATCAATCATTCCGGATATCTTCTCGTCATTTACCTTCAGCCTTTTTACGAGAGAGTTGGAAAGCTCGCCTTTCTCCGACATCTTCTCTGCGTTAGAAACATCGATCGTATTGGCTTCCAGGATCTTTTTCCTATTTTCATCTAAAGCCTTTGCCATCGCTTTGAGCGCGTTGTTCTTTGTCTCTGTATCGAGAGCTGCAAGTACCAGTGCTGCCGATTTGGCTTCCTTTATGTCTGAAATGATCTTAGACATGTTTATGGCACACCTTATGAGATTCAGATATTAAGTTATTTGACTCTGGACTTATGTGTGCGCCTGCATATCCGCAAGCGGGACTGTACCGCCGTTTATCTCTTTAATCGACTACGATCTCGGCCCTGCTTCCTTTCTCGTCATGTGTGACTATTATCTTTCTGTTCAGCCTCTCTTTGAGAGAATCCACGTGCGAGATAATGCCAATAAGAGTATTGGAATCGGAAAGCTGCTCCAACACCATTATCGCCTGATCCAAAGACACAGCGTCAAGGGAACCAAACCCTTCATCAATGAACAGAGTTTCTATGTCTACTCCTCCCGAAACCGTTTGTATCATGTCAGAGAGGCCCAGTGCCAGAGAGAGTGCGGCTTTGAAAGATTCCCCTCCCGAAAGGGATTTCACGGATCTGGTTCTTCCGCTGTGGTTGTCGAGAACCTCAACATCCAGTGACGTTTTGCTTCTCAGATCTTCTGCCTGCTTTTTTCTCAGAAGAACAAACCGGTTGTTAGTCATCAGTCCAAGGCGTTTCGATGCCCTATTGACAACTTCATCAAAATACACCCCTTGAACATATTGCTCAAACGTTATCTTTTCTGACCCTGCCAAAGTCCCGTTGGCCGTGTCGGACATCGCTTTTATCTCTGTATTTTGCCGTTCTGCAAGTTCCTTTTCTGAGAACTGGCCTTCAAGATTATTACGGACTTTGACGTTGTTCTTGAGTCTCGATTCCACCGTCGACTTTTCACTGTCTATTGTGAGTATATCAGCCTCAATCTCTCCGAGCTTTTCTTCAATACTTTCCAAGTCTGGTTTCTCTTTGCCCTCTAGCTTAGAAGACAGACTGCTGATTTTGGAGACAAGAACCCCATAGTCACTTTCAAAGGACAGTACTTCTTTCTTTTTCTTATCCAGGTCATCTCTTTCCATCAAACAACTAATGAATTCATCCATGCCAACAAAGTTCTGTTTTGATAGAGCCTTATCGAGTTCGCTTTTCAGCCTGTCTAGTTCTCCCTGCACCTCTGCCAAAGTTTCATTGACGGTTGTGGATTCGGCCTTTTTCTGGATCATGCTACTGTTTATGCTGTTCCACGCTTCTTGCGCCTTTGTCTCATCGTGTGATAAGCTGTCTCTTTTTTCGGTGAGCACTTGCTTTGCTGCGAGCGCATCTGTTTCAGAACTGTATGTCAGGCCATCGGATATCGATTGGACGTTAGCTGTAAGCGCAGACACTTCTTCCGATTTGGCTAGTATTGACGGTTCTATCTCTGAAATTTTTTGGTCCAGAGCATCTGCTTCATCGTCCAAGGTTCTAAGGATCTCGCTTCGTGAGTCAAACTCTTCTTCTAACTCTTCGAGGCTGTGACACTCGGTCGTAATCCCATTTACTTTTTCTTCAAGGTCCCCTATTGTTTTCAAGATCTGAAACATGCATTCTTTTTCATCGGAAAGATCCGGCATTGAAATATTCAGCTGTGATGCGCCGTCTGAAATCTGACTTTCCATCTCCATCAGTTGTCCCTCTGCGCTAGCGAGACTTGTCCTCGCCTCAAGGTTTTTTGCCTCTGCCTCTTCTTTCTTTGATTTAATTTGCCTTATGTTCTCTTCAGTGGGAACATTACCCACAGCGACCGCTATTGACGGGTGGTGCGTGGAGCCGCACACAGGACAGGACACTCCCTCTTTCAGAGTTCCGGCAAGAATTACGGCCTGAGAGTTGTAAAACAATTGTTCGGCTGCCGCTAAGCGTCCTGATTCTTCCTGCACCTTTGCCACAAGACCTTGGCAATTCTTTCTTATCTGATCTGCCTCGGCCTTTTTTGAGTAATATTCTTTCAGAACTTTATCAAGGCCATTTGCCTTTTCAAGTATTGCGGTGTAATTTTGAAGACTTAATCTTACGGTTTGAAGGTTCTTTTTGAGATCCAAGTGTGCATTTACGAACTTAATATGTTCTCTTTTATCGCTATCCTTGGTTTCTTTTTCCCTGGCGAAGCCAGCTTTTTTTGTGTTCAGATCATTAAGTTCTATGTTCGCTTTTGCCAGATTGTTGCTTTTTTTTGTAAGTTCGGAGTATTTCGGAAGTGCCGCATCTATATCCGCTATCTTCACAATAATTTCCGGAAGTGCCTCAGCCTCTAATTTTTTTAATTGCCATTCAGCTGTCAACCTTTCGAGTTTCGGGTTGAGTTCTTCTATTTCTCTGTTGAGTGTAGAAAACTGCGTTTGTTTTTCGCCCATCCTGTTTTCCGTTCCTTTGAAGTTATCATAGACTGGCTTTACGAAGTTGAGCGCTTTTTCGCTTCTTTCCAATTTAGACTTCAACGCATCAATATCATTCTTTTTTTCATTACTTGTCAGAAGTTCTGTATTCAGTTCTTCCAATTCTTCGAAGTCTTTTATCAAAGACGCCGCATGCGCCTTTTCTTCGAATAGAGCGTCTCTTTTACCTTTGCTCTCATTGAGTTTCTCTGACTGTCTCGATGCGTTTTTACTGTCATCTTCTATTATTTCTCCGAATATCCTTAAGACTCCGTCCGCATCGTGTATCCGGTCGAAGTTGCTTTTCATCTCGGATGCCGCACCGTAGTACTCTGATTCTTCACCACATTCTACCTCGTTGATCTTCATGAATACCTTTCCCTGAAGTTCGTCCAACCCCTGTTTTGACTCAGAGTACTTTGTTTTCAGATTCTCTTGTATGGCGCGATATATCTGAGTCTGGAATATCTTCTGCAGGATGTCCGACCTCTCTTTGCTGTCGGCGTTCAGAAGTTTCACGAACTCACCCTGCGCAAGCATTATCACCTGAGTCCATTGCTTGTACTCCAGCCCGATGATGCTTTCAATTTCTTTTGTGACCGCGGAGTCTCCCGTTACAACCGGACTGTTCGGAATGATAAGGGTTGCGTCTTTGGCCCTCGTTACCGTTCCTTGTCTCCCGCTGGCTTTGGGGCGCTCGTGTGCGGGATTCCTCGCTACAATGTACTTCTTTCCGCGGTGCTGAAAGGCCAATTCCACGTTGGTGTCTACTTTTGAATCAGCGAAATGACTCCTTATTGCTTCATTGGGCCTATCGGATCCGCTTGTTTTTCCATAGAGGGCAAATGTCATGGCATCAAAGATTGTGGTTTTGCCTGCCCCCGTATTACCGGTGACAAGAAACAACCCGCTGCCCCCCATTTTCTGGAAATCGATTACCTCGGTTCCGCCATAAGCCTGAAACCCTGTGATTTTGAGCATTAAAGGCTTCATTTTCATTCCCCCTTTATTGCCGCTTCTTCAGCCTCTTCGAGTATTTTCCTTTGGAAATCGTTCATGGGCCTCTGGTTCCTTCGCTCGTAGAATTCTTTGAACAATTCCTGCGGCGTCATTTTCCTTATCATTTCGGTGCTCGTTTCATCTGTGCCAATCTCTAGATAATGTTCTTCTTCGAAGATTATTTCCATTATGTTAGGGTATATCGCACTGAGTTTTGCTTTGGCGTTTACGGAATTTTCCGTCAGCACAGCGAAAATATAGTCCTCTTTGTTTCCCTCAGATGTAACCAGAGGGGATGTTAGTTCAGCTATGGTACCTTTTATCCTCCTCATATCTCTTTTTGGAGACAGCAGAACCTCCCGGACTTCCACGTCTCCTTTGCATTTCACCTCAACAATGGTTACGCTCTTCTCGTCCATGACCTCCGACAGAGAATATTTCAGCGGGGTTCCGCTATATCTTACCCCCTGCCTGCCCACGGGCTGTGCGCGGTGAATGTGCCCCAAAGCGACATAATCAAATGGTTCCAGCAGATGATACGATATGCAATCGATCCCTCCAATCTGAAACTTGGACTTTTCGGACTCCGTTGTGCTCAGTGTAATGCCGCTTCCTGTCACAAACTGATGGGAGATCAGAATATTTCTTTTATTGGGATCTACCCCTGATGCCTTGATCGTATGAATCATTGCTTCATCAGGGGTCTTGATCTCATCGTTGGGAAAGAGCGGCCTTACGATCGATGGTTTTATGAAAGGGAGCATAAAGATGTTTAATTCCCCAAACTCGTCATTTAGTGTTACTCTCTCCATTGTTCCGGAGTAGGTGTCGGATATGTACAATTTCTGCTTTTGAAGGATCCTGTTACCGAATGACAGTCTCTCTGCTGAATCGTGGTTGCCCGCAATCATGTAAACCGGACATATCTCAGATGTGTTTGTTACAAAAGAGTCCAGCAACCTGACCGCATTCTCTCTTGGTGTGGGCACATCGTACACATCTCCGGCAAGTATGATGCCATCAACATTTTCGTCCTTAGCTATCCTAAGGATCTGATTAAGGATGTATTCCTGATCCTCAATCATATTGTGCGCATGGATTTCGATACCTATGTGGAGATCGGATGTGTGAAGAAATTTCATTCCCTTCCCCCCCGTGAATTACATGCGACATAGGGCATCGTATTAGCGACTCTTTCAGATTGGGATTCACTGTACATCATCGTCTTCTACCTCCTGAATCGTGAATCCTTTTATCTGATCCCTGTGAAAGGCCGTATCATCATTCATCTGAATGAATACATTCGTGTTTATTTCAGTGACCAGTTCTTTCAGTTTTTTTCTTGCCTCTTCAGTTGTATCGTAGTGGCTATGATAGAACATTCTTTCTGCCTGGGTATAGGTTTCCATGTTCATTTCATACGCTATTATGTATTTCATTTCAGTCACCTCCGTCCAAGTATGTCGTGCCCGTGAAGATCGATTGAGCAGAGGAGAATTTCATTCCCGCACCCCCTTTAACCCTTGTTCCTCTGCATATCATGCTGATACCTCTTTCAGTTCTATCAAGAAAAGGTTTTCCTTGACCAGAGTCTTTAGTTCCTTACTCTCTTTGAAGGGCAAGAACCTTTCAAGCCCTGAGAGCAGCAATGAGCCGCCCTCACAGACCGTCTTACCTTTTGCGTTCTCTTTTGCTGTCAGGGTTTTACCGTCGGCACTGATCGCAACGTCATATCTTCCATCACCGAAATGATTGGAAAATATTTCATCCGCTCCCACATGGAAGACCTTGCCGTTTGGCCGGATGCTTGGCTGCAGTTGAGCATTTTCCTCAGACTTGGACTCGCCTTCCTCCTTTCTTCCATACTCGACGATAAGAGATTCCAGAACCTCTTTTTTGAGCAAGAGTTCCTTTTCTTTTTCAGCAGCCTCCATGTCCTTTTGCTTGAGAAGGATGTACGCCTTACGGTCGTTTTCGGCAATCGTGGTTTCCATCTCTGCGATTGCGGAATCTTTGCTGTCTATTTCGCACTTCAGCATCATGATCTCCTCTTCGAACCTTCTTGCATTCTTCTCGATCCCTTTCAGGCAACCCAAATCGTCCTCCAACTTCAGGATCTCTTCCTTAAGGGCCTTTATGTCCCTCTCCATGCTGCCGTTTCTTGCAACCTTTGATTCCAGTTCGGCTATGGCAGCCTCTTTGTTACCAATCTCACTTTTCAGCGTTCGGATCTCTCCCTCGGTTCTTTTTGCGATTTCCTCAATGTCTCTCAGTCTCTCCAAATCCTTCTTCTGCTCAGAATTCTTTTCTCTCAGGGCCTTGGCTTCTTTATCCATACGATCCATCTTCGCAACCTTGGTCTCTAGCTTGGCTATGGCGGTCTCTTTTCTGTCGATCTCATTTTTCAGTGATTGAATCTCTTCATGTGTTCCCTCGGCAGAGTCCACATTGCCTCTCGGGTGTTTAGATGCCTCCGTCCATTCTGAGAGCTCTTTTTTCAAGGTCTCTATCTCTTTCTCCTGTTTTGATACGGCGTCCTGTTCAAGCGCAGATATGATCATATCTCTCTTGGTTTCCCAAAGACAATCCGCCATCTCCCTGATCCTTTTCGAGTTAAGTTCCATGAAGAACTCACCGTCAAGTTTCATGAACGGTCTCGCATACCAGCAGCCTTCTCTATCATGTTTAGTGAGTTGGCACATCCAAACCTCTTTTCCTTTGACTGATTTCTCTTGATCCTTTTGCAGGAAGGCCGGCATCCCATCATGTGTTGATGAGAGGATGCCATCTTTATTCTTTATGAATTTCAGCATGACGGTGGGCCTGTCCTCCCCTATGTCGCTTGGCCTCTTTGTTATGCTGTTGTTTGTCACAAGGCCCTCACGCATCAGCGGTCACCTCTTTTTGTACTACTACGGGTTCTTTCGAGTTAAATTTAGACAGATCGGTTACAAACTTTATCATAGGGATGCTGTCCAAGCAGTGGAACCCATCACCGCTTCTCCTCAGAGCATGACTCATACCCCTACTGAACCCCGCTACCTCTGCCTTTTTGCCTTCGAACTGTATGTGTTCGACCACGGGACGGAAATCGCGGTCTCCGGTCACGATAATCGCTGTGTCGTAATGATCCTTTATCGCATGCGAAAGGATCTCACATGCCATCGCCACATCAACTTCTTTCTGTATCACATTCGTTTCGATCGATTCGCGCACTATTACTCTGAATCCGCACGCACGGAGTATATCGTGTAACTTTGTGCTCCCTTCCCCGCCTACGCCGTCAAAGATGTATGCTCCGACAAGGTTTCTATCCCCTACCAGCGACTGAACCATCGTTTCGAAATCCAGTTCCGCATACATACCGGTCAAATCATATTGGCTGCTGATCACATTTCTCAGGTCTATGAAGACCATCGTTCTTTCCGTTTTCTGATTTTTCATCATTTTTCATTTCCTGCGGGCGTGCCGCATATATAGAATCGCCGAAAAAATATTATATCATATTTTTGTAATAAAGATAATATAGAAATAATTTAAATAATGAAATATTGTTAATATGCTGGTGGATTCGATTGACGTCCGGACGCAAAGAGAGAATAATGATCGCATGCGTAACTTTCGAAACGACAAAAATCACCGAGCCAGCAAAGTTCTACGAAGCTACAAAAATACACCTTATTCACAGCGCAAACGAAGAAACCCAAGATTCCATTTATTGGGACTTTTACAATGAAGTGTGTGAAGTTCTCAGAAAGAACAGAGTTGATATCAAAATAATTGATCAAAATATGAAGCGAGTAAGCGACTTCTCCCTCATGCTGAAAACCGTGTTGAGTATAATCGAGGATGAACGGAAGGAGGGAACAGACTGCGACGTCTATGTCAATATTTCCGCCGGAACATCAGAGTATGCGGCTGCGGCGGCCATCGCCTCGATGATGGACCCCGGCACAATACTATTCTCTGTTGGAACTGCGAGTTATATGATTCCGGAAGACAAAGCAAAAATACATTTTTACAAAGATGGTAGGCCTGTCGGACTTACAGATACGACAAAAGAGCCCAAAAAATTAGCGAGCTACTTCATACAAAAACCTGAAAGGGACCTGGTCTGCGGTCTCAGAATTCTTTCTCTCCGAATAGAGAATAAAAAACCAGTTAAGGGCCCGCATATGATCTATGCATTAAAGGAAAATGATCTTTGGTACAAAGAAACAAATATTGATCAAAGGGATCAGACTTCAAAAGAACAGGGGGAAGCCGTTTACTACTACCGATATTTTGTTGAAAAATGGCTAAAAGAAAAATGGGTTGTAAAGAACGAACAAAGGAAAAGGTACGAACTGACCACTCTGGGACAAAACATAATAGACACATTTCATCAGCCTCCAACCGATTTTGACTATGAAAAGTACCTTGTCCAGAAACCAAAAAGAACTTAATTCTAGCATCGTCAAAATAGTTGAAATTTAAATAGAATAAGCGGAATGTGTGAGAAGAGCCGAGGTAATCTAGTCCGGTAAGGTGGCGGTCTCGAAAACCGCTGGCGTTTCGCCTCGGGAGTTCAAATCTCCTCCTCGGCGCCTTTCGTTCAAAAACTGTGTTGCTGCGATTATTGTTCAGCTTTTGCTATGCTCATCGCTTGACGTAATGTAATCATAAATGTCGTGACGGACAGCGTTATCCAAACGCAAACGCACCATGTATTTCTTGCCTTCCATATCCACGAAATCCTCAAACCGAGCCCTGCCCAAGAAGTAGAATTCCTTGCCGCCGACATGATCTTTGTTCTTTCTAACATTACCTTTGTTCTTCCTAACAAAAAGATAGATCGCGATATTCTCCTTTTCGGAGTCCTTTATGCGAGTCATGTTCTTTCTGTGTTTCGGATCAGTTGATTTAGGCGCATCCATGAATATTGATTGTGAAATGAAGTGATCCTCGTACCTTTGAGATTCAACGACTTCTTCTCCTTTTTCATAATTGATAAAGATCGGGAACGTCTTCGTCTTGTCGTCATATTTGTATCCACCTATGACTCCCCCATTGAGGTCCTCTCTCCAATTCAATAACCTGCAGGCATCCGCATATGTGTATTTTTTGAATAGTGCCAGATCTGTTCCAGGAACGATGTTTTCCTGATACTTCTGTGAATTGATTCTTCCAAATTCTATTATGTCCTGAACAGCATCTTTGAATTCGGGGCGCTTAAGCAATTCTGAAAAATTTTTGGAAATGCGATAGCCTTGTTCATCCTGTGAGATCAGTGTAGCCTCTTGGCTTTCTTTTTTGAAAAAATTACCATTGAAGAGATTTATCAAAGTGGCCTCTTTGCAGTCACTTAAATGTATCCCCGACCTCTGCTTATATTCCTGCAGTATGTTTTCGGATCCTGAACAAATGATCTCCAAAATGTCTATTTCATCACGCCTTTTTCCGGAGCAAATGAATTTTGAAAGATATTGCAGAACCTCTAATTCTTTCTCTGAAAATTCGACTCGATTTTCTTCATACTTGGCCAGAAAATTTTGATAAGATTTCCATTTTTCGATGAACTTCATGGCATCTATCGACTCAAACTTATCAAAATCCGTCAGTCTGGGTATTCTTCCAAGTTCTTTCTTTAGTAGAGTATATGCTTCTTTGATAATTTTCGTTTGACTGAAGTCTGTTTCGACGATATTATTGAATATCCTCTCTCTTGATATTGAATCAAAGTTGACAGTAGATCTGCCCGGAATAATGTTGTTGCATTCTGTCATGAAATATCGTACATTGTCTTTGTTATACGATCTGTCACCAGAAAGTGCAATTGGAATCAGATAGTTGTTTTGATAATTTCCTATGAAATCTATCACAACAACATACTCCTTCCCATAGTAGTGCCTAAGGCCCCTTCCCAGCTGTTGAACAAATACAATCGAGGACTCGGTGGGCCTAAGCATGACTACCTGATTTACCGATGGAATGTCTATGCCTTCATTGAAAAGATCGACCACGAATATGTAATCTAATCCTTCCTCCCGTTCTTCTTTTTCCAGCAATTCTATTGCTTCATCTCTTTCGTCCTGCGAACTCCTTGAGCTCAAGTACGTTGTTCTGTAGCCTATCACATTAAACTTCTGCGACAGACATCTTGCTTCTTCGACTGTGCTGCAGAAAATGAGGCCTCTCACTCTATTTCCACAATACCTGTAATACTCAATGTTCTCAACAATGTGATTCACTCTTTCGTTGGATGTCAGTCTGTTGAAGTCGCTTTTTTCTTCAAGCATCTCTCCTTCAACTTCAATGTCTGTTATCCCAAAATAATGGAACGGACAGATCAATTTGTATTCCATCGCTTGTTTTAGTCTGATCTCATAAGCTACATTGTAGTTGAACAGCTTGAAGATGTCAAAATCATCCATCCTCTCTGGCGTTGCTGTCATTCCAAGCAGAAACTTAGGTGAAAAATGGTTGATGATCTTCTGGTAAGTTTCAGCACCCACATGGTGCACCTCATCTATCAAAATGTAATCAAAATGATCTTTTGAAAACCTTTCAAGAACTTCGTCCTGAGAGATTGTCTGAACCATTGCAAACAAATATTCAGAATCCCAGTCTTTCCTATTTCCCGATAGAATTCCCATTTTTTTGGTTTCTTTCCCGATGACTCTTTCAAAGCTTTCCTTTGCTTTGTTGAGAATGCTTTCTCTATGCACTATGAAAAGAAACCTGCCGGGTTTATTTCTACAAACATCAAATGCGGAGAGGTATGTCTTACCAGTTCCAGTAGCTGAAATCACTAAAGCTCTATCGTTTCCTTCATCTCTAAGATCTTTTATTGCCGATAGAGCCTCGCGCTGCATCTTGTTCGGAGTTATTGGGGCTTCGTCTTCTATTTCTGTATCGAATTGTCTTTCCAGTTTGTATCTTCTGTGCGAAAAACTTCCATAAATCTCTTCATAACTGCGGAGCCACGCTTCATTGATTGACTCAGCCCTTTCAAACATTCTTTCGAACTCTTTGACTGCATCCATTATCAACTCGCCTTCTTGAGTTGAACTGAGTCTTATGTTCCATTCTTCGTTTTCACATAGTGCTCCGTTTGTCAGATTACTGCTGCCAATTATTAGGTCATATGTTTCGCCCT
>Ga0082212_10006017_pt2 | contig 13830 bp, 7 predicted proteins | sample TergutNt197P3_FD_71548 | JGI IMG/M metagenome (GOLD analysis project Ga0082212, IMG submission 71548) | Neocapritermes taracua P3 segment gut microbial communities from Petit-Saut dam, French Guiana - Nt197 P3 | ecosystem: Host-associated > Arthropoda: Insects > Digestive system > Gut ... | reverse complement strand
TTCCGAAGTTAAACGGCTACAAACGATCATAAACCACTGTGCCATATTGCCTTGCCCTTACAGGGCGGCTGTATGTTTTTATTCTCTTACCCAGGGCGTCGGCGCGTTGCGCCTTTGCCCTGGTCTGTTATGCTACGCCCTTTCAGGGCGTTTGAACGCCGTTTAACTTCGGGATCCGGGATAAACGTCTGATTCCGAAGTTGAGGCTTGTTTTGCGGTTGGAAAGGCCGATGCCCTTGATTGCGGGATAAAAACATATTCATGAAAACCGCGTAGGGGCGCGATTTATCGCGCTCTATAATACCGAGTTGCACATTTCTCGATCCGAATACCATAATTCAGGGGCGAATAATTATTCGCCCCTACACCGGTACTGGCGCAACAAATGGTTCTTGGCGTGCCGCCGATAGACGGCTCCCATGGCACGGGAACGAGGCTACGCCGCTCTTTTACCTTACTTGACTCGGTTAGTAACCACATTTGCATTTTTTAAAAAATATCCACTTTTTTTATCAATACTTACGAGACCACCCTGGATAATTCACGCTGAATCAATCAACCCAGGTAGTAAAAAATGAAACAGGCTCCCGTGGTGGGGAGCCTGTTGGCTTGCTTATGCCGCTTTAATATTTTGCGGCGCTGTTGTTGCAATCAAAAACCGCGCGCCGTTTATACGGCATACAGTTTTATTCCTAATTAAAGTCGTGTGGAGCAACAACTATATATGGGAACACCATACCAAAAAATTCCTGTGTGTATACTCCCCACTCTCCAGGCTTCAGATCCTGGAAATACGGTTCGTTCTGTCCATCAATCATTTTGTAACCAACAATGACTTGTGGAACCGTTTGACCATAGCCCTCATATACATACGCTGTATCCGGAATGTTGAGGCCATCAAGTACGGGGTTATATGTAGATGGTTTCTTATTCGTTTCTCCCCATAGCCCATCGCCTGTAAACGGAATAGCTGCCAATTCCGAAGGCGTTTCGTATTCTTTCGGAATAATAACTATATATGGGAACACCATACCAAAAAATTCCTGTGTGTATACTCCCCACTCTCCAGGCTTCAGATCCTGGAAATACGGTTCGTTCTGTCCATCAATCTTGGTGTAACCGACAATTACCTGGGGAACCGTTTGACCATAGCCCTCAAACACATATGCTTCATCCGGAATGTTGAGGTCATCAAGTATGGGGTTATACGTGGTTGGTTTCTTTTTCGTTTCTCCCCATAGTCCATCGCCTGTAAATGGAATATCCGCCAATTCCGAAGGCCTTCCCAATACAAGCCCTGAAGTTATACCTAACCGGGCATTTGCGACAACCGGCAAGTCGTTATCGTAGACGCCTGCCGCGGAAACTGTTCCGTATATCCCGTCTTCAACCTCTAAATCGGAGTAGGGAGTGAAAGTGTAGAAAGTCCTGATATCAATAAAATCAGTACGCTCACCATTCGCATTTTTAATCTCAATATCGTACTCATAACCAGTAATCGTGAACTCTCCGAGAGGAACATCGACATAGTCGCAATTTCTGTTATCTTTGCAATCTTCATAGTCGAAGGTCTTCTGTATCGCCGTTAATGCCACATTTATGTCCGTCTTGGGCGATTCGGGAAAATACCTGGTGTCAATGGTGAATTCCAGCTCACTGCCTGGCTGAGCGTTAAGTTGCGATGGCGTAAAAGTCAATGTCGGCCGCGCCCAGATTACATTGATTTTTGAAGTCGCGGTCTTGCCGTGGTCGGCGGATGCGGAAACTGTAAAATCAACAGTTGTAGGTGCCGCCGGGGCGGTGTAACTCACACCATATCGGCCTACCTGAACATAGGTTCCATCCAGGCTGCCCGGCGTCGGCAGTGTGATTTCAGTATTCTTTGCGTTGGCAATGAACAATGCTAATTTCCCTGTCTCGACCGTTACTTGAGGTGGCGTGAGCGAAATACTCACAGTATCATCTTTATCTTTCGAACCGCCGCCGCAACCCACAGTCAGCAATAGGGCCAGGAGCAACAGTGAAAAACCAAATAACTTTTTCATAGTCGTACAATTCCTTTACAAAAAAACGTTATATTCAGGAGCTTACTCGATGACAGCTCCATATTTTTCAATCCGTCGGGAGGAGATTTTCACACCTCCTGATTACCCAGGCGCCCCGATTTTCGGGACGCCTGGGTACTTAATGTGATCCTCTCGCCTAAAAGCGCAAGGTTATCTTCCCCTGGAACGTACGATGTCCCGCCTTTGAATTAAACTGGGAGAAGGGAACGAAGTTACCCGTGAATATAGTCGCATTCGGATTTTGGACCTGCTTGTAACGCGCTCCGTACGACGACGAAGGATTAAATATCCCTTCATTGGAAGGCGTCGCGTGGTTGAATATATTCTGAGCGTCCACACGAACTTCGATTCGTTTGCCGTCCATGAATTCGATCGCCTTTAACATAGTCGCGTCAAGGCTCCAACGGCCGTGTCCGTAAATGTTATTGCCATTCACGTTTCCAACTTCGCCGGGTATGGCGTTCTGGTATATGGGCCGCACTGAACCGTCTTCCATTATTTCAACAAACTGGGCAAGACCCCAGCTGTACATACCGTCACCACTTTCACATATGGTCCTCATCCTGCCGGAAAGAGTGCCGACGCCGGTCGGCGTCGGGGCCTGGGAAACCAGCGGCGATGCGCATTGCGGGTCAGGCCTTCCCCGATAGGTTCTATTAAAGTAATCAGCGACCGGCGCAGTGGTTTTTAATGAGGCTTTATCCCATCTTATGGCAACGTCCTTGGTGTCGAAATCTCCGACCTGCACCCATCTTGCCGTACTCCACTTGCTTTCGGTTACGCCTCCGGATACGCTCATCGGCGTACCGCTTGTAGCGGTGCCTATCCAGCTCAACTGCCAGCCTTCAATCGCCTTTTTGAAGACGCCGGTAGCATCACGGAAGAAGAAGCCTTTAGAACCGAACGGAAGCTCGTAGGTTCCGTAGCTGTTCAACTGATGTAAACGATGCGATCCAGATAAACCGTAACTCATCGTCCAGTTCGGATCGGACCAGTCAAGGACGCTGCCGCGCGCCATGCTCCGGCTCCAGGTATAAGTCGTCTGGAAGCTAAACCCGCGAATCGGCCGCAGGGTTACCTGCACCTGCATCGAATGATAGTTCGAACGCCCCTGGTTTCGTTGAATTGTCGGGGTATACTGCGGGTTGGCGACAAGCAGATTATCAGGAGCGCCGCCCGCTCTCAGCACCTGTCCGGCGCTGTATCCGCTGGGAAGGATCTCCCTTGGAACCACGCCGCCGGGCCAATACTGGCCATATTGAGCCTGGTTGGTTGTCGTCGTGGGAAAGTTCGCCGTACGCAGGTTGCCGGCGACGGTTGCTAAATTGCCCATCGCTATGTTATTCCATTGATTATAGAGAACCTGTTCCGCGCCCGACAGGTCGTCAACTATCCGGCCGCTGACAAGCGGCGCATGCAGACCTGGCGTGTTTGAAAGGTTAAGCGAGTTGGGGTTGCAGCGGATATCGTCCTTGTAGGGAATCCAGCCGCTGTTCAGAAACGGAAATTCCGTACAGGATTTCATGTCGCCTGTTCCCGCACGCAGCTTTACAAGCTCGTCGAACAGTCCGTTGTTGATGTAATTTGTCGTATTGAGATTCCATCCTGAGGGGCTCTTTCGGGACAACGTTCCGATATAGCGCACGTCAACAGTTAATACATTTCCGAGGTTGCGCGTAAGCGACATGTTCACGTTCTGAACGTAGGGATTCCTGATGTTCGGATCGTATATGGTTATACCGCCGGCTCTTATATCGGCCGTGATTGAATCTTTATACGCCGGAGCGCCGGTTGTGGGATTTGCCTTCGCGCCCATCGGAACACGATCGAGCGGCATTATGTTATCCGTTTCTCCCGCGTTTTTGGCTCTATTCAAAGGCAGAATTTTGCCGACATTACTGAAGTCGATATAATTGAAGTCGTCATTACCCTCAAAGGCAAAACCGTATTCCATACCGGGAGCATTAGCCAGATTTCCGCCAAATCCCGAGTTGCTATCGTAGTTGCTGATTTGATTGTAACTGATTGAATAACCGCCGCGCAGCGTGGTCTTGCCTCTTCCGAACCACGGAAGCTGCCAGGCAAAGCCTATGTGAGGCGCCCAGTTATTAAGATCTTTGTTGAACGCTGAAATGTCAGGATTCGGAGAGTTCGGACCGATAAAAATCTGCTCGGTTCCGTTAGCCGAATAGTTGAGAGGCGCCTGCGACTTTAAGGTTTGCAGATCGGGCATCCACGCGCCCAGATTGCGGGAAACGCCGAGCATGCCGTCGATGCTGTCCCTGACGCCGGCGGTCAGGCCGTTCGCAACCCATGGTACGCCGTAATATTCATAGCGTACGCCGAGGTTAAGCGACCAGTCGTTGTTGATTCTCCAGTCATCCTTAAAGTAGAAATTAAATTCACGCCCCCTCAGTTCTACTATACGGTAGATTTCATTCGGATCGCTGGGATTGTTCCAGCGCGGATTAGCGGGGTCGACCGTGTAGAAATACTGGTTGATGCTGTTTATTGAACCCGACATATAGGTCAGCAGGCTTTGGGCGTCTGAATACGCACCATATGATGTTGTGGTGCCGCAGCCAATGCCATACCCTCTGTCGCAGCTATGATATTCCGAGATGCCTGTGAATTTCGCATCGGGACCGAACATGCCGGACATCGGCCCTCCGGCGTCAGTGTCCTGGTTGTAGGTTCTGTAAGGCGAGCGGCTGGAGATTACGCCGCCCGAAATCCTGGGGATCATATTCATGACATCAAACATCCCCGCGTTTCCGCTCTTATCCTGTCTTGACAGCAGATCTCTATATTCAATGCCGCCCTTGAAGGAATGCGCGCCTTTCATCCAGGTAATACTGTCGTTGAATGTCCAGCGCTTATCCGTGCCTCCCCAGGTTGAACTGTAATTCGTACCCCAGAAATATGGCATGGTAGGGGTGCTGCCAAATGACGCTGGCGCCGCAACAACGACGTTTTGGTAATCCCAACCGCCCTGTACTTCACTAAGCAACTCCATAAGCGCGTCATGAACATATGAACCCGCCTTGGGGTTGTCCAGAGAGTTGCTCGAATGCGTCAGCGTTCTTGAAAGACCGACGCGGAATTCGTTCAACAGCGTCGGACGAAGCGTGGACGTTGCGGAAAAGGTGAACGACATCGGTTTGCGATCGGTAGCTCCGCCGTATCCGTCTGGAATCCGCCGCAGGTTGCCGGCGTCGTCGCCGATGTTTGACTCATAAGTATAAGTGCCGCTCAGGCGGTGCATGCTGCCGAGATTGTGGTCGATTTTCGTCGTGATGTTTTTACGGTTGGAATCGTACACTGTGCCAAACACGGTATCCTGCCCGCTGGCGACCCTCGTCCAACTGTAGCCGGCCGCGTTCAGACCGTCGCCTATCCGATTGTAATCATTCGGCTGCGGCATATATTTCGGGCTGTTAAACCTGGTTACGAATCCAGTCTTGTCATAGCCTTGGCGATAAAGGTCGTCCCATGGAGTAGTGAAGCTGTCCGGACTCGTTAACGAATACGGGCCGTCATGGTTTCCATTTCCCGTCCAGTCGTAGCCGCAGTCGTTGTAAACAGGGCTGTTTTCGTTAGCCCAACGTATGCCTCCGTCGGCGGTAGCATCTGGGATGCCGTTCGGACCGATTCCGCCGCTAAGCCATTCTCTGACTTCAGGTTTCAGGTTGCCTAAAACGCTCTGAAAGTTGAGCCGGTTTGTCACCGTAGCTTGGGAAAGTCTTATGTCGCCATTGTCGTTCGTATAAGGCGCTCCAGGTGTTTTATCACGTCCCGATGGAAGATTAATGTTGTAATTACTTGTATTCTCAGGGAATGTGTAGGTTTCCAGGATTTTACCGCTTTCCGCGCCGACACCCACGGCTGGACGGCTTATTCCCCACAGGTTCCTCGTTGCATCCTCACCTGCGGCGTTTGTATAGGGAACGCCCCTGTTTGCGAGTGATGCGGGCGGGTTCCCCGGCGTACTGAGCGCCATGCCGTCAAGGTAACGATAGATGCCCAGACGCGCGCATCCCGTCAATACGTTTGTGGTGTAATACGCCCGCGTCCTTGCGATCTGCTGATCCCAAGTCACAAAGAAAAATGTCTTGTTCTTTACAATAGGGCCGTTCACTGTCAGGATGTAATTGTTTACGTTGCGCCAGTCGGCGACATTGACCTGTCCGCTCACTTTTTCCGCCCATTCGCGGGCGTCAAGCGCTGAGTTCTGAATATTCCAGATCGCCGAACCATGGAAAGCGTTCGACCCGGATCTTGTAGTCATCTGAATCTGCCCCGCGCCGCGTCCAAGTTCCGCGTCAACCGGGGATAGTATCATTTTGAATTCACCGAGCATTTCGGTATTCATGCGGCTTGGCGTCGCGATACCGGAATTGTAGCGGATTTCGTTCACCGAAATACCATCGCGCATGATATTGATGCCTGACGCGGGAACTCCGGCAAAAGTCGTCCCTGCCGCGCCGAACAGCGGATCTTCCGACTGAACCACTCCGCCCATGATGTTCACCAGGTCAAGCACGTTGCCGGTAATGATCGGCAGGCTTACCAGGATTTCTTCCTGGAGTATGGTTCCGGTCGATGACCCCTGCTCAAGAACCATGCTCTCGGCGGAGGCGGTAACTTCGATGCCGATGACGGTACCGGCCACCACCATTGTGAAGTTTAGGCGGATGGCGTCCAAACGGACGCGAACGTCCGTCATGACGGCTCTGCTGAATCCGGGCGCCTCCGCTGTAACGGTGTAAGCGCCTGACGGCAGACTCGGAAAATTGTAAGCTCCCGAGCTGTTGGTCGTTGTTCTGGCCTCAAATCCAGTCTCGGCATTGATCGCAGTAATGTTTGCGCCGACCAGGGCGCCCTGCGAAGCGTCCATGACGGTTCCGCCGACACTGCCGCCGGATTGCCCGAACGCCTGCGCCGACAACAGCAACAGCGCTCCAAGCACTATCGCAAGGACAGGCTTTACGCTGCGTATGTTATTGGACATGCTTTTTCTCCTTAAATTGTAATTTTCAATCCGCTCCTGCCAAGACAGGAGAGGGTTTAATAGAACAAAAAGCGCTTTTGCGGCCCTTCACCATAAAAGCGCCAATATTTAATAGATCAATAGATTACTTCATTGTTTACTTTCATCTTGTCGGTTCGAAATTCGATAAATCCTCTGCCGTCGCCGATGCGTCCGACAACCGGATAGGCAAACTCGAGATTAAGCGTTTTATCCCGATCGCCGATAATTTCCCTGCCGTTAATTTCACGCGGGAAAAAAAACTGAAATTCCTGGGATGCGCCGGTTCCGGGAATGAACTGGGCAACCGGAACCTTTTCCCCCTTGCCGGCGCTTAGAAAGACCGAATTTTTGAGCATATCATTGTTCTGAGTTTCCCAATGACGGTTCAGATCCCGAATATAATCAAGGTTGTTGGTTTCATAAGTAATATGAAAAACGACGAATTCCGGTGGCGGACCCAGCAGAAAGGAATCCATGCTCTCGTCAAACGCCCGTTTCTCATCGTCTGAAAGAGAATCGTACTTCCTGTTTATCTGCCCCTGGCGCACCATAGCCTGTCGCAGCGGCGCAGCCGAACGTATCTGAATGTTGTACTTTACGAACGGCGCCTGGCTGTCCAGCGAAGCCGCCCCCCCGCTGCCGCTGACCTGACCCATCAGATTGAGTTCCTTGACCCAGGGGGAATCAGACAATAACTTTTGACATTCCCTCTGCGTCCATTGATTATAAGGTTTCGTCTCCCAAAATTCTTTTGCCATGAGAACACCGGCAAACAGAAGCATGGAAATCACACAGAGCGCGCAGGCATTTTTTACCGCATTCGCGGAAAGTACATTTTTTGTAAATCGCATACTGTGTCCCTCCTGGTTTTATTATTTTTCCGCCTTAAAAAGTCCCTGGTCGATTTCCGGCGTATTAAAGCCGACCTGCAGGACGTCTATTTTCCATTTTGCGATAAATCCTGACTGGTTGGAACCGTCGATCATATAGTCGAGCGTATAGCTATGCGGCAACGTCAAGGCGCCCGCTTCCTTAAAATCATCAAATTTTTCGATAAGCGTGTAGTAAGAATCTCCCCTGGACATCTGCGCAATCGCCATAGGAATGTCGGGGTCTGGATTAAACCCGGCGGTGGCGTCGTTATCCGTGCGTACTCTGTATTCTGTGCATACATGCCTAAAGGTTTCCGGGTCAAAATATATGCGGATTCTCATGTCACCGTGGTTGTCCTTTGGGCGGTATTCAAGCTCGTACAACTCTTTCCCGTCCATTTTGGCTTTTCCAGCTTTCATGATGGCGGCGCTATTGCTTGTGACGTCCAGAAGAGGCCAGGCGTTTGAAAAAACTCCTCCCAGCAGGCCGTTCTTCATTATTTTATTGTAGCGATAGAGAAAATCCGCGATGGGGGATTTCAGACCGGGCTTGATGTTTCCAACGGACACGTTCACGCCGTCGTAAGCAAAATATTCTCCCGGATAATTAGTGTCCGGGAATTTCATGGTGATACCCATTTTGGGGCCTTGAGACGCCAGCATGGCAGCTCCCCACATCCGCCCGTTCATTCCGAGAATGAAGTCAACTTCCGAGGTTCCGACAAAGATCAGAGATTGTACCCTTAACAATGATACAGGATCGCCTATTGATTTCACATGTCCGGCAATCAGCTGCTCCGGCGTCAGGTCGGCGGCGCGAAGCTCTAAAACCTGAACGGCGAGAATGCAGCAAACAATCAGCAATAACCTGGTTTTCTTTTTCATAATCTTCCCCAAAAGCCGTTATCAAATAAAATAATCCGCCACGCAAATCATGTCATTGTTGAACAGACGGTTATGGAGACGGATTTCACTCCGTCTCCATAAAATCATTTTAAATAAATACTTTATTTTTGTCCGATTTTTAAAATAACACCTGCCGAGAAACGAATGTGCGACCCTGTCACCGTATCGTGATTACGAATTGCAAGCCACTCAAACTGCGCCGGCCGCACCCAAATTTTATCGTTCACCCTGACGTCGACGCCGCCGCCATAGGCTTGGACAAAGTTAACTTTCTTGGCGAAATCTGGCAGCGGGGTAACATGGTTGAATCCATAGAGAGCATGGATATATGGGCGCACAATTTCGTTGTCGCCGAAGGTGTACTTCGGTCCTATCAGGTAGTTGTGGTATTTCATACGTGACTGCTCGTAATCGTCCCTGTAGACAAAGTCGTAATGACCGCCGATATCAGCCGTAATCGCCCATTTATTGCTGAGATTAAAATCGAACGCGACGTTCCAGCCGTCCAGATTACACTTTATGTCGCCATTATTGGCGCAGCGAATAAACGAGTAACCTGCAAAAACATCGACATTCGAAACATCCTGCGCCACAGCTGCCGTTGAAACACCAAGCAGTAAAACCAAAACCAGCATAAGTTTTTTCATCGTACTCAGACTCCTTTTAACGGTTTACAATAACGATCAAAATTTTCCCACAAAGATAAAGGCCTGTCTATCTATTTTTGAGTTACTGAAAAAAAATCCCGGCTTTTTCATTGGTGGGCGGTACGGGATTTGAACCTGTGGCCCCCGGTGTGTAAGACCGATGCTCTGCCGCTGAGCTAACCGCCCGGAAATATTGTTAATAATCAATAAAAATATTACTAATATACGATTTTGAAGCGAGTTGCAACCCGTTATTTAATATTTTTTTGGATTTTTCCTTAAATAATGGGGATAATCCAAAAGGAAATCGCCGGATCCATCAAATAATTGCCGTTATACGGAGCGATTGCTACAATACTTGTTTCACGATGGAGGATTGGTTTGGAGAACAGAAATATCGGCGCGGTTCTGGTGCGCGGCGCGGGAACGTCCGGCGTTCAGGCCGCTCTTGATCTCGCCGGAAGCGGGTTCAAGGTTTATCTGACCGATCCCACGGCGGCTATAGGCGGTGCGGGGTCCGATTCCGCCATGAACACGCTGGCGCCGATACTGGAAGAATGCGCGGCGCAAGAAAACATCGATATCATCACGTTTGCCGATATAGAGTCCGTTTCAGGACAGCCGGGCGATTTCCGCGTAAAGCTTCGCCGAAATCCGCGTTATGTGGATCCCGCGAAATGCACCGCATGCGGCGATTGCTCTGAAGCCTGTTCGGTTACGCTCCGACAGCCGCGCGAAAACGGCGAAAAACCGCGCAAGGCAATAGCGCTTGAACGCCCTGGAGCGATTCCCAACGTTTTTAATATCAGAAAATTTCCCGGATGCACGGCATGTACCAACGGATGCCCGGCCGGAGTCAACGTGCAGGGGTTCCTCTCACTGCTGCGCGGCGGAAAAATCGCCGATGCATACGCGCTTTTACGTCAACGCTGCCCTTTGCCGGCTTCGAGCGGCCGCGTCTGCCGTCATCACTGTGAAGACGACTGCCGCCGCGTGGAAATCGACGATGAAGCCGTCGCGATTCGCAACCTGGAACGCTATGTCGCCGATGCGGTTGACGCAAATGACGCGGCGTTGCGTCCGGCGGCGATTCCGGCATCCGGGCGAAAAGGCCGTGTGGCCGTCATCGGCGGCGGCCCGGCAGGCCTTGCCGCCGCGAACAAACTTGTTTTAAAAGGCGTCCATGTAACGCTGTTTGAAGCGCGGGAAAAACCCGGCGGAATGCTTCGCTATGGAATACCAGCCTGGCGTCTTCCGAAGGATATCCTGGAAAAGGAAATTCAGTACATCGTTGATTCAGGCATAGAGGTTCGTACAAAAACACGTATCGTCAAACCGAAAGAACTTTTGAATCCCGGATTTGAAATTGACGGCGAAACTTACGATCCATTCGACGCCGTTCTGATTGCGACCGGGGCGTGGACAACGAAAAAACTTGATCTCCCGGGCGAAAATTCCAGCGGCGTCTGGCATGCGCTCGATTTTCTTTGCGCCGTAAATTCCGGCGCGACGCCGCCCGCTGTCGGATCAAACGTAGTTGTACTGGGCGGAGACGATCTCGCGCTTGACGCAGCGCGCGCGGCGCTGCGGCTTCCGGGCGTACAAACAGCGCACCTGGCGTGCCTGGAAAGCTGGGTGGAAATGCCCGCCGCCACGGATGAGGTAGAAGAGGCTTTTCAGGAAGGAATTATTATTCATAACGGCCTGGGGCCGACCGGCTTTGAAAAATCCGATGGACATGTAACCTCCGTTCGTTTTCGCGCCTGTACCAGTGTTTACGACGAACACAGGAGTTACGATCCGATTTTCGACGATTCCATTATTTCGCGCCTTTCGGCGGATACGGTAATTATCGCGGCTGGTCGCATAGCCGACGCCGCTTCTTATGGTTTGGAAACAAAACCCGGTGGAAGAATTTCCACCAACCCCGATTCGCAGGCGACGATGGTCAAAGGAATCTTCGCCGCGGGCGACGTAACGCTTGGCCCGGCTTCAATGGCTGAAGCCATGGCGGGCGGCATCCGGGCGGCGGAAGAAATTTATGACTACGTAGTTTCCGTTCACGGTTTTGAAAAGCCGTCGGACGCTTCGGGAAAAAAGTCTTTTTCTTCCGCGGCTTCCACAATGATCGCGCCAAATCCCGCGCCTTCGGCAGCGCCAGAAGAACGCGCCGAAATGCCGCGCGTGAGCCGCACGGGGCGTCTGAAACCGGATATGTCGGAAATCAATCTCGGTTACGACAAAAATGACGCCATGTATGAAGCAAAGCGGTGCCTGGAATGCGGGATTTGCGGCAATTGCCGGGAATGCGTAAAAGCATGCGCCGCCGGGGCGATTATCCACGATGAACAGCCAGAGGAGCGGATGCTTTCCGTTGGAGGCGTTATAATATCCGGCGCGCTTTCAAAGGATATGAAAAAACAGGTTTCCGTTCCCGGCGTTTGCCTTGTACGGCCGCACGAACAATCCGAGAAAGAAGCGATGGATGAAACTGAGGATATTTCCGGATCAATCATCCGTGGCGGAGCCGCCGCGGCGGAAATTATGCGACAGTTCGCGTCTTTCAGTGCGGCAGCCCGTGAAAACGCGGCGGCAGTTTTGATTATCGGCGGCGGGCCGGCCGGCATGACAGCCGCGCAGTATATCGCCGACCAGGGATACAAAACGCACCTTGTTGAAAAAACTGAAAAACTCGGCGGTATTCCTTGCGACAGACTTGCCGCGCCGGACGCGCCGGATATTCCAGACGATGAAAGTATTGAAAGCCTTCCGGAATATATGCGCGCGCTTGAAAAAACGGTGCGAACGCATCCGAATATAAAAACTTATCTGAATGCCGAACTTGCGAGTATTACCGGACGTGCCGGAGATTTCTCCAGCGCGATTAAATGCGGCGGAAATGAAATTGCAGTGAATCACGCCGCGGCCGTTATCGCCGTCGGCGGGCGTGAACGCGTCACGGATCAATATCTGTGCGGGAAAAATCCGGCTGTTTTGACGCAGAGCAGTCTTGGTGAAAAGCTGGCCGATGGAAGCCTGGCGTCAGTGTTCGGCGATAATGTCAAACCGACAATAGTAATGATGCAGTGCGTGGAAAGCCTCACGCACAAGCATCCTTATTGCAGCCATGTCTGCTGTGCGCAGGCGCTGCGGAACGCGTTGGAAATAAAGAGCGTCCTGCCTTATTCCGAGATTGTGATTCTCGGCGGCGAGCGGATAACGCATGGCATGGAAGAAGTTTCCTACCTGAAAGCGCTTGACAGGCGCGTAAGGTTTATTCGTTACTCCGGCACGGCACGTCCGGAGGTTTGCGAGGAAAGCGGGAAACTCCTGGTTCGGGTATACGATGCTGAATTCGGGCGCGAGCTGATGATTCATCCCGATATGCTGGCGCTTTCAACCGGAATAGCCCCCGCGGAGGACAATCCGGAAATCGCGCGGATGCTGGGCGAACAACTTTCCTCCGACGGATTTTTCATTGAGGCGCATCCCGCGTTAAGACCGGTCGAACTTCAAAATGAAGGGATGTTCATTTGCGGCTGCGCGCGGCGACCGCGATTTATCAGGGAAACCGTCGCTGACGCGCGCGCTGCAGCGTCGCGCGCGGCTTCATTCATGGCCCGGACAGTTCATTTCTAAAAATTAATTGTAAAGCCGAGCCATTCTTCACAATGTAAATGAGTCAATCTTCACAACAAATGATTCACATTGTTTTATTTCGTCCGGAAATTCATCCGAATACCGGGAATATCGCGCGGCTGTGCGCGGCCAACGGCCTGCCGCTTCATATTGTCGGCGAACCAGGGTTTCGAATCGACGACCGTTCCGTCCGCCGGGCCGGCCTGGATTACTGGCCGCATGTTGATCTGCGCAGAGAAGCCGACCTTGAAGAAGTCCGCGCGCTGCTTCCTGAATCACGTTTTTTTTATTTCAGCGCGCGCGCCGAACGCGCATACACGGATGTCAGCTATCAAAGCGGAGATTGTCTTATTTTTGGCCCTGAAACCAAAGGGCTGCCCCCTGAATTACTCAGCGAAAATCCGGAATATGCCTTGCGTATTCCCATGAAGACATCGAATGTCCGCTGTCTGAATCTTTCCTCTTCCGTTGCCATCGCCGTATATGAAGCCCTGCGGCAATTATCATTTTTTCCCGGTTATAATTCCGCGTCGCTTTCCCCGGATTCACGGCCCGAATAGGGAATATCCAGTTGGCAACCTCCGAAAACCCCGAACTCTGCGTTACGCTCCCTCGACAAAATGCTCATTTACCTAATGTAAACTCCGCTTTTGTCTCGGTCGCAACCC
>Ga0082212_10008058_pt1 | contig 13832 bp, 7 predicted proteins | sample TergutNt197P3_FD_71548 | JGI IMG/M metagenome (GOLD analysis project Ga0082212, IMG submission 71548) | Neocapritermes taracua P3 segment gut microbial communities from Petit-Saut dam, French Guiana - Nt197 P3 | ecosystem: Host-associated > Arthropoda: Insects > Digestive system > Gut ... | reverse complement strand
AGTTTACAGCGCAGTATTATGGAGGGTTATCCGCAACGGTCTATAAAGACCCTGTTCCGGTCGACAAGGACGAAACGGCGCTCGTCCTGATAGACGTCCAGGATCAGTTGACACGCAGTTATTTTGAGGAATACTTACAAAAACTCGGGTTTGACATTAGCGGGCTCGGACAGGCGCTTGAAGAAATGGAAGAGTTTATCGGCGGGGCGCTCGGCAATATAGAAAAGATACTTGCAAAATGCCGCGAAAAGGGCATCCGCCCGATACACTGCAAGATCCAATCATACCTGAAAGACGCAGCGGATACGGGCAGGCTTCACAAATCCGCCGGAATGCTGCAGCCTCCGGGAAGCCGCGAAAGCTTTTTCCTTCCGCAAGGGACACCGAAAGACGATGAAATCGTACTTACTAAAACTTGTTCGGGTATACATGTTGGTACCCCTGTCGACCGCATATTGAGAAATCTCGGAATCGTCAACGTCATCGTTATTGGCTTTTACACTGATCAATGCGTCAGTACATCAGTCCGCGACTTGTCTGATCTTGGCTACAGGGTGGCTATCATCAGTGACGCTGTTGCAGCGATGAGCCGTGAACGCCATGAAATGGCGATGAACGGTATCGGTAACATATACGCCCGGACAGAGACAACGGCTGAGCTGTTATCGCGACTTGAAGCGATGTGACCGGGGATGTGCTGATGATTAAGCCCGACCATATAATGAAAATCGAAACCCTGTCCCAAGAGTATGAAGATTTGATCAAAGACTGGCGCCGACACTTGCATGAGTACCCGGAACTCAGTTTCAAGGAGTTCAATACATCCTCTTTCATCGTGGATAAACTTGAAGAGATAGGTTGTCAGGTGACAAAGGAAGTGGCCGGGACCGGGGTTATTGGACTACTCGATACAAAGCGCCCCGGGCGTGTGATCGCGTTCAGGGCGGATATGGATGCGCTGCCGGTATCGGAAGAAGCAAATGAACCTTTTTCTTCAAAGAATCCCGGCGTGATGCATGCCTGCGGCCATGACGCCCATATGGCAATAATGCTTGGGTTGGCGAAAGTCTTGTCAGAGTGCCTCGATGAAATGTGCGGGGCTGTTAAGTTCATTTTCCAGCCGGGCGAGGAGGCAAACGGCGGGGCGCGCCTCATGATCGACGCCGGAGCACTTGAAAACCCCCATGTTGAAGTAATATACGCGCTTCATATGATCCCCGAGATCGCAGCAGGAATGGTTGGCGTACGCGAAGGTTATATGACCGCAACCGACGATGAAGTCACCATCCGGGTTTTTGGATCGAGCGCGCATTCGTCCGCCCCGAATGAGGGTGTCAACGCGATTACGGCAGCGGCGCATATGATTACAACTATGCAGACTGTAATAACGGAAAGCCTCAGTCCGCATGACGTCGCGGTTTTTTCTATATGTACTATAAATGGCGGGGATGCGCTGAACGTCATCCCTGATTACGCGGAGATGACAGGTATGCTCCGTTGTGTTGAGAAAAGCAAAAAGCAGCTTTTAGGGGAGCGGATAAGACAGACTTGTGAAGGCATAGCTCAAGCGTTTGGCGGCAAGGTGGAGGTGGATATTAAGGAAGGCTTTCCCGCCGTCAATAATGACAAGATGTATACAGGCATACTCGTGGAGTGTGCGCAAGAAGTTATGGATCCGGCGGATATCATAGTTATCCAAAGCCCGCATATGGGTTCAGAGGATTTTTCTTATTATCAGGAGGTTATCCCGGGAGTGATATTCATGCTTGGATCAAAACCAAGCGATGGAAACGGCGGTTCGCTGCATTCACCGGACCTGAGAATCTGTGAGGATTCCCTGCTGACCGGCGTCAGGATATTTGCGGCGTTAGCATTCCGGTTGTGCATTTAGGTATTACAGACCACTGCTGTTTTTGGAGGCGTTTGTGTGATACTTGCAAACAGATTCAACTATCCTGACGGGTTTCAGGAGAAATGCGGAGCCATTTTAGATATGGCGTTTGAGCATGTTCCTGTCTACAGGGAGTGGAAACGGTTTGATCCGGGAGCGCGCGCCTGCGCTGACGAGCGGTTTGACGCGCTTCCTGCGCTTGCTAAGGCCGATATCCGCGACAATTTCCCGCTGGGGTTGATGCCGGACTGGAAGAATCTCGGCGAGGGCCTCGAAAACGAGGCGATAGGGTACACTTTCACCAGCGGGACTACTTCGGAAAAGGTCGTCAATATATGGGATCAGTGTTGGTGGGACAGGTCTGAGGCAGCCTCATGGAAGCTGAACCGGCACACGGCAGCCCTCAGCTATCCGCAGAAGCAGGCGAAGCTCGCGAGCTCACTGAACGTAGGTATCAACTGTGAGGATGACCTGCCGATGGCGCACAGGCTCATCGGCCATACGCTCTATCTCAATGAAAAGACGAGTGTCCTGCAGTGGCAGCCTCGACATTTGAAGCGGATGGTCGACGAGCTGAATATTTTCAAGCCGGTGATCCTAGAAGCAAACCCTTCTTTACTTGCTAGACTGGCATATTGGGCGATAGACAATGGGGCCGCGGTATTCTCTCCGCAGGTCATCGTTTTTACATTTGAGTTTTCCTCGGCCATCCATCTGGAGGCTATCCGTCAGGTTTTCTCATCCGTTTTTGTCAGTTCCTACGGTACGACGGAAACGGGCTTTGTGATGGAGCAGTGTGAGAGCGGCTTAATGCACCAGAATACGGAATTTTGCCGTATAGATTTTGAGCCTTTGAAGCCGGAATATGGAGACCCGGAGCTGGGGCGAATTTTAGTCACTACTTTCGATAACCCGTGGAATTGCGTCATACGCTTTGATGTGGGAGACCTGGTCAGGCTGCATCCTAAGGGGACATGTGATTGCGGGTTGTCAGAGGGGATGATTGCCGGCGCTATAGAGGGCCGCGCGGGGAATATCACATTCAGGACAGACGGCGGTATTGTCACTACAAAAGCGCTGGACGACAGCCTTGCAGCCGTAGATACGGCGAGGGATTACCATTTGGAACAATGCGACCGCGCCGGGTATCTGCTTGAGGCGACGCTGTCTCCGGGAGCGGATCAAAAAAAGGCGCGCGACGCGTTTCATGCCGCGCTCGAGAATGTGTATGGTAAGGACGGCAGCTTTGATGTACGGATAGCGGCGGACATTCTTCCGGGGCCGGCGGGAAAATACAGGCGCACGCAGACAAACCTGATATTCGATGAAAGCGGGTTGTTTCGATGAGTACAAGACCGGTATATCTGATACCGGGAGGGCCTCCCCCGGATTTAAAACAAATGAAACAGGATTTCCGCACGGTGATGGAACACTGCGGGAAGCCGTATCCGAAGATCGCTTATGTGGGTACGGCGAATAATGATAATAAAATATTCTTCCGGTTTATAAAAGGGCCGATGGTAAAAGCGGGGGCAGGCGAGGTCACTCTGGTTCCGATCGCCAATAAAAGCGCGGACCCGCAAACGGCGCGCCGGATACTGTCGGAGTCAGACTGCGTATTCCTGTCGGGCGGAGAGGTGGAGGACGGGATCGTTTGGCTGAAAAAAGCCGGCCTGGATGTATTCCTTGCCGGGTTGTATAACGACGGGAAGCCATTTTTCGGAACTTCCGCCGGGTGCATTATGATGGGGCGCAACTGGGTCCACTGGGACGTCGAAAACGATGACAGTACCGCAAGCCTTTTTGATTGCCTGAACTTCGTCCCAATGACATTTGATACGCATTGCGAAAACGAGGGCTGGAAGGAATTGAAATGCGCGCTCCGCCTGATGGGGTCCGGCGCCCGGGGATATGGGCTGTCGACTAATGGTTTTTACAGCGCTGACGGCGAGGGACGTCTGACGAGTTATAGAAACGCTCCGGCGGTCTTCCATAATACTGACGGTAACATCGGCGAGGTGGTATGGGATGGGTGAAAAACGCAGGGGCGGACCTTCCTATTCGCCTGCAAAAGAAATCATAAATAAACCTGGCGCCTTGCGGGTGGCAATTGCCTGTAATATCAGGACTGACCGCTCCTGTGACGATGAGGCGGAGTTTGACGAGCCTGAGACTGTCGAGGCGATAAGCGCTGCGCTGAAAGCAGGCGGATTTGATACCATCATTCTGGAAGCCACATCAGGATTCCCTCAAAAACTGGAGGCTGCTTCACCTGACATCGTTTTTAATATCGCTGAGGGGCGCTCAGGAAGAAGCAGGGAAGCGCAGATTCCGGCTATCCTCGAGTATTACGGAGTCCCTTACACCGGGTCGGACGCCGCCGCGCTTTCGGTAACACTAGACAAAGCCTTGACCAAGCGGATCGTCCGGAGCTGCGGTGTGGAGACGCCGCCGTTCCGGGTCATTGCAAAAGGGGAACCGGTTCTGACGGGCGATTCCACGGGCACGGGCGGCTTTGACGCTGCGGGCAATTCTCCCGGTGAACTCACGGATGTCATACCTTTTCCTGTTCTGGTGAAGCCGAACGCGGAAGGTTCGAGTAAAGGTATACCCGATGACTGCGTAGCGGAAAATATGCCGCGCTTGCGCGCGCTCGTCGATCGTATTGCAAGCAATTACAAGGGCGATTTACTGGCGGAACAGTATATTGACGGAAGGGAGTTCACGGTTGGGATAATAGGGAATGGCCCCGGCGTACGCGTATTTGAGCCGATGGAGATAATCTACCGCGAGATGAGAGGCCGTTACAAAGTGTATAGTTATGAGGTTAAGACGAACTACCGCGATTATATCTCATATAAATGTCCGCCCGATCTTCCACCCGAGCTTGTTACCCGGATGAAGCGTAACGCCGGGGCCATATATCAGATCCTCGGCTGTATGGATTTTGCCAGGATCGACTTTCGTTTGTCAAATGAAGGGCGCGTCTTTTTCATAGAGGCGAACCTGCTTCCGGGGTTTGCCCCGGACTACAGCGATTTCCCGATGCTTGCGGGTTATAATGGAATGGAATATAATGCTCTCATCCGTGAAATCCTTGATTGCGCTCTAAAACGTTATGGTATAAAGGCAGTGGGACAAGATGGATACACAGAATAACCGTGTATATCAGGCGTTCGGCGTTACCGAAGAATCGCCGGAGTGGATCGATTGGCGTTGGCAGTTCCGGAACCGCGTCATGGATGCGGAGCAGTTGTCACGCGTGGTTACGCTTTCCGCGTCGGAAAAAGAGGACGTCGAGGCGTGCCTTGAGAGATTCCGCATGGCTGTGACGCCATATTACGCGTCGCTTATCGACCCTGACGATCCTCTCGACCCGATACGGGCGCAAGCCGTACCGTCTATCAATGAAATGAGGGCCTTCCCGTGGGAGAAGCCCGATCCTCTTGAAGAGGAGAATGCCAGCCCAGTAAGGAATATTCTGCACAGATATCCGGACAGGGCGCTTATGCTGGTGACGCGGCGCTGCGCTATGTACTGCCGCCACTGTACCAGAAGGAGGCTCGTCGGGGAGGAGGACGGCCCGATCAGCGACGAGGGGATAGAAGAGGCTGTCGGCTATATCAGGAGAACGCCGGGAATCAGGGACGTTCTGATAACCGGCGGCGATCCGCTGACGCTCTCTGACGAGCGTCTGGATACTATACTGTCCCGGCTATGTGAGATCGAACATGTAGAAATCATCCGCATCGGAACAAGAGTTCCCGTCACGATGCCAATGCGCGTAACGCCCGCGCTGCTGTCTGTTCTAAAAAAATACCATCCGGTCTGGATCAACACGCACTTCAATCACCCGAAGGAATTGACAAACATGTCCGTCGCGGCATGCGCCGCTATTGTTGACGCCGGTATTCCGCTCGGCAACCAGAGCGTGTTGTTGAAAGGGATCAATGAAGACGCCGGCACGATAATGGAACTTATGAGGGGACTCGTAAGGGCAAGGATCCGGCCATATTACCTTTACCAGTGCGACGCTATCGTGGGATTGCAGCATTTCCGGACCGATGTGAGGACAGGCGTCAGAATCGTTCAGGAATTGACCGGGCATATTTCCGGATTTGCCATTCCGAGATTTGTGATAGACGCGCCGGGCGGGGGCGGGAAGATACCGGTAAATCCCGAATATATAATATCCATCGACGACGAAAAGGTAGTCATGAGAAATAGTCTTGGACAGATTTACGAGTATCCCCAGAACTTATAGAGGCGCGGCGCCGGCAAAAAAGTATAAGAAATCCCTGAAAACGAACCGTTTCAGGGATTTTAACAGGGTAATCACAGATAGCGGTCTTCCATTTCTACCGGAAATCTGTTAATATTATTTTTGGTATGCGCCTAAACGCGGCGGTTTTCAAGGACGCATAAAAGCCAGTGTGCGCGTGTTATACATACGGCGCGCAGTTGCCTGTACCGGCACAGGAGAAAACGGGCGAATGATAATAATCATATTGTTTGGGGAGGAAGGATTCAATTATGGGTAAATTTTGTCCAACCTGCGGCGAGCAGTCCGACGACACGGCGAGGTTTTGCGAAACCTGCGGGGCGGGGTTTTCCCAGCCGGCGTCGCAGAGCGGCGAACAATTCCAGACGTCGCAGAACAGCGGAGCTGTGCCGCCTTATCAACAGCCCGGCACATATAACGTGCAGCAACCATCCCAGGCGCAGCCGCCATATCAGGCGCAGCCGCCATATCAGGCACAGCCGCCATCCCAGGCGCAGCAACCATCCCAGGCGCAGCCGCCATATCAGGCACAGCCGCCATATCAGGCGCAGCAACCATCCCCGGCGCAGCCTCCATACCAGGTACAGCAGGCGAATCAGCAACCGGTCGTACAGGGCGGGCAGCTAAGTCAGCAGCCATCCCAGTCTCCACCGTACGGAGGAACAGCGCCGCAATACGGAGGAGCCGCGCCGCAATACGGGGTAGCCGCGCCGCCTTATGCGCCTCCTCCGCCAGTCAGGAAAAAAAGCAAACTCATGCCGCTCATCATAATAATATGCGTCGTACTGGTGGCGATAGCGGCGACTGTTGTTATCCTTTTTGTGACCGGCGTTATTGCGACGCCCGGTAAAACGGCTCAGCTCGATTATATCAAAATAGGCGCCGACGAGGTACCGTCTGTCAAATTCATATTACGCGGGGAGCGAAAAATGACCGGGGTAAGCACTTCGAAATCAGGCGGCGTCACGACGAAAACTCTCACATACAGCGTTGCGGAAAATCAGGATAAGGATATGCTCAAGTATGCGCAGGGGCTCATGGACGATCACGGCTTTTTCAGTATAACCGATTACGATTTTTCAGGGCGCCGCGGCGTCGGCTTCGAGTTTGCTAAGGAATCCGTTGACGCCGATTACATCATAGTCGTGAGGATCGATTACGACTCCGGTGGCTATACGATTACGCTGACGCACGGAAAGGGAACGCTGACGGTCAAAGGCGACTCCGCTGACGATAGGGGCGCAAACGCGGACGCCCCGGAAGAGGCTGCCGCTACTCCGTCGCTGACTCCAACTCCGGCGCCGACGCCGGCTACGCCAACGCCGCGTCCGCCGTCGCCAACGCAGGGTACGCCGGATTCCCCGTCACCGTCGCCTGCTCCATCTCCGTCTCCGTCGCCTGACGACGACGATGACGTCACGATTGGCGCGGACATTCCCGGCGGAGGCGGAAACGTACGGATAAACGACAATACGGTGTGTAGGTTCACTCCAAACCGTGCCGGTATATGGGAGTTCCGCACATCGGACAACGGAAACAGCGACCCGTTCATAATCGTGTTCGACTCCGATGATGACTATATAACTTATGACGATGACAGCGCAGGCGATTTAAACGCCCTCTGCTCAGCCTACCTGAACATGGGCGAGGAATACATGATAGCTGTATTCTTTAATGATGCGCCTTCATATTCCTGCACGCTGTCTGTCACCTACACAGGCGAAAGCTCTGCGACTGCGGGCGGAGCTATGGCAGGGAGCGGCGGCAGCGTCCGGGTGACAAGCCCCGCAACCATCCCGTTTGTACCCGACAGTACGGGCATCTGGGCCATCTACACTTCCGAAAATGGTGACAGCGACCCGATGCTTGCGCTTCGCCACTCCAGAGGCGACTTAGTGTCGGACGACGACGACGGATGGGGAGATCTGAACGCATTATTGCTGGTACTGATAAGAGCCGGGGAGTCTTACGATATAGACGTCAGTTTCTACGGCGCAGGCCCCGGAAGCTGCACGGTCAATGCCATTGCTCCAGTGGAAATGCCCGGAAGAGGAGAAGGGGGATATATCTGGGTGGAAAACGCGTCCGGATTCATTTTCACGCCCGCACAGTCAGGTATGTGGGAATTCAGAACATCGGATAACGGGAGCGACGACCCGTACTTATGGGTATACGACAACTCAGTCACAGCGGTCGGCTCCGACGACGACAGCGGCGGCGATCTGAACGCATTGGTGACCGTCAGCCTTAACGCAGGGCAGACATATTATATTCTGGTTGAATTCGTCGACGGCGGCGCAGGAACGTGTACGCTGAGCGTACTCCGGAAATAAGAGAAGAGTTCAAATAGTTAGGGGTTTGGGATGAGAAAATATAAATTTATAAAAATAGCGGCGCTGATCCTGGTGCTTATCGCACTGTTTATGCTCACCGCCTGCAAACGTGGAGGAGACGACGGGAGACGGCTGGACGTCACCGTGCACGAAACGGGATCAGGTATGATCGAGACATACACGCCACCGCCGTTGCCGGAGCCGCCTCCGCTCGAAGACTACGTCGACGTTACGGAATTCATACCGAAACCCGAAAGGCGCATGCCATTTCAGCCCGGAGAAGCCGCCGTCGAGATCGCGGATCCCAATATAAAAATGATCGAGATAAACCAATGCCTGAGCTACGGCTTTGATACAGATACAGCGGAATTCTATTTGATACAGAATTTCGTGGCCGGCAAAGAAACAGCAGTATTTGTAACCTTCAACGAGCCTTTCGACCGCAGCGCTTATGCTGTGCTGACGATCGAAAAAGACGGCGAGCCTGTGACGCAACTACTGCCGGCCTCGATACCTGACGAATATACTTTGCTGTTCCAGCCAACGGATATGGCGCAAGCCGGAAATTGGACTGCCGGGGCTTACTCATTCAAGTTCGAGACCGACGACGGGTGGGCTGTCAGGACGGCTAACTTTTATGAGTCCACTAAGCTTAAGATTCTCGGAGTCCCCGTTATAGCCAATTATCACGGGCGTGTCGAAAGATGCACAGGTGTATGGCGCGACTCAATTGAGTTTCTTATAGCCACATACCCGATCGCCCGCGCCGACGTGGAGTTCGTCCTTGCCCCGGAACTTGACCTTTCCGACAGCAAGTACGACCTTTACACAGACGACGGCAGTACGGAAGTATGGCGGGCGCTGACATATCTCCAGACACCTGACGACGAATATACGCTGATCATCGGGTATGTGGCGCAACGCCCTTATTTCCCCAGCATAGAATCCTACGTTAACGGCTACACATGCGGGCTGCCGGCAAACGTAATATGCGAAGAAAATCCCGAAATGCTCAAAACAGTCGCCCATGAGGTCGCACACTGTTACAATATAGGAGACGAGTATGAGGGCGGGAGCCTGAACCTGAGGCTGAACATGCCGCCTTACATGATGTCGGGGCATGTCATTTGGACATGGACCCCCGTGACAGCGCAGAACCCGAATGTGGTCGGAGGCCCTCAAATGGACCTGATAGGACCCGGCTCGGTCGTATATACAGAGCAGCGGCCGTACTATGTCGCCGGGGCGCGCCTTCTGGGGGATACGACCAGCTATATGGGCAGCGGACAGAGCGCCGACCCGTATACCAGATGGGTGACTTCGGAAGTATACAACCATATATTCGAAACGTTCGTCGGGCACACATCTGTTTCAGCCGGAGACGATGATTTCACCACAGGGATCAACGAACCGGATCCGGAATACTGGGGACAGTGCCCGAACTGTTATATGCACGTCTATGACCCGTGCTTCTATGTAGACTGCTGGCAATGCCAGGAGTTCACTCAGGTAACGGGGTATGAGTTCCAATGCCGCGGGTGCGACGCTTACTGGTGGCTCGAAGATTATGAAGACTGCCTTTACATGGAATGCCCAGTCTGCAGATACTACATCTGGTATGACAGCTTTTTGGAACACAACAGCGGGAACGATTTTGAGCCCCGGACGGAGCCGCAAGGTACTTACACTCAAATCACGGGTTATATTTCAGGCGACAATGCGTTTATCGCCGATCCATGGTTTACATATGAAACAAGCAGGGACGTCATCACGCCCGGCGCGATAGCGGAGTACCGCGTGTATGTATACGACTCCGCGGGAGAGCTTCTGTCAGCGGCGGATTTCAACGCCGACAGGCAAATGAACATCGACCTTGCGGACAATCAGGTGTTTACCGCCGCGCAGCGGCGCCCCGTGAACGTAGACGTCCGGTTCCCGGAGGGCGCGGCGCGTTTTGTCATAAAAAGCGGCGACGAAGCCATTTTCACGCGGGAGGTTTCTCAAAACGCGCCTGTGGTAGCTTTCACAGGCCTTAGCGACGGCCAACAGCTTTCGGATAAAACAATGCTCACATGGGATGCCTACGACGCCGACGGCGATGAACTGTATTTCAACATATGGTATTACCCGAAAGGCGATAAGCCATTCAATATAGCCGCGAATCTGACGGGACGATCGGCTGACGTGGATCTTTCAGACCTGCCCGGGACAAACGGCGGATATTTCCGAATTTACGCGACTGACGGCGTGTGGACCACGGAAGCGGACAGCCCGGCCGTAAGAGTGCCGTTCAAAGCGCCGGTGATTTACAGCGGTCAGGACGAAATACCCGAATACAGGCTCACTGAGGAGATATTCATCAACGCCCGCATCTATGACTTGCAGGACGGGTGGCTTTGGGGCGAAGACGGCTCGGCAAAATGGCTGTTTGAAGGCAGGGTGATTTCAACCAGCGGCTGCCTGTGGGTATGGCCGTACAGTTACGCCCCCGGAGAATACACATTCACCTGCGTAGCTGCTAACTCCGCCGGGCTAGCGGCGCAAAAAGATTTCACGTTCCGTATACTTGATGATGAATCCGGACTGCCGGGCGGCTGGTCGCGCGACGACGTGGCGTATGCGTTGTCCAAAGGGTTTGTTCTACCTCTCGATATGTCCGGAGCGCCGGTCACGCGCTGGCAATTCGCAAAGATCATGTCGAATTTTTACAGCTACATCGCGACCGCCGTCGCCATAGGGGAGGGGTCGGATGAAAACCCGTTGATGGGATTCAATTTAGAAGGAACAGTCACCGACTGCAACCCGATCGACGTCTGGCCGCAGCTCATGGTGGCGGTCGGCGCCATGGACGCCCCCGGAGGGCTGTTCCGGCCCGCAGGGACGCTCACCGAGCAGGAAGCTGTAATAATAATGTATAAGACTCTGATGCTGGCGATCGATGAATCGGACTTGCTGGCGGAAGCCGAAGATACGGAATTTATGAAAGAGTTTTTCGAATTTACAGGTACAATAGACGCAAGCGGCCCTAACGTTTACCGAGAGCAGGAGCGGCTGACCGTTGAGCTGTCCCTCGTCCGCGCCGGCAGATTCCTGAAGTGGATAGTCGACAGGTACGACTGGAGTTTGTAGGAACGAACTTAGGGAACGAACTTAGGGAACGTTGCGGAATAAACTGTACATCTTGACTAGTCTTTTTGCCGTTATACTTCGTTGTCAAAACTTGCAAGGCTCCAAGCATTACCGCGTTTATAAGGAGATATAAAGGTATATGAATTTGGTTAATTCAAACAATTTAACCCGTTCATTTGATTATTACGCGTTTATAAGCTATAGCAGAAAAGACGAAGCTTGGGCAAAGTGGCTGCAGAAGAATATGGAGCAGTACCGCCTCCCAACAATGTTGCAGAGGGAGCAGTCTCTTCCGAAAAAGATTCAGCCAATATTCCGCGACAAGACAGACTTGACGAGCGGGCAGCTTGGCGACGCGCTTCGACGGGAGCTTGATTCGTCAAAAAAGCTGATTGTGATCTGCTCGCCTGACTCTGCGCGTTCGGAGTGGGTCAACAAAGAAATCCAGCGCTTTATAAACGAAGGGCGGATCACTGATATCGTCCCGCTCATTATCGGCGGGATTCCGAACAGCGGCGATGAAGACGAGTGCTTTCCCCCGGCGTTGAAGCTTTCGGAGGAGGAACAGCTCCTCGGGATTTCCATTGCCGAGCTGGGCAAAAGAGACTCGCTCTTGCGTGTAATCGCGGCGCTGTTGGAGATTAAATTCGATCAGCTAAAGCGACGGCACGAGCAACGGCGAAAAAGAAAAAATATTATTACCGTTGCGTTAATATTGGCTTTCTTATCAGTTGCGGGCTTTTCTGGCTATAAAGCATGGGATTATTATGTGCCGCATGAAGCGTATTACGCGGATTATGTTTTGATGTGGGGGGTTCCCAAGGGAATTTTTCCTCTATCTGAGAAAGAAATCGCGGTCAGACAAAACCACTATGTAACGGTGACCGAACGGGGATTGATACGAAAACTCATCTTTGCCAACTCCGCCGGAATGCCTGTGCCGCACGAAGAAACAGAGTATCTCGACCGCCCGATGACGACGTTGCTTTACTACCGGGACAACGGGCGCATAGCGTATACAGAATACCTCGACAATAACGGAAAAGTCCTTACGACGCAGGTGTTTACAACTGATTTAAAATCCTGCGACTTCCAGATAAGCGGCGAGGACAGCTCGTTAAAAACGCTTGCCTCGTCGACGACTAATATTGCCACGGGCATGTTCGGCCTCGATCTTCTCAGCGAAGCGCAGAGTGATATAGCGAATTTTACGTTTGAATACGATGAAAGAGGATGTATTACAAAGACCGTCTATATGCGCGACAGAAGAACCCCCATACTGGATTCGGACGGCATCGGCGGGCTTCTTTACGACCTCGACGAACTTGGGCGGCCGGTTGAGATTAGCTATCTCGGCCTCAGCGGCGCCTCATTTGTCGTTTCAAAAGAGGGCGTCGCGGGAAAACGTTACGAATACAACGAGTCGGGCGCGTTAATTCGCGTCGAGTATATTGATATAGACGGAGCACCGACATATAATTCAGAGGGATGGATGATTTGTGAGTTTGAAGTCGATGAAAAAGGCAACATAGTAAAAAAGTCATTCCTTAACGCGACGGGAGCGTTGATACCGACAAACGACCTGTATTCATATTCGGAACTGTCCTATGACGAACGCGGCAACCGTACGTGGATTAAGTATTATAACGCGGACGGAGATCCGGTAAGACACAGAGAATATATGCAGGCGGTCGAAAACAGCTACGACGAGAGTGGACGGATGTACAGACAGGCATTTTATGACGAAACCGGCGATCCGGTGAACAGACTTTCCGTCAACTACCACGCGGTAGAGTATGAATTTGACGAACGCGGCAACTACTTGAGCGGACATTATTTCGGCATGGACGGCAAACCGATCGTTGTTACTGAGGGGTACGCATCGTTTAAAGCTGAGTGGGACGATAGAGGCAACCGGACGTATTTCGCTTTTTTTGACGAGGAGGGCGAGCCCATGTTAAGCGACGTCGGGGCTGCGGTGAACCGCTCCGAATACGACGAACGCAACAACCGAATAAAAGAATCATGGTTCGGAACAGACGATAAACCTATATTAATCGATGGCGACTACTCGGTTTGTGTTCGTGAGTTCGACGACAGAAGTAATATAATAAAGCGGTCTTATTTTGGCGTCGGCGGCGAACCGGTTGAGCATACAACAGGCGCCTCCGTAGCAGTATATAATTACAATGATGGG
>Ga0082212_10008057_pt1 | contig 13832 bp, 15 predicted proteins | sample TergutNt197P3_FD_71548 | JGI IMG/M metagenome (GOLD analysis project Ga0082212, IMG submission 71548) | Neocapritermes taracua P3 segment gut microbial communities from Petit-Saut dam, French Guiana - Nt197 P3 | ecosystem: Host-associated > Arthropoda: Insects > Digestive system > Gut ... | reverse complement strand
AGTTGAATACAGTACGCATCCGATTTTACGGCATCCTGCGCCATTTGCGAGTTTTGCATTTCCGCAAAACTGTAAACAAGGAACGGCGGCTCACCGTTTGCCAAAAATTGCTGTACGCCCTCTTTTTGTACATCAGGGTACGGAATATTTGAAAGTATGCAACATTCCGCATCTTTTGCCGAAATTGCGGCTCGGCAAATTTCTCTGCCGATGATATTCTTTTCAAATAGCCAATACGGTACGTATTCAAGATTGTTGGGATACAGGGCAACGGCTGCCAAAGAAACGACGTCGGTTTTTCGATGTTCGGGTAGCGAATAAAAATAATCCTTATCTTCGACTATTTTCTGAATATCCTGCAATTCACTTTCCTTTAACGTATTCATTCCTTTGCTTCTAAAACGTTTTCGTTACTGAAACTAAAATTTTTCTCTACCACCTGACCAAACGAATTTTCGACATACAGGTCAATGACTTGCCTTTCGGCGCTCATCGAAGTAAAGTACAGTCTAAAAACGTCGCTTTTCAACGGAAAAAGGTCATTTGGGGTCATTTCGCGCCCGTCGTCAAGCCGTAACGCACCCTTGCCGTCCGATTGAAAATATCGAATATAAAACGCATTCTCGGCAAAGTTGCCCTCTTTCAGTATCTGGCAGCGTATTTCTACCGTTTCGCCCTGCGTAATCCTTTTAGGGACAGGCAAAGTGTACAAATCAAAGGAATATTCCTGCTTAACGTCAATGTTATCATTGCAGGAACAGGCGATGACGGCTACAAGAGCCGCAAAAGTGTAAGAAAATATATTTTTCATTTTATTCAGATTTAATTGATTATTACTTTGATACCCAGCCCGAAACGTGAATTTAGTTTTCCGATGGACGAGCCTGACAAAAACCGTTCGCGAAAATTGACGAGCAACGCAAGCCTGTCGATGATGTAAATTTCCGTTTCGAGCGTAAAAGCCGCGCCAAGAAGAAACGCATCGCTGTTTGTTAGGGTTGCGCCGTCGGGCAGCAGTTTTTCGTTCCAGTTAACCGTTTCGTATCCCGCCATAGCGGACAAACCCACCGATGCGAAGAACGTTTTGCGGCTGTCTGACAAGAATTTCAAATAATAGCCTGCATCAACCGTAAACTGCGACTGCGGAATGGTAAAATCCCTGTAATGATGCTCTTTTTCGAGGTATTCCGCGCCAAATACCCAACGGTCTGCGCGTTTGTTGTACTGCGACAAGGCTGCGCCAACATGAAAACCTTTTTTGAGGTTCAGAGCGTTTACCGAGCCTGCGGTAAATTGCAAGCCACGCATTCCGGGCAAATAACGCTGTGCCGACAAATTCGGCACAGCGAGAAACAATAAAACAATATAAAATATGAACGATTTTTTCATTTTACTTTCAATTTGAGGTTATCAACAAGTTTAGCCCTTACAATATCCGTATTTTCGACGGTAAGCGTCTGGTTGCGCCCGCCGTCTTTTTCGGTCAGTTCGATAATCAACTGTTTATCATCGGGGATTGTAAATTTCGGCAGCGCAAAAACAGTCCGTTCTTCCTTGCCGCCTGATACGGTTACTACCTGATTGTAACTGCGTAACGGGATCAAAATTTGTTCCTGTATCGCCGTCCGTTTTGCCACCTTTTTATCCACTATTTTAAAAGTAAGATAGTCAATATCAAAGGCAACTGTGGACTTGTTTTTCAGTTGAAAATGGAAAAACAGCAGGTCGTTGTGCGAGTAAATACACTTCAAAGTGTACTGAATACCGAAATATCGGCTGCCTATGTGCTTTATTTTGGCGTGGTTGTTACGATGTATGGTTTCCATGATTAACCGCACCAAGTAGGGCGACTCGTTGCCCAAGTCCGAAAGGAAAGCCGGGATTTCATTTTTCGGCTTGTTTTCGACGTTCCAGCCATGCAGGAAGTCCGCCATTTCAACGGACAACTTAACAGGCTCGTCGGCATATTTCACGTTGAACGTGTAATAACTGCCGTCTTCGGTAATTACCGAGAGGTTTGTTTCCCTTACAAAACCTTTCGTGGCTGCCTTCACGCGCAAAACGTTTTCCGAGCCGTCGGCTTTGGCTGCCAACAGATCTATCGAGCCTAAATCAACGTAACGTATTGCTGCCGGAAACAAAATATGTACCGTTTTGCTGAACGTTACTTCGAGAGCGTAGGGCGGTATCATTCGGTTAAAGGTCAGAGGTCGCGTCAAACCGTTGAACAAATCGCCCGTCGTGGGTTGATTTTGTACGTTGCTTTGTACATAATCCTGCGCATTTTCCTGTGCGCCAACTTTCGTAAAGATGCTTGCAGCAAGGGCAAGCGATAAAAATAACTTCTTCATTTTTTAATTTGAATTTTAGTGATGAATAAAAATTTGTTAATTATTTACTTATTAATTTGTTAATTGCTTAATTTTCTTTTGGTAACAGGAATATCCTGTAATCCGCCTTGAGATGCACTTTCACTTCGCGAAGTTTTTTAGCCGTAAACTGTGAAACTCCTTGAATAGCGTTGCGCCCCATGTCTGCGGCAAACTGTTTTCCCGCATCGGTGGTGTTGGAAAGATTGATGCTCGTTCCTGCGGACGTTCCCATGTTGGCTACAATTTCCTTTACTGCGCTCAGTTCCGCCATGTTCGGAATAAAAATACCCTGCTGCCCGTCGAGGTCATACGCGCGTAATTCAACCGGTATGACCGTTCCCGCGTGTTCGAGCGAAACAACCGAAATACCAAGCCTTTCGCCCTGAATTTTTGCCACTCCGGTAACAGCCGTATTCTGCGGAATTACAATATTTCCAACCTGCACCGCCTCTAAAAGCCGCAAGCGCACATTTTGTCCGTCCATAATTGTCTGGTCGGAATGTATGCAAGCCGAAAAGGTATTTTTCATTCCCTGATTAGCGTTGTCCGTTACCGTCCGAAAGCCCATGTTGCGCGGTTTTGAGTACATATTAATAAATTCTGCATTGCTAATTTCGGGCAGTATCGCCGAAACAGTCCGCTCGCTTACCCTATCAACATGAACCACCGCCGTTCTTTCAGAAACATTTGATGTTGTCGAGGAAGGAGTAGCAACGGCAGTAGTCCCTGCTGTCCCCTGTGTCCCTGTAGCCCCTGCCGTTTCCGGCATATACTTCGACGCCATCTGAAAAGACCTTTCCAACAGTTCTATCTGCTCATCCACCGCGCTTTTTCGGTTTTCTCTTTCGTCAATCCGCATTTTCAGTTCTTCGACTTCTTCGCGCAAACGCTCTTTTTCCGTATCTTCGCGAGGTTTTTCGTAAAAACTGCCCAACGAACGGTTTATATCGTTATAGGCTTGCACCGAATGATTTGCCGAAGTCTGCGAGCGGTTTTGACTGCCACTCACGACACTTGCCCTTTGAGTTGCTACGTCATCGGGCAGCAACGCAATATCATCATCGGTTTCAGTTTTCGTTTCGCCAAGCAACGCTGAAAAATCATGCAGCGTTCGCATACGCTCATCCTGCCGCTGTTTTATCTGTTCCTGCTCGTAGGCGTCGCGCTTGTCATTTATGATAACTTCGTCCTTGGGCATCGGAATATCGGCATTCAAGCCCTGTGTGGCTTCGGTTTTTGCCCTGTCTTCAGCCGACGGCGCAAAGATAAAGTATAGAAAAGCCGCGCAAAGTAGCCCCATTGCCGTAAAGACAAGATACTTTTTGATATTTTGCCTTTGCTCGTCGGACATTCCGGGATTGTTCACGTCCTGTTTATCATTCAAACTCATACAATTTATGTTTTAAAAGGTTAATACTGTCGTTTTTATGTATTTTCACGCCTTCGATATGCTCTATCTGCGGCAATTCCCTTTGTGCATCGCTCTTTCCGAAGTTGTAAATGGAACTGAAAACGAAATACACGTTTATCGCTGCAAATATCAGACACACAAACAAAACGATAATCAAGCGTTTCGTCGGCGACGGTCTGCCGCAAAGTTGTTTTACTTTTGTCAAAAACTTGTTTTTCATGCTATTCCTCCTTTTTTAACGGTCAATTACTCTCAAATCGCGGTTTTGCAGCACTTCAAAGGCTTCCATCGTAAAACCGTGCGGGTTGTTGTCGCTTCTTACCGAATTGATAAGATTGCAGCGGGTTACAAGGCTGCGCTCGGTAATGTTGCTTTCGCGGATAATCAACTGTCGCGCGTAAGTTACAATCTTGTAGGGATATGTGTCGAAATTGCACGATACGCTGTCCACCTGCAAGTTTTGATTGATATTGCCCGAAATGATGCGGTTGTAATAGCCCTTTTCCTGCATATCCCTGTAATAATCGAACGCCGACTTATCAACGAGGAAAAGCGCTCTGCGGACGTTGCCCTCGATGGCGCTCTTGTCAGGCGAAAGCGTAAAAAACAGTTCGTGAAAACGGCGAACGTGTTCCCGCGCTTCAACAGGGCGGTTTTGCGACAAATCCTGCGACAACGCCAACATTAGCGACTTGCCCTGGTCAAGAATGTAGATTTTTTGTCGCTGCGCTTCGGCAAAAGTATAGGCGTTCCATACGGAAAAGCCTGTAACAGCGGCGCACAGCACAATAAAGACAATTCCGAAAAAACGGATTTGCCTGAAACTTGTTTCAATATTCTTTAATGACTTAAATTCCATGTTTTTACTATTTTACTAATTTACCAACTACGTTTCCGGCGGCAGCCCCGGCAGCGCCACCCGTATAAGCGGCAACGGTATTTACATTTCTGCCGTAATTGCCTATGCTTGCCTGTATTACCCAGTTTGCAACGGTCGGAACAGTGAAATAACCGACAATTCCGATTATCGAAAATATGATATATACGCCGTCTGAAGCATCAATGCAAAAAGACGGGTCAATCGCCAAACGCTCAATATCGTTCTGCAATATCAAAATCTGTATTTTTGCCAGAATCGCGCTGAACAGGTCGGCAACCGGCAGCCACAGATATACGCTTATGTAGCGACTAATCCACTGTGTCATCGTTGATTGAAAACCGTCATAGACACTGAAGGCAAACGCAAGGGGACCTAATATTGCCAAAACAATCAGAAAAAACGTGCGTAGCGTGTCAATAAGTAGCGCCGCCGCCTGAAAAATCAACTCCAGAATGTCGCGGAACATGTTGCGTATCGCTTTTCTCATGTTGTACATCGCGCGTTCTATGTACATTCCGGCAATACACATCAAATCGCTCGGACTCCAGCCGAGAGCGTCCAACTGTTTGTCAAATTCATCGTTAGACACCAAAAAGGCGGTTGTAGGGTCGCGCATCATCGCCTCGTATTCCAACTTGTCCTTTTGCTGTTGATACCTGTGCATGTCCATTGTCTGCGTTTCAAGTAACTGGTTTGTACCGCGCACGACGGGACTTAAAACGGCGTTAAGCGTTCCAAGCACGACAGTAGGAAAAAACATGATGCACAAACCAAGCGCAAACGGGCGCAACAGGGGATAAACATCTATGGGTTCGGCACGAGCCAGCGACTGCCACACGCGGTAAGCGATGTAAAACAATGCGCCAAGTCCGGCAATTCCCTTCGCAACTCCCGCCATTGTGGAACACATGGGCAGCATCTCCGTATAAAGACTGCGGAGTAACTGATGCAGGTTGTCAAATTCTATTGCTAAAATCATCATAATTCTTAATTTTCAATTTTCAATTTTCAATTTTCAATTTTCAATTCTGATTACCAATACTTTTGGTCAACATTGCCGTACAGCGCCAATACGCGCCTTGTATCGCCCGTTTTCCTTGCTCTGAGGTACGACACAGAGATATTTTTCTTTGTGTAGTAATGCACCAAATCGCGATGACGTTTCAATCTGTTGTACAGCAAGTCTACCATTGCCATACGCTCGTTGTCGCTCATTGACAAGCCGTTTTCATTGATGATGTCCTTCAATTCGGTCAGCATGTCGTTACTTTCCATCATCAAAATACCGTAACCGTTGCCGATTGCCGTTACTTCGCTTTCCGAAAAGTTTTTATCCTCAAGGATTTTCGTATAATTGGTATAATAAATTTCTGCAATTTCGCCAACCAGAAGCGCCGACTTGTATACCTTGTGTCCGTCCTTAACGATGTTATGCACCTTTTTAAGCGCGTCGTAATATTGCTTCCCCTGTTCATAAATCTTGGAAGTTTCTTTAAACGTGTTTATCGTATTTGTTGCGGTCGTGGACGTTTCAATGATTTGTTTTGCAGTGTTCACAATTCCCTGCGCCAAGTTTAGCGGGTCGGTTACAACCCACTGCGCATTTGCAGGAACAGAACACAAAGCGACAAAAGCCGCTACCGTAATTTTAAATATTACGGGTTTTATCCGGTTTTTTATTTCTATTTTACTCATTACTTTAATTTTTAAATATTTAAAACTCTTAATTCTTAACTCTTAATTCTTAACTCTTAACTCTTAATTGTTCTGCTATTTGCTTAATAGCCAATTCAATATTGCCGTCGTTTTGTTCAACGAGGTTCATTAATTCCAACTTTTCGGTTTCTTCGGTTGTGTACGCAAAATATTCTTCCGCGCTCACTTCCGTAGCGTAAACCGCCGACTGTACGCCGCCAAGACCAATCCAAACTTCTTTATATTTGCGGTTTGCATCGTTTGCCATGTTGATGGAAAGCACCTGCGACTTTTCCTTTTCCGTCAAGCCCAAAAGAGCCTGAATAGCATCAAATTTGTTCATGTACTTTCTTTGGTCGAGCAAAATCTTACAGTCCGCATTATTGATGATACTCTCTTTCACAATCGGCGATGCAATTATATCATCAACTTCCTGAGTAACAACGATAGCCTCGCCGAAAAATTTACGGACGGTTTTGTACAGGTATTTGATGTACTCCGCCATTCCCTCTTTGGCAATGGCTTTCCACGCTTCCTCAATCAAAATCATTTTTCTGATACCCTTTAATCGCCTCATCTTGTTGATAAAAACTTCCATGATGATAATTGTTACTATCGGAAACAATATTTTGTGTTCCTTAATAGCGTCTATTTCAAAGACAATGAAACGCTTGCCGAGCAAATCCAATTCGTCTTCGGAATTTAGCAGGTAATCGTACTCGCCACCTTTGTAGTAAGGCTCAAGAACATTGAGGAAGTTCGCCACGTCAAAATCCTTTTCGCGCACCTGTTTTGCCTGTAAAATGTCGCGGTAATCGCCCTTTACAAACTCGTAAAACGTGTTGAAACATGGATACAGCCCTGTTTTTAACAGTTCTATATAGATGCTTACCGCATTTGACAGGGCAACTTCTTCGGAACGTGTAGGCGGCTCATCGTCGCGTTTCCAGAGGGTCAATATCAATGTTTTGATACTTTCGCGCTTTTCTATGTCGAAAACGCCATCGTCGGTATAAAAAGGATTGAAACTTATAGGGTTGTCTTCGGTATAGGTAAAATAAATACCGTCATCGCCGCCTGTTTTGCGGTTTATAATGTTGCACAAGCCCTGATAACTGTTTCCTGTATCCACGAGGACGATGTGCGCCCCTTGCTCGTAATACTGCCGCACCATGTGATTGGTAAAAAATGACTTTCCCGAACCGGAGGGTCCCAAAATGAATTTGTTGCGGTTCGTGATAATACCCTTTTTCATGGGCAAATCCGAAATGTCCAGATGCAGCGGTTTACCGGTAAGCCTGTCCACCATTTTTATTCCAAAGGGCGACGGCGACGACTGATAATTGGTTTCTTCGGTGAAGAAACACAACGCCTGTTCGATGAAGGTATAAAAACTTTCTTCGGCAGGAAAATCCGCCTCGTTTCCGGGTATTCCCGCCCAGAACAGAGCGGGTATATCAACGGTATTGTGTCGCGGTTTACATTCCATCAACGCCAACTGGCTGCCGACGTCATTTTTTATGCGTTGCAGTTCATCGCGGTTGTCAGACCACGCCATTACGTTGCAGTGGCAGCGAATTGAGGTCAAACCCAGACTGTGAGCCTCGTTCAAAAACTGTTCAATCCATTCCTTGTTAATCTGATTTTGGCGCGAATATCGCGAAAGCGAGTGCATATTGCGGGCTTGTTTTTCAAACTGTTTGAGGTTTTCCACATGGTCGTCAATAAAAATGAATTGATTGTAAATGTGGTTGCAACTCAAAAGCACCCCCACAGGCGCGGCAAATGACAAACGGCAATCGCTGCGGTCGGTTGATAACTTTTCGTAACGGTTGTCGGTCGCTACTTTCGATGGCAAATCTTCGGTATCCGAAAGCGTATGTAAACACATTATATTGTCGCCCACGCGCATATCTTCGGGGTTTAGTTGTATGTCCTTCAACACGGTGGTGTCTTCCAGCGAAAGCGAAAAATACTTTTCGACAATTCCCGGATTTTCCCTTGTTCCAACAATATCATCGTAATTCAGACGATTAAGTTTGACAAAATTGCTGTCGTTCACAATCCGTTCAAACTGCCCTACTGCTTCCAAAAATCCTGTAACGATTTCTTTGTTGCGTATTTCCTTCGGAACAAGAAAACCGCGACAAAGAGTGTTAAAATTGCTTTGCTGCCGCATCCGTTCTTTTGTCGTCTTTGTCAAAAACAGAAAACAGGCGTGGTTCAGGTACGGACGCTCATTAAAGTGCCTCTCAAACGAGCGCGAAAGAAAACTCAACTCGTCGTTCTGAATATCCGGCTCATAACTTTCCTTTATAAACCAATCCTGCTTGTGTACGATGCTATAGTTCGGCAAAACCTTTACAGCCTTTGCCCACGCCGAATGTATCGCCTCATATTCCGAAGACGTTACAGTAAACAGTTCCGGCAAATCCACCCTGAACGCCACCGTAATATCCGCGTCTTTTGAAACAATACATCCGTTTTCTACCGTCAGCAACGGAAACTTGCTTTCCAATGTCGATGCTCTTAATACATTTCTCATCTTCCTTAAATTCTTTAAGTTCCTTTTTTAAATAAAAGGGGGATGTTCCTGCGGTTAATCACATATCGCGGATGGTTGCGCCTCGCCTGTGCCTTCATTAGCCCGTGTTCGCCGTATTTCTCATTAATGTAGAATGTGCCGTAAACCAAAATTACTGCGGCAACAACGCCAAAAATGATACATATCCACTGGTTTAAGCCAATCATGTACACGACAACGAACACTATAAACAGTCCCAGCAACCCGCCTGCGAAAATGAAAAGATACTGCGATTTAAGTCCCTTGAACTCCGCCGGACGACCAATCCCCCTGTTAATTGAAAACTCCATAATCAATTTTCGATTTTTTGATTACAGGAAGAAAGAACGCAATATGGTAGCCGATACTATCAGGAAAATACACGCCCCAAACCACGATGCTGCTGTTTTGCCGGTATCGGGGTCGCCGCTGCTGAATTTTGAGTACACCTTAACCCCGCCAATCAAGCCGACTATTGCGCCGATGGCGTAGATTAAGTTTGTTGCGGGCGCAAAGTACGACGTAACCATCGAGGTTGCTTCGGTTATACCCGCTGCGCCGTTGCCTTGTGCAAGGGCGCTCATGGCAGTCAAGCCGAGCGCGACTGCCGAAAACAAGAATTTTATATTTTTATTTGTCATAACGATTATTTCTGAAAAAGCCGTGAGGTGGGATATGCCCCACGGCGGTTAATACTGTTTTACTTTATTTTAGTGGTGGCTCTGCGAGCCGGTTTTGCGTTTTCGGGACGCTACCCGTAATCATGCTTTTTCATTTTTTCTACTTTTTTAGTTTAACTTCCTAAAAATCCGGCAACATCAAAATTGCCGTAATCTGTTTCCACATCTGAAATTTCACTTTCCAATTCTGGTAACAGTTTTTGAACGTATCGGTCAATTATCGCCTTTATCAGCGTTTCCTTTCCCTCATCGCCGGAAACCATCCGCTCGAACATGTCGGTCTTTTCAACCCTGAAAAGAATTTTCGCCTTTTCGTCGGTCGGCTTGTCAATCGCTTTTGCGGCTTCGCTCATTTCTTCGATGCTGAATCCGCTTGCAAGTTCCGCGTCCCGCCCAAGTTTCTGACGAAATTCCTCCGCTTCTTCCTCCGCATCAACCGTTTCATCGTACCCATCGTCCTCGTCGGCGTCCAAGTCCAAATCTTCGGGATTGACGTCTTCGGATTCGTCGCCGAAAACCTCATCAAGATTTTCGCTCGGAATTACCGATTTTCGATTTTCGTTTCCGGCGGCAAATATATACGCATTTTCTGCGGTTTTTTCAAATTCCGTCGAAATGGCAGGGGTTTGAAGGGGTTTGCTTCGGTCGGGCAGGACAAAACGGCTTTTTCCCATCACGCTATGGTCGGGTTTTGTATCTTTTTCGCGAAGGTCGCCGCTACTTTTCGTTTTCGGCTGCTTCGGGTATGCTATCCTGTACAGAAGAAAAAGCGCAACAAGCATGACAACAAAGGCAGCCGCTTTTGTGATTATCGTTTCCATTGTCAAAATTCGATTAAATCAGTCCGTTCCCTTTTGTACAGTTCGTTGATTTCGTCCCTGTGCGTTTCCAGATGCTGCAACAGAACGCAGTCAATATAGCCGCCTACAGAAACATCCCTGTTTGCGATGACGCGCACGATTTCCGAAATGGTACTGTGAATACGCTTGCTGATATAAACACACGAACGCTCTTTTAATTCGTTGCGTTGCAGGAAAATACTGCTGTAATCCACCTGATTGCGCTTACGTCGGGCAGGCTCTTTCGCTTCTTTGTGTTTTTCAGGTTGTTCCTGAACGGCTTTTTCGGGTTGTTCCACAACGGGCTGTTCCGGTTGTTCGGGTGCAGGTTCTGCGGGCTGTTCCGTTACCTTCTGTTGCACAATGCCGGAATGATTATTATCCTGTTCGTAAATGGATTGAAGTAATGCAGCCTCGTCTATTTCCCCAACTTCACGCTTGCTCTTTGCCATTTCTCTGAAGTTTTAGAATATTACACAATTCGTCTGCCAACTCGTCTATCCTGCTGCCTTTGAGCAACGCCCTGTCTGCCGGAAAAAGCGTGGAACGGAAAACCGTATTGCGTTCGCTCGACATCTCCTTGCGGAAACGAAGGCTGTTAGGCAGCGCGGTTTTCATTATGGAAAGTCCCAATTCGGCAATAGCGCCTTCGTATGCTTCGTAGAGAGGCGTTTTTTCGCGACTGTCGACCATGTTCCAAAACAGATGCAATTCTTTCAGATTGCCTTTGTTCGCGCTAATAATGTGGTCATTCAGCATGGTGGCATATTGCAGCGTACTTTCCAAAACCAGACGGTCGGCGCTGACGGGCGTAAAAATGTAGTCCATAGCCGCCAGAGTCCTGATTACGCCGTCGCTGTTAAGCGTTCCGGGCAGGTCGAAGAAAATCGCGTCAAATTCCTTTTTGGAATTTTCTATCAGGGACTGCGCGTCTGTAATGGCGTTTTCCGGCGTACTGCCCTTAACCGGATAGGCTTTAATACCCGACGAATTGAACATGTCGTAAGCCATTCGCTTAAAATAGCCGTCCGTCATTACCAGATCCCCGTCGCGCTTGCGCTCCTTGACGATGCTGTGTTGCGGAAAATCGCAGTCTACTATGGCTACATGGTAGCCCTTAACATAATGCAGGTAACTTGCCGTAAGTACCGTTGCCGAAGTTTTGCCCGTTCCGCCCTTCTGAGTGGAAAAGGCTACAAATAATGTTTCTTTATTCATTTTAATAAATGATTAGGTAAATAAATAATGTTTAATTGCTGTAAACCAATGATTAATCGTTGATTTGACTGTTTGCTGCATCGCATCATAAAATCCGTAATGTATTGTTTCAATAGATGTTTGCTTAACTGTATCCGTATTCAGACAAATAAGCACGACAGTACGACAGTAATGATTTTTTTCAGTACGAAAATACGTCAGTACGTCAGTACAGATACGGATATTCATTTTCACAATACCGTAACGCATTATTTCCTTGCCTGTTTGCATCACCAACAGTTTACTGCCTTTTCTATTTACTTTAATATTTCTACAAATCCGCATTTCAATGAATTGTTATTGATTTACGACTGCAAAAGAATACAAAAAAAACGCTGTATTTTCAAATCATAGCCAACTGGCAGGGGTTGTCCACCCATCTGGCAGGGGTTGTCCACCCCACACTATAAAGAAATCCCAAACACCTTGCCTATCTTTGCGCCGAATTTTTAAACCATATTATAAATGAAGCCAATATCACCATTTTCGCACACGTCCCATAAGTCCCAAGTGTCACTCTTGCGGACAATCCCGAATATCAATCGGGCTATCTCAAAAGCCATTCGGCTAATCCGAAATCCAATCGGACTAACTCAAAAGTCAATCGGGCTAACGCCCAATTCCGCTTGCGGAATTTTATGTGCATTGGCACATTGCAAGTTGTATTTTGAGTGCCTGAAAAGTCTTTCAGTACCTCAAAATAACTTGCCCCCTTGCTATGCTGCGAGGGAGGGATACGCTGCCGAAGTTGCGTATCCTGTTAGCCGACATTCGTTGCCGGCAGTATAAAATCATCAAAACAAAACCACTAAAATCCAAAAACAATGACAACCGACAATCAAAAACCGAAGCAGTTGGGGCGAAAACCCAAAGCCGACCCCTGCCGCCACCGCCTGGCAATTAACCTGAACAATGAAGATTTTGCCAAATTCCTTACGCTCTACGATGAATCGGGACTAAAAGACAAAGCACATTTTATAACGTCCTGCATATTCAGTCGCCAACTGAAAGTCGTAAAAATTGACAAGGCTACAATGGACTTTTACATGCGCCTTACTACTTTTCATTCGCAGTTTCGCGCAATAGGAGTAAACTATAACCAAGTTACAAAGGCATTAAAAGCAACCTTTACCGAAAAAAAGGCGCTTGCATTCCTCTTTAAATTGGAAAAAGCAACGATAGAATTAGTCGAAATTTACAAAAAAGTTGCCGGTTTGATAAAAACAAGAGGGATTGACAGAGTAATAGGCGTTGGTATTGTAATATCTTCATTTTCAGATGTTTTTGACCAAAACGCATGTTTTTTCACATCAACCGATGAATTGCTAAATAATTTATCCGGATTTTCATTTGCAAAAGAAGCAGTTTTAATTAAAGGAGCGCGCTCATTTGAATTTGAACGAATAGTTTCGCAACTTGAAACAAAACAGCATAATACCGTCCTTGAAATAAATTTGAATGCTTTAATCAACAACCTTAATGTGTTTCGTTCGATGTTGGATTCCAATACAAAAGTCCTTGCAATTGTAAAAGCATTCGGCTATGGAAGCGGCTCTCACGAAATTGCTGGAACTTTACAGCATCATAAAGTTGATTATCTTGGGGTTGCTTTTGCAGATGAAGGACTGGAATTGCGCAAAGCAGGTATTTCTTTGCCAATCATTGTCATGAATCCTGAAGAATCGGGTTTTGGTTTAATGTTAAAATATAATCTTGAACCAGAAATATTCAGTTTTCATATCTTGAAATGTTTCTATAAAGCAGTCGAAAGTGAGGGATTATCAGATATTTCCATACATATCAAAATAGATACGGGAATGAACAGATTGGGTTTTTTAAATGATGAAATAGACCGGATGATTACTGAAATCAAACAGATGAACAGATTGAAAATCAAATCGGTATTTTCCCATCTTGCAGGAAGCGACTCTATCGAACATGACGATTTTACACGATTACAGATTTCCCGCTTCGAAAATATATGTAAAAAACTTGAAAATGGGCTTGGATACAGGTTTTTACGACATATTCTTAACTCGGCAGGAATAGAACGATTTCCCGATGCACATTTTGATATGGTGAGGCTTGGAATAGGATTGTACGGTATTTCAGCAAATAATGATAACAGGCTTGAA
>Ga0082212_10006745_pt2 | contig 13834 bp, 8 predicted proteins | sample TergutNt197P3_FD_71548 | JGI IMG/M metagenome (GOLD analysis project Ga0082212, IMG submission 71548) | Neocapritermes taracua P3 segment gut microbial communities from Petit-Saut dam, French Guiana - Nt197 P3 | ecosystem: Host-associated > Arthropoda: Insects > Digestive system > Gut ... | reverse complement strand
AAAAACACACTCGCGACTGTATGTCTACCGGTTTCGTGTCGTGTTGGCGACACTTGTGTCGTGGATGACTTCGGAATCCGGGATTACTCTGGTTGGGCGGGGGCTTTTCCCGTCAAACCCGGTTCGCGCGATAAAAGCTGCCGTAGCGCTCTCATATCCGGCAAACCAAGCGCAAGCGAAAGCGCGTCGTCGATGCCGGCGCGCACGGGGTCAGCATCAAGCTTTGCAAGGGCTTGCAGTTCCCGCGCACAAAGCGCGTCGTAGGCTTCGGCCAATTGCGCGAGCGTTTTCGTTGGAAGATTGCGCACGTCGAGCACGGGCATGGTTGTCCATTGAGGCTGTTTGACCTTCACCCATGCGCCATCTGTGGTGACGCGCCGCGCCAGCGTCATTAATAAAGACGGCGTACTGTTTAGCCACAAAAGAAGCGCTTTTTCGCATTCTTCTGATAAATCGGCCTTGAACGCCCACCATGTATTACCTAAAACAGCTTCGTTCAGTCCAATGGCAAGGACACGTTGAGTAATCGGCCATAAACGCTCGGCAAGCAAAATACGCCCGGAACGAGGCCAAAGCCGTGCAACGCCATAATTCGGGCCACGAGGCGAATCCGCCCACGGCAATAGCCACGAATTTGGTTTTTGGGAGATTGTTTTAACCGCCTTTGAATCGTGATTCCAAAATGACGGATAAGGCGACCAATCAGTCGTGGAAACCTTAAATCCCTCGTGAATCCGTTTTTGGTCAGGCCCAAGCGTACCCATGTCGCCCAGAGGACATAACGGTATATCGACCGGCGTTTGTCCCGGTACTTCCAATCGTCCCTGTTCAAGCGATACCGCCGCTTTCAATGTCGGCACCTGCGCAAACTGCACGCCTATCCATTGCGAACTGTTCGCCCCGGCTGGCAGCTTCACAATCTCCGCCAGCTTACGCCTGCCCTCGCCCCCCTCGCCATGGATCGATGCAGTTCCTGTACCATTCAAGCCATTGTTTATGCGTTCGTTTACACGGCTTGCAATATCCAGCGCCTCGTAAATCGTGCGCGGGTTGTGCCACAGGTTCAAATAAACCGTCTCGCCAGCCGTCTCGCCGCGTCTTAGCTTGCGCGCAATAAACATAAGTTCCGAAAGATCCGTGTTCTCGGAAAAGTTTGGCCGGTCGGCGTCATGGCTCACTATCACCGTTTCAAGATGATACTTTTCCGCTATCAGTTTTCGGCTTACGCTCCAGGCTTCGCCCGTAGCAAGCGCCGCGGGGAGAATAAAGGCAAGCCGCCCGCCTTCGTTCAAATGCCTGTCGGCGGTTGCCATAAACACGCTGCCCAAACCAGCCGTAATTGAGGCAGGCATGTTTGCTGTTCTGCGCTTCAATTCACTCTGTAATTTTTCCCGTTCTTTATCCGGCAAGCTTCCAAAAAGCAGGTTGCCGCCCACGGAACGCACAAACGGGGGGTTCATAACACACAGATCGAGTTTTGGGATTTCAGCTACGGTATAATACTCGACATCAATACCCGTTCGCCGCGTTTCCTTGTGGCTGTCGTCAAGCGTCAACTGCGTCTGCACACGATTACGGTCGATAAAATCCAGACTGCCGAGGTATTTTTCGCGGTTTTCAATTCCCAGCGGCATGATAAAAAGATTCATTCTAAAATAGGTGACATGCGGAGCGAGCATCCCAAGAGTGGTTGCCGTCAAATGAACGGCCGAAGGCAGAACGTCATATCCCCACAGGACGTTTTCCATCAGAGTCTTGTGCAGATTCCCCAGGTTTTTCTCAGTCAATGTCCTTCCGGTTCTCACGCGCGAGATTACAAACTGATCGGTAATTGCCTGCGCCGCAGCCATCAGCAAGGTTCCCGTGCCGCAGGCCAAATCCGAAACAATAAAGTCTGTAAGGCTTTTGACCGAACCGAAATCACGTCCGCGCCAATCGAGAGAAAGCGCCAGCTTTAACAGCAGAGTGGCGGACGACGTAGCCGTGTAGTACGTGCCAAGATACTTGGCGTGATACAGCAGCCAGTGATAAATCCGCCCCATCAGGTCATGCCTTAGCGCCGACTGGTTGGCGCAAATTGATTTCGCCTCTTCCATCAGCCAGCGAACCGCGTTAATTGCGGATGGATTGACCGGCATTTCATTAAGTATTGATTCGCCTATCTGAAAAATCGGCACATAGTCAATACGCGACCATATCCATTTCCAGTAATCTCGCAGCTTTTCTATCGGATCGATTTCTCTATCGAATGCCCGCAAGGTTTCTATGCGCTCATCACCTTCGGATGACGCCAACTGCTCCTGGAAAATCATCGCGTTCGCCAATACCAGTGACGCGACTTTTGTTGCTGTTACCCGCCGCGCTTCTTTTTCGTCGGCTTTTTCCCCGGGCTTTGCCGGCATGCCCAGCAATTCCGACAGCCGGTCGCACACCGCGCCCTGACCCAGCCACAGCGCGGCAATGGTTTCTATGCGCTCGGACAGCCTGAGCGCGGATTTGGCGACAATATCGTCTTTAATTAGTGATTCATGGACGCGCCTGAGCGCCGCGAGTATTTCAGCAGGCGTGGATTCAGCCCATTCGGTTTGTCCTGTTTCGGAAACGATTGCAAAGCGAAGCCGCGAAGCGGATAGAGTCTTCTCCAAAACCTTTGCTGATGTGGTGCGAAACGTTTCAGGATAAACAAGCGCCACGGCAACATGACAAACCCCGGTGTCAATACGTCTTATCGCGTCGCTCAAAACAACGGCGGCGGCGTTTGGCACGTCGGCGAATTTGCCCTCGATGATGACACGCAAGCCGCCCAGAGTGAACATTACGTCCGGGCGTACATTGCCGGACTGTAGAATGGTTTCGGCCTCGGCGTTAATGCCGTGGCGGGTAAGCAATATCGCCAGATGTGTGTTTATGACTTCTTCACGATGCCGCTGGTTCATAGTAGTAAAGCATACGGGGTTTTTACCGCGTTTGAAAAATCGTATTTTTCAAACATAAATAATCACATTTTTAGCCCACTCAAAAATCAGATTATCCAACTCCGTCCATCATGTTTTCAAGGAAAGATTCTTCTATTTACCTGGTTTGGCGGGGGCTTTTCCCGTCAAACCAGGTTCGCGCGATAAAAGCTGCCGTAGAGTTTTCATATCCGGCAAACCCAGTGCAAGCGAAAGCGCGTCGTCGATGCCGGCGCGCGCGGGGTCGGCGTCAAGCTTTGCAAGGGCTTGCAGTTCCCGCGCGCAAAGCGCGTCGTAGGCTTCGGCCAATTGTGCGAGCGTTTTCGCTGGAAGGTTGCGCACGTCTAACACGGGCATGGTTGTCCATTGCGGTTGTTTAACCTTCATCCATGCACTGCGGGTTGCAACACGGCGCGACAGAAAAATCAACAACGACGGCGTACTGTTTAGCCACAAAAGAAGCGCTTTTTCGCATTCTTCTGATAAATCGGCCTTGAACGCCCACCATGTATTACCTAAAACAGCTTCGTTCAGTCCAATGGCAAGGACACGTTGAGTAATCGGCCATAAACGCTCGGCAAGCAAAATACGCCCGGAACGAGGCCAAAGCCGTGCAACGCCATAATTCGGGCCACGAGGCGAATCCGCCCACGGCAATAGCCACGAATTTGGTTTTTGGGAGATTGTTTTAACCGCCTTTGAATCGTGATTCCAAAATGACGGATAAGGCGACCAATCAGTCGTGGAAACCTTAAATCCCTCGTGAATCCGTTTTTGGTCAGGCCCAAGCGTACCCATGTCGCCCAGAGGACATAACGGTATATCGACCGGCGTTTGTCCCGGTACTTCCAATCGTCCCTGTTCAAGCGATACCGCCGCTTTCAATGTCGGCACCTGCGCAAACTGCACGCCTATCCATTGCGAACTGTTCGCCCCGGCTGGCAGCTTCACAATCTCCGCCAGCTTACGCCTGCCCTCGCCCCCCTCGCCATGGATCGATGCAGTTCCTGTACCATTCAAGCCATTGTTTATGCGTTCGTTTACACGGCTTGCAATATCCAGCGCCTCGTAAATCGTGCGCGGGTTGTGCCACAGGTTCAAATAAACCGTCTCGCCAGCCGTCTCGCCGCGTCTTAGCTTGCGCGCAATAAACATAAGTTCCGAAAGATCCGTGTTCTCGGAAAAGTTTGGCCGGTCGGCGTCATGGCTCACTATCACCGTTTCAAGATGATACTTTTCCGCTATCAGTTTTCGGCTTACGCTCCAGGCTTCGCCCGTAGCAAGCGCCGCGGGGAGAATAAAGGCAAGCCGCCCGCCTTCGTTCAAATGCCTGTCGGCGGTTGCCATAAACACGCTGCCCAAACCAGCCGTAATTGAGGCAGGCATGTTTGCTGTTCTGCGCTTCAATTCACTCTGTAATTTTTCCCGTTCTTTATCCGGCAAGCTTCCAAAAAGCAGGTTGCCGCCCACGGAACGCACAAACGGGGGGTTCATAACACACAGATCGAGTTTTGGGATTTCAGCTACGGTATAATACTCGACATCAATACCCGTTCGCCGCGTTTCCTTGTGGCTGTCGTCAAGCGTCAACTGCGTCTGCACACGATTACGGTCGATAAAATCCAGACTGCCGAGGTATTTTTCGCGGTTTTCAATTCCCAGCGGCATGATAAAAAGATTCATTCTAAAATAGGTGACATGCGGAGCGAGCATCCCAAGAGTGGTTGCCGTCAAATGAACGGCCGAAGGCAGAACGTCATATCCCCACAGGACGTTTTCCATCAGAGTCTTGTGCAGATTCCCCAGGTTTTTCTCAGTCAATGTCCTTCCGGTTCTCACGCGCGAGATTACAAACTGATCGGTAATTGCCTGCGCCGCAGCCATCAGCAAGGTTCCCGTGCCGCAGGCCAAATCCGAAACAATAAAGTCTGTAAGGCTTTTGACCGAACCGAAATCACGTCCGCGCCAATCGAGAGAAAGCGCCAGCTTTAACAGCAGAGTGGCGGACGACGTAGCCGTGTAGTACGTGCCAAGATACTTGGCGTGATACAGCAGCCAGTGATAAATCCGCCCCATCAGGTCATGCCTTAGCGCCGACTGGTTGGCGCAAATTGATTTCGCCTCTTCCATCAGCCAGCGAACCGCGTTAATTGCGGATGGATTGACCGGCATTTCATTAAGTATTGATTCGCCTATCTGAAAAATCGGCACATAGTCAATACGCGACCATATCCATTTCCAGTAATCTCGCAGCTTTTCTATCGGATCGATTTCTCTATCGAATGCCCGCAAGGTTTCTATGCGCTCATCACCTTCGGATGACGCCAACTGCTCCTGGAAAATCATCGCGTTCGCCAATACCAGTGACGCGACTTTTGTTGCTGTTACCCGCCGCGCTTCTTTTTCGTCGGCTTTTTCCCCGGGCTTTGCCGGCATGCCCAGCAATTCCGACAGCCGGTCGCACACCGCGCCCTGACCCAGCCACAGCGCGGCAATGGTTTCTATGCGCTCGGACAGCCTGAGCGCGGATTTGGCGACAATATCGTCTTTAATTAGTGATTCATGGACGCGCCTGAGCGCCGCGAGTATTTCAGCAGGCGTGGATTCAGCCCATTCGGTTTGTCCTGTTTCGGAAACGATTGCAAAGCGAAGCCGCGAAGCGGATAGAGTCTTCTCCAAAACCTTTGCTGATGTGGTGCGAAACGTTTCAGGATAAACAAGCGCCACGGCAACATGACAAACCCCGGTGTCAATACGTCTTATCGCGTCGCTCAAAACAACGGCGGCGGCGTTTGGCACGTCGGCGAATTTGCCCTCGATGATGACACGCAAGCCGCCCAGGGTGAACATTACGTCCGGGCGTACATTGCCTGACTGTAGAATGGTTTCGGCCTCGGCGTTAATGCCGTGGCGGGTAAGCAATATCGCCAGGTGTGTGTTTATGACTTCTTCACGATGCCGCTGGTTCATAGTAGTAAAGCATACGGGGTTTTTACCGCGTTTGAAAAGAGGTAAACTAATCAATCGACATGATTGAAAAAATACGCAATATCGGAATTATCGCGCATATCGACGCGGGGAAAACCACCGTTTCGGAGAGGTTTCTTTATTACTCCGGACAGACTCACAGGATGGGCGAGGTGCATGACGGCGCGGCCGTCATGGATTTCCGCGATGACGAGCGGGAACGCGGCATAACAATATCCGCGGCGGCCACCACCTTTGAATGGAACGGCTGCTCGATAAATCTGATCGATACGCCGGGGCACGTTGACTTTACAGCCGAGGTCGAACGCAGCCTTCGCGTTCTAGACGGCGCAGTCGTCGTTTTTTCCGGCGTGGAAGGCGTAGAGCCGCAAAGTGAAACGGTCTGGCGGCAGGCCGACCGGTATGGCGTTCCGCGCGTCGCTTTTATAAATAAACTCGACCGGGCGGGCGCGGACCATGAGCGCGCGCTTGAGCAGATAAAAACGCGCCTTGGTGCAAACGCCGCTTTTGTAAACCTGCCGCATGGCCTGGAAAGCCAGTTAGACGGCGTTATCGACCTGGTTGAAATGAACTGGGCGGCATTCGATTCCGCGACGCTGGGACGAGGCATTGAAGCGCGCGAAATTCCTGAAACAATGCGCGCCGAGGCTATTGCCGCACGGAATCTCCTTGTTGAGACCGCCGCGGACAGCGTTGACTGGCTGGCCGAACTTTATCTTGACGGCGCCGCGATTTCCGGCGCGGACCTGCGCCGGGCCATACGCGAAGCGACTCTGGCCGGCCGGATGGTTCCGGTCATGTGCGGAACGGCGCTCAAATATATCGGCATACAGCCGGTTATGGACGCCGTATGCCATTACCTGCCTTCGCCGCTTGACCGTCCGCCCGCGTCTGGGACAAATCCGGAAACCGGAGAATCCGCCGAACGCCCGCCGCTCGGCGACGCGCCTTTTTCGGCGCTGGTTTTCAAGGTGGTATCCGCGCCGTCAGCCGATTATTTCTGGCTGCGCGTCTATTCCGGCGCGTTGATCGCGGACGAACGCTACTGGCAGCCGAGGCTGAAAAAATTCGTCCGTCCGCGCCGGATTTTACGCCTGCGCGCCGATCATACCGAGCCTGCGGATTCGGCCCCATGCGGCGACATCGTTGCCGTGCAGGGATTAAAAGACGTTGTTACCGGCGATACGCTTTGCGTAGAGCGGCATCCTGTGACTTTTGAACAGATTCAGTTCCCGCAAACGGTGGTGTCCATGGCGGTGGAGATAGGCGCGGCGGCCGAACGCGACAGGCTTAGCGAAGCCGTGAACCGGATGCTGCGCGAAGATCCGACGCTCGGCGTTCATACGGACGAGGAAACCGGCCGGATGATTCTCTCCGGAATGGGGGAACTGCATCTGGAAGTAACAAGGAACAGGCTGGAGAAGGAGTTCCGTATACCCGCTTATTTCGGCCGGCCGAGAGCCTCGTATCGGGAAACGCCCATGGAATCGGGATCCGGACGCGGAGAATTCGACAAACGCATCGGCGACTCGCAGGTCAGGGGCGTCGCCGTGGTGGAAGTCATGCCGCGTCCGCGTACGCCCGGCGATCACTCTGTCGAACCCGTGGAAGTTGATATTTCGCGCGTTGAAAAAACACTGACGGCGGCATGCGCGAGGGAGGCCCGCGAGGCGCTTGCAGGCGGCTGTTCCGCCGGCGGGGAGCACGGGCATCCGGTAGTCGATATCAGGGTGAATTTGCTTGAATTCCGGCACAACGACCCGCCGGATGTTTTGATCCCTCTGCTTGGCGCGCTATCGCGCGCTTTGCGCGAGGCGCTTGCGCAAGCCCGTACAGTAGTGCTTGAACCTGTTATGAACCTCGAAGTCCGGGCGCCCGAGGAATTTATGGGAGCGCTGATAAAGGACCTTGGAGCGCGCCGTGTGGAGATTCGCTCGACGGATATAGGCAAGGGCGGCGCCGTAATTTGCGGACTTGCGCCGCTGGCTGAGATGTTCGGTTATTCGACGCGCATGCGGTCGCTGACGCAGGGGCGCGGGAGTTTTTCCATGGAGCCTTTTGATTATTTGCCGGAAAAAAGAATATGATTCCAAGAGCCGCCGTTCATCTGATTAATTTTGTAAAAGAGGGCTGGGTCAAAGAAACGCTCCTGGCCATCCCCCGCGTCGCTCTGATGATTCCAAAACTGCTTGGCGACAGGCGCGTTCCGTTGCGCGTCCGCACGGCGCTTTTCGGCACGGGAATCTACCTGCTTTCGCCTTTTGACATAATTCCGGATTTCATACCGGGTCTCGGCAAGCTTGACGACGCCGTTGTGCTGCTCCTGCTTGTGGACGGCGTTTTTAATCAGATAGATGAAAGAATACTGCTTGATCACTGGACGGGGCGCGCCGCAACGCTCATACGGTTGAGAGACGTCGCCGGCGTCGTTTCCGCCTTTGTGCCGCGAAGGTTCCGCTTTTTCCTTTTCGGGAGAATAACGGCTCTCGGCAAACACCACGCCGGTCACGGGAGCCAGCCGCCGCCCGGCATGTAATGTCGCACTGCGCCCCCTGTAGTTTGTACATTTTGCATAAATGAAGGAAGACTGGTCATGGGAAAGTTCCGCAAGGCAATATATGGCTCTATACTGCAAACGAACGCACATCGCAAAGTTTTGCATATATGAGAACATAATTTACTCATTTTTCGTGGAATTCCGTGCAGAATTGACACCTTTTTCTTGATTCAGGCGGTGAATCGCATTAGACTCGTACATTACTGCAAATAAGGAATCAAAATGTATCGTGCCGCGATTGAAAAACTTGAGAAATGGAAGACCGTCAAAAACCGCAAGCCGATGGTGCTTTATGGAGCGCGGCAGGTAGGCAAGACATGGTTAATGAAGGAGTTCGGCGCAAAAAGCTACAAGTCGGCTGCTTATATAAGCTTCGACTCCGACGGCGGACTGAAGAACATTTTTGAAAAAGATATGAATATTCCGCGCATAATCCAGGAGTTATCAATCGCGGCGGATACAAAAATCACTCCAGACACCTTGATCATATTTGACGAGGTGCAGGAATGCCCGCGGGCACTGACATCTCTCAAATACTTCAGCGAGAATGCCTCCGAGTACCAGGTAATGGCGGCCGGAAGTCTGCTTGGGGTTATGACGCTGCAAGGTACGGGGTTTCCTGTGGGCAAGGTGGACAGCTTTACGATGTACCCGATGTCTTTTTACGAATTTCTTGATGCGGTGGACAAACGTTATCTGGAAATGCTCAAAACCCTTGATTTTAAAACGATTTCCACTTTCCACGAGACCGTCGTAGGGTTGTTGAAACAGTATTATTTTGTCGGCGGGATGCCGGCGGCGGTAAAAGCATACGCTGAATCCCGTGATCTCGGCGAAGTACGGGAAATTCAAAAGACGATTCTTGATTCCTACTATGCGGACTTTGCCAGGCATATTCCGTCGAACTCAATTGCGCGGACGCGGGACATCTGGAATTCCGTGCCGACACAGCTTGCAAAAGAAAATAAACGATTCCTTTATTCCGACATGAAAGAGGGGTCGCGCGGGCGCAACTACGAAACGGCTTTATATTGGCTTTCCGCCACAAAGCTGATCCATTTGCTGTACCGCGTAAGCCTGCCAAATATGCCGCTTGTCGGATACAGGCAAGCGTCGATTTTCAAGATTTATATGAACGATATCGGGCTTCTTTCCGCAAGGGCGGGTCTTGCGCTCAGAACATACATTGAGGATAGCGACAATACCTTTTCACACTATAAAGGCGGCCTTGCCGAACAATTCGCGCTACAGGAGCTTGTCGCCGCGAATGACTCCCTGCCTGTTTATTACTGGGCGACAGATAAAAATACCGCCGAGATAGAATTTATTCTGCAATACAATGGAGAAATTGTCCCGCTGGAAGTAAAAACGGGAAAAAATGTAAAATCAAAAAGTCTTGATTCATATAGAAAAGAATACCGCCCCGCCCGCGCCATCCGTGCATCGCTTAAAAAATACGGCAAATCCGGGGAGCTTTATTCCATACCGCTTTATATGATCGGAATCGTCGGGAATATACTGGATTCTTAACCTGTTCTAACCCTGACTGACGAAGTAATAAAAGCGTACATAGAGTATCGTATGCAAACCATTGATAATATTACACGTGTAAGGGATGCTGCCCCAATGGCCAAAGAAGTTCTGCCGGAAAACCTCATTTTTTTATTGCCAAATTTGAATTGTCAAAGTCGGGTTAGAGCCTGACTTTACCTTGAAACACTTCCAATTTTTGCCGGAAATCGTTGACATCCACGGGATTTTATCTGTTAAAATTTTTTCATGATTCCGTTTTTTATTCAGAAAGTGTTTTACTATACGTGGTGGAAAGGAAAGATGAAAATGTGCGGATGCCTTTTCTGTAAAATAGCGGCTCACGAAGTACCGACAACCATCATTTATGAAGATGACCTGTGCATGGTTTTTGAGGATATCAATCCGCAGGCGCCCGTACACTTGCTGGCGATTCCCAAAAAACATATAACGTCGCTCAATGACGCCGGGGAGGGAGATCACAATACGCTCGGTCATCTGCTCGGAGTGGCGGCCCGCGTGGCGAAAGAAAAGAAAATCGACGGAAGCGGCTACCGGACGGTCATAAATACAAACGCCGAAGCCGGGCAAACCGTTTTCCACCTCCATGTTCACATTCTGGGCGGCAGACTTCTCGGCTGGCCGCCGGGCTAGAGGTAAAATTAAAACATGGCTGAATTCAGAATAGAACCACAGCAAGCGTCCAGTCCGAAAATGCTGATCATTGCGGCGATCGTTCTTGTCGCGCTGCTGGGCGGCATTGCTTTATACGTCCGCAATAATCCGCCCGCGCCGCGTTCCCCTTCCGTGGTCAATATCCCCGGTGTGCTGCGCGAGGGCGATACAAACTTTGAATACTACAAAACGAGAGTACACATAGAGGACGTCAAGGCTTCACTGGGAATCAACTACAACGCCGCGCGAATCGCCATGATCGCAGGCACGATATATAACGACGGCGACCGCAAAGTTGAAGCTGTCGAGCTTCACGTTAAGCTCTACGACGTGTGGGGCAGGTTTTCAAAGGAACGCACGGTATACGCGGTGCGGCCAGGCGTCGGATTCAATCCGAAACCGATGGAACCGCTTGAACGGCGCACATTCAACATATCTATCGAAGGGATGGAGTATTACTGGGATCCAAAGGAAATCTCCCTGGAAATCACCGGGCTGAAATACAAGTAAATTATGGAAACAGATAAAATCAGGCGTATACACCTTACGGGGATATGCGGAACGGCAATGGCGACGCTCGGCGCCATGCTGAAAGACGCCGGCTATTCCGTTACCGGCTCGGACAAAGGTATGTACCCGCCGATGAGCGATTTTCTGGCGCAAAAACGGATAGATATGCGCGAAGGATACGACGCCGCGCATCTGCGCCCGGCGCCCGATCTTGTCGTGATCGGCAACGCCCTTTCGCGCGGCAATCCGGAAATTGAATACACGCTCGACAACCGCATACCGTTTATGTCCCTGCCGGAAGCGCTCAAGATTTTCTTTCTGCGGCAAAAAAAGCCCGTCGTCGTAACCGGAACGCACGGAAAAACCACCACGACGTCAATGATTTCATGGGTGCTGGACGCGGCTGGACTCCGGCCTGATTTTTTAATCGGCGGCATAGCGGAAAATTTTCAATCGAGTTACGAACTCAACGGCGGCGAATACTTCGTGATCGAGGGAGATGAATACGATTCGGCGTTTTTTGACAAGGGGGCGAAGTTTTTACACTATCTGCCCTGCATTGCCGTCGTCGGCAATGTGGAGTTTGATCACGCCGATATTTACGCCGATCTTGACGCCGTAAAACTGCAATTCAGGCGTTTTTTAAATCTCATTCCCCGCAGCGGTTTTCTGGCCGTTGGCGCGGACAGCCCCGCCGCGGCCGAAGTGTGCGAAAACAGCCTGTGCCGCAGGGAAACTTTCGGAATTGAAACGGATTGCGACTGGATGGCCAGAGATATCAAACAACGCGCCGACGGCTGCCATTTTGAGATTGTTTACAAAGGCAAACCGTTTACGCGCGTCCGCATGAAAATGGTTGGAAATTACAATGTCAAAAACGCGCTCGGAACGGCGGCCGTCCTGAACCATATCGGCATCGCCCCGGAAGCCGTCAGGAAAGGGCTGGAAACATTCGCAGGCGTGCGCCGCCGTATGCAATTACGGGCGGAGGCGGCCGGTATACACATCTATGAAGATTTCGCGCACCATCCGACGGCTGTACGTGAAACGATAACGGCCGCGCGCGCGGCTTTTAAACCGCAAAGAATCTGGGCGATTTATGAACCCCGCTCCGCGACGAGCCGTCGAAATATATTTCAGGGAGAGATCGCTGAAGCGCTCGGTCTTGCGGACTGCGTGGCAATACCGGCGATCTTCAGCCCGGAAAAAGTGCCAGACGCGGAACGGCTGGATGAAAGCCGGCTGATTGACGATCTGCGGGTGATGGGGCGCGCCGCCTGGAACCCCGGAACTGTGGACGGCATTGTTAAAAAAGTGTGCGAGGAAGCGCGTTCAGGCGACCTGATAATCATAATGTCAAACGGCGGTTTCGGAGGAATATACGAAAAGCTGCCCAATGCGCTGCTATCGCGGAGAATCTGAATTTTTCGCGACAACAGCCGGAGAAAAAACATGCGGATACGAAAATGGATTTATACTGCGTTGCTGCTCGCCGGCTTTGCCGCGCTCATGCCTGGATTTCTGCGAAGCCAGCAAGAAGGCGCAGATGTAGGAGACATGCCCTCATTCGTCATCCGCACCGACGTAAGCATGGTTTCCGTTCCGGTAACGGTGCGCAATGCCGACGGAAGTTTCTACAAGGGACTGACGCAAAAATCATTCAAGATAATGGAGGACGGCAAGGAACAGGAGATCGTTTTCTTTGCGGAAGAAGCTCTGCCGACGCATATCGCCATAGTGCTGGACATAAGCGGCAGCGTCCGTCCCGAATGGGGCGCCATTAAATACGCGACCAAACGTTTCCTTGAAAATTTCAGCCCGGACGACAACTTTTCCCTGACCACATTCAACGACGAGGTGCGGTTGAAAATGGACTGGGGTAAAAAAACCGACAAAGTCGACGCCGTTCTGACTTCCGTTTATTGCAAGGATTCGACCAAACTCTGGGACGCCATCTGGACCGTCGCCTCCGATGTATTCGATGGCATTGACGGGAAAAAAGTAATGATCATTATGAGCGACGGTCTGGATAACGACAGCCTCGTCAGTTATGCGGAAGCGGTACGGGCGGCGGTGGAAAACGGAGTCGCCATCTATATCGTCAGTACGACGAAGGCGCTCAATAATTATTACGAATATGTAATACCGCAGATGGGATACGCGCGCGATGAATTTATGTACAGGCTGCAGAGAGAACTGGCGCAGGCGGAATCCATATTGCGCCGGCTGGCGCACGCTACCGGCGGGCGCGTACTGCAATCGAACGACTTCGGCCAGCTTGACAACGTTTACGCCGAAGTCAGCGAAGAACTGCGCAACCAGTACACCATCGGCTATATCTCCACGAATACGGCCAAAGACGGTTCATATCGCGAGATCGACGTTGGAGTTCTGACGCAGGATGCTAGGAACGCCACGATAGCGGCCCGCCCCGGCTACTACGCCCCCCGGAAATGACACGGGAGAAAATGACATGGGAACGCGGGCGTCCTCGCCGGCGTGACATGGGGCAGCAGGCGTCACGCCTGCGGTTTAATAAAATAAAACGGGGCGCGATTTATCGCGCCCCTACAATGCTTATTTATTAAACCGCGGACGCGGACGTCCGCTATCCCATGTC
>Ga0082212_10008056_pt1 | contig 13835 bp, 11 predicted proteins | sample TergutNt197P3_FD_71548 | JGI IMG/M metagenome (GOLD analysis project Ga0082212, IMG submission 71548) | Neocapritermes taracua P3 segment gut microbial communities from Petit-Saut dam, French Guiana - Nt197 P3 | ecosystem: Host-associated > Arthropoda: Insects > Digestive system > Gut ... | reverse complement strand
GTAACATGACCTCTATTTTCACCTTTACACTAACCCTTAACCTTGTTGAACTAAACAAGGTTGGTTTGCGTTGTGCCGGTGAAACGGGGATTGAGTAAAAAGCATCAAGTGAATTTTACGAAAATTACCCTTACGGCAAACGCTGTAAGGGTTTTAAATTTATAGCTAATTATTTATTTAAGTGAAGGAGAACAAATCATGCACCAATTACGCAACATCACAATCGGAGAAATGTTAGAGGAAACCGCGCGGAAATTTCCGACGCATCAGGCGGTCAAGTACATCGAAATGGAGTTTGATAAAACCTGGTATGAGTTCAATCAAAAGGTGGACCGAATCGCAAAAGGACTTATGGGAATGGGGCTCCAAAAAGGCGACCATGCGGCGGTCTGGGCGACCAACTACCCGCAGTGGCTCGTGCTGATGTTCGCGACCGCGAGAATCGGCGTCGTGCTGGTGACGGTCAACACCAATTATAAAGAAAGCGAACTGGAGTTCCTGTTGAAACAGTCGGACAGCAAGGCGTTGTTCATCTGTGACGGACTCAAAGACATCGACTGCGAGAAAGTTATCTATTCCATCTGTCCCGAACTGAATACTTGTAAAAAAGGCGAATTGGAATCGGCGAAACTGCCGGAATTAAAAATAGTTGTTTCTTTCGATAACTATTACAGAGGAATGTTTCACTGGAATCAAATTTCGGACTTCGGCGTGTTGGTTTCATCAAAAGAATACAAAGCGAGAAAAGCAAGCCTTGACCCTGATGATGTTATCAATATGCAATACACTTCCGGAACAACCGGATTCCCGAAAGGCGTTATGCTGACGCATAATAACATCGTCAACAACGGAATGTCTATCGGCGACTGCATGAAATTCACCGAAAGCGACAGACTCTGCATACCGGTACCGTTTTTTCATTGTTTTGGCATGGTACTGGCGATTATGGCGTGCGTTACCCACGGAAGTGCGATGGTTCCGTTGCTGTGGTACACCCCGATGAAAGTCATGCACGTTGTTGAGTATGAAAAGTGTACCGCAGTTCACGGCGTCCCCACCATGTTTATCGGCATTTTGGAACACCGTGACTTCGACAAGTACGACTATTCCACACTCCGTACAGGAATTATGGCGGGCTCTCCCTGCCCCGTAAAGGTCATGGACGATGTACTCAACAAAATGAACATGAGCGAAATCTGTATCACCTACGGTCAGACCGAAGCGTCCCCCGCGATTACCATGAGCAGCACTACCGACAGCGCGGAAACGCGCGTGAATACGGTAGGAAGCCCCATATTCGGGGTGGAAGTCAAGGTGGTTGACCCGGAAACCGGCGCAGACTTGCCCGACAATACCCCCGGCGAACTTTGCGCACGCGGATACAACGTCATGAAAGGCTATTATAAAATGCCCGAAGCGACTCAAGCGGCAATCACCAAAGAACAATGGCTCCATACAGGGGATTTGGCGGTCAGATTACCCGACGGCAATTACAAAATCACAGGGCGGATTAAAGACATGATTATACGCGGCGGCGAGAATATCTTCCCGAAAGAAATAGAGGACTTTATCTACACCCACCCCGCCGTGAAAGACATCGCGGTGGTTGCGGTTCCGTCCGAGCGTTACGGGGAGGAAGTCTGCGCGTTCATCATTCCGAAAGAAGATGCCGAAATCAGCGAAGAGGACATCAAAACTTATGTCAACAAAAATTTAGCGAAACATAAAGTGCCGCGTTATGTGCTGATTACCGACAGTTTTCCGCTGACCGCGAGCGGGAAAATCCAAAAATATATTCTGCGGGACAGGGCGGTTGAGGAGTTGGGGTTGGAAAAAGACTCCCGGGTTGTCACGGCGTAGGGTGTGACGCTTTCGGCACGCCGGAAAACAGAAAATATATCTGATTACGGATTGCGGTGCAGACAAGGTTTTGAAAAGCGGGTAAAATTTTCTGAAGAAAGACTTGTATTCTGATAAAATATGTGTTATAATAATGTGTAAATTTTACTTTTCAAATTTAATAACACGAAAAAATCAGAAAGGGGTTTTAAAATATGGCGGAGCAAAAGAATAATCTCATACTCAATGATTATATCAATATTGTTTTTAATTCCGCGCCGATAGCCGCTAATTTGTGGAGTGCGGAGCATGAACTCTTACTGTGCAACCAAGAGGCGTTGAGGTTGTTTTGCGTTCCGGATATGGAGCAGTATTTTAAACGCTTTAATGATTTATCACCGGAATATCAGCCCTGCGGAAAGCTTTCGGAAGAACTTAGATTTGAACTGCACAATAAAGCACTTGTGTCCGGTTATGAGCGGTTTGATTGGGTTAACCAAACGCTTGACGGCGTACAGATTCCCTGTGAGGTCACTTTAATCCGCATTGAACATCAGGGGAAACACAGCGTAGCGGCATATAAACGCGATTTGCGCGAGCATATAGAAAAAGCGGAAGCGACACGCGCCAATAAAGCAAAATCCGCGCTGTTAGCGACGGTGAGCCATGAAATCCGCACGCCGATGAACGCGATTCTCGGAATGGCGGAAATTCAGCTTTTAAACAATACGACCTCTAAAGAGGCGAAGGAAGCTTTCGGGCTAATCTACGATTCTGGAAATCTGCTTGTGAATATTATTAATGATATACTTGATTTTTCTAAAATGGAAGCGGGGAAATTAAAGCTGAATATCGACAAATACGAACTGCCGAGCGTTATTTACGATGCCACTCAGTTAATTTGTCACCGATACGAAAGCGTCCCCATTGAGTTCGCGCTCAAAATTGACCCGAACACCCCGTTCACGTTGTTGGGCGACCAGCTCCGTATCAAGCAGATATTGAATAATCTGCTTTCTAACGCTTTCAAATACACGGAAGAAGGGTTTGTCAAGTTTTCGGTTTCCGCCGAGTCCGCTTCGAACGATGTTGCAACGCTTGTTTTACGGGTGAGCGATTCAGGGAAAGGAATGAGCGAAGACCAGCTTGAACAGCTCTTTGACGAATATACTCGGTTTAACACGGAAACCAACCGCTATTCCGACGGTACGGGACTGGGCATGAGTATCACAAAGCGTCTTGTAGATTTAATGGACGGTGAAATCACGGTAAAGAGTCAACCCGGTAAGGGGACGACTTTTACTGTGCGGTTACCGCAAAAGAGGCTGAACGATTCTGTTTGCGGCGAAAAAGTGGAGAAGAATTTACAGGAGCCGCTTTCACAACGTACCGCGAAAACAAGCAGAATGCAGTTCACGCGGGAGTATATGCCTTACGGGAGAGTTTTGATTGTTGACGATGTTGAAACAAATCTATACGTTGCGGAAGGTATGCTTGTTCCGTACGGATTAAGAGTAGAATCGGTTTTAAGCGCAAAATCCGCTATTCATAAAATCAGGGACGGCGGTGTTTACGATATTATATTCATGGACCATATGATGCCCGGAATGAATGGGGTTGAAGCGGTGAAAATTCTGCGTGATATGGGATATGACCGGACAATTATCGCACTGACCGCCAATGCCGTAGCGGGACAGTCTGAGATGTTTATGGCAAACGGATTTGACGGATTTATTTCCAAACCGGTTGACGCGCGTGAGTTAAATGCGTTGCTGAAAACCTTTATACGTGATAAACATCCCGCCGAAGTCATTAAGGCGGCACGCCTCGAAAAGCATAAAGAAACACAAAAGGAAAAGAAAGAAGAAATGAAAGAAAATCCAAAGTCCAATGCAATCCCTGAAAGAATCAAGAAAGCTTTTCTGTCTGACGCGAAAAGAATTATCGCATCATTAGATGAGTTATTTCCGCGGCTGTCTCTCGAAAATGAAGAGGACATACAATCCTATATTGTGAGTGTTCACGGAATAAAGAATGCGTTGGTGATTGTAAACGAGAAACTGATTTCTGCCCTCGCTTATAAGTTAGAACATGAGGGGCGTAACCGCAATATTAAAGTGATGATGAATGAAACGCCGCTCCTCTTGAGCGAACTTCGGGAATTGGTTGCAAGACTGGAATCTGATAATTCTGATGGTGATATCGCGGTTTTGCGCTCAAAAATGCTGCTTGTTATGACGGCTTGCAGCGCGAATGACAAAAAAATCGCGGAAACAACATTAGATGAATTAAAACAAAAAAACTGGTCGGAAAAAATCAAAGAAAATTTAGACGCGATTTCAATGCATTTGCGCAATGGTGAGTTCAATAAAGCCTCGGAGGTCGCATCCGGTTTTATAGGAGAGTAAAAAAAGCTATGTTTAAAGTGTTGTACAACAACGGAGAATCAAAACTGATTTCTTTTGACGAAACGGAAGGGAAGGACGCTTTTAGGCATACTGCCTCGCATATATTGGCTCAAGCGGTCAAACGATTGTTTCCGGAAGTAAAACTCGGGATTGGACCGGCAATCGAAAACGGATTCTATTATGATTTCGATACCGTTGATTCTTTCACCGGTGAGGATTTGGAAAAAATTCAAGCTGAGATGAAAAAAATCGTGAAAGAAGGGCTGACACTCGAAAGTTATACGCTCAGCGTTGAAGAAGCGAAAATATTGTTTAAGGACGAACCGTATAAACTTGAGTTAATTGAAGAATTAGCGCAAAAAGGAGAAACCCCTACTTTTTATAAGCAGGGTGATTTTGTCGATTTATGCGCGGGTCCTCACTTAGCGAGGGTGTCCGACGTTAAGGCAATCAAACTCCTGAGTGCGACCGGAGCGTATTGGCGGGGCAGTGAAAAAAATAAAATGTTACAGCGTATTTACGGCACTGCGTTCCCGAAAGCGGCGGAACTTGAAACACATATTACCGCCCTCGAAGAAGCGAAAAAGCGCGACCATAATAAGTTAGGGCGCGAATTGGAACTGTTTACGACTTCGGAAGTCATCGGTCAGGGGCTCCCGATTCTGTTGCCGAAAGGTGCGCGGGTTTTACAAATCCTGCAGAGATTTGTCGAGGACGAAGAGGAAAGACGCGGGTACCAACTCACCAAGACGCCGTCGTTCGCGAAATCAGACTTGTATAAAATTTCGGGGCATTGGCAGCATTATAAAGACGGAATGTTCACAATGGGCGACGAAGAGAAAGACAAAGAAGTCTTTGCGTTGCGTCCGATGACTTGTCCTTTCCAGTTCCAGTCATATCTCAACCGGGCGAAGTCTTACCGTGATTTGCCGATTCGCTATAATGAAACGGCGACATTATTCCGCAACGAAGCGAGCGGGGAAATGCACGGACTGATTCGGTTAAGGCAATTCACTTTATCGGAGGGGCATATCGTTTGCACCCCCGAACAGGTTGAAAAAGAATTCACCGACGCGCTTGAGTTAGCAAGGTATATTCTGCGCGTACTGGGGCTTGAAGACGATATCAGTTTCCGCTTTTCAAAGTGGGACGAAAATGACCGCGAGAAATACATCGGCGACCCGGAACAATGGGAGAAGACACAGGATTTCATGCGGGTGATTCTTGATAAAACCGAGATTAATTACACCGAAGCCGATGGTGAAGCGGCGTTCTACGGACCGAAACTTGATATACAGATTAAGAATGTCTACGGCAAGGAAGACACGCTCATTACCATTCAGGTGGATTTCCAGCTTGCAGAACGATTCGGAATGTTATACGTCGACTCCGACGGGGAGAAGAAGTTCCCGATTATTATTCACCGTTCATCTATCGGTTGTTATGAGCGGACACTCGCTTTGCTGATAGAGAAATACGCCGGAGCGTTCCCGCTGTGGCTCGCGCCTGTTCAGGTAAAGATTCTGCCGATTGCGGACAGGCATAATGACTTCTGCGGGAAAGTTCGTGATGAATTAACCAAGAACGGTGTTCGTACGGAAATCGACACAAGAAGCGAGAAAATCGGTTTTAAAATCCGTGAAGCACAGTTGATGAAAGCACCTTATATGTTAGTCATCGGTGACAACGAAGTCGAAAGCAAAGAAGTCGCTGTGAGGAGCCGTAAAACAGGTGAATCGGAGGTTATGGCGATTTCGGATTTTTGTGAACGGTTGCGAACCGAGATTGAGAACAAAGTTTTGTAAAAATTTCTGAAAATAAAATAGACAAAGCGCGGTTTTTACAGCCGCGCTCAAATTTTTCATTAACTTTAATTAAAAATTTTTTAAAAAACTACTTGACATGACGTAGTAGTTGTGCTATACTGATATTACTACGTCAGACGGAGGTGTTTCAATTGGAGGTTTCGGCAATCAGCAGCGAAGTCATACGCGGCTACATCGACTTGATGATTCTGCGTGTACTTTATAACGGTGATTCATACGGTTATGAAATATCGAAAAGCATCACCAAGCTTTCCGGTGACCATTATACCATGAAGGAGACTACGCTGTATTCGGCATTTTCGCGGTTAGGGAAATTAGGCTACCTACGTCCATATCCCGGAACCTATTCCGGTGGTCGGGAGCGGACTTATTACACCTTAACCCAACCCGGACGGGAATATTATAATCAAAAATGCACCGAATGGACATTAACCAAGGACTTAATTAATAGATTTATAGTCAAGACTGTTTTGAATCATAATACCGATGAGGAACTAACCGCTGTTACGGGCGAATAACTAATTAAATGATATGAAGGAGGACAACACGAATGGAAACAATCAGAATCTACATTGAAAACGTGTTCAAAGTTTTCGGAAACAGCGAGCGCGTTTCAGGACTTAAGCGGGATATGCTCGCCGGAATGGAGGAGAAGTATCACGCGCTGAAGTCTGAGGGAAAAAGCGAGAATGAAGCGGTCGGGAGTGTCATTGCCGATTTCGGGAATATCGACGAAATTGCCGCCGAGTTAGGGGTGAATCCCCCTGTTGTTCAAACGCAATCTGCCGAAAAAGAAAACACCGACAACATCATACCCGTTTCCCGCGAAGACGCGTTTGAACTTCTTGCCGTATTCAAAAAAGCGAGTATATGGATTGGTGTCGGCGTTTGGTTAGTCATGTTAGGCGTTTCTGCGATGATGCTCATAAGCGGTTTTAATGAAATTACCGCTGTACCCAATCGCATACAGGAAGTATTTACAAACACTAAGAATATAGACATTACGGGAGGGTTTGCGCTGTTCGCACTATTCCTCGCGATTGCTCCTGCGGTCATCCTTTTTATCGTACACGGAATGTCGCTCAACCGCTATTATGAAAAATACGGTGTTAAAAAGTTATTCCTCGATAGTTCGACACGCGCCGAATTTGAGCGGAAACGCGAACAGTTTATGCCGAAATTCACCGCGCTGATTGCCGCAGGGGTCACGGTCGTCCTTCTCTCAGTGGGCGGATTTGTTCTGACGGCGAGTTTAGGCTTTGAAACATTTTCGATATCGGGACTTATCTTCGCAATCGGATTCGCGACGTTCCTGTTCATTATAGCGGGTATGGAATATCACGCTTTTGACTATGTACTATGCAGAGGCGATTACGCCAACAAGAAACAAACACAAGACTCCGAGCGCATTATCGGAACAGTCGCCGCCGTGTTCTGGCCGTTGATGACCGCAGTGTATTTACTGTGGAGTTTCATCGGAAATAACTGGCATATCAGCTGGCTCGTTTGGCCGATAGCGGGAATCTTATTCGGTGCGTTCTCGGGGGGAATCAGTGTATGGACTGAGGGGAAGAAATAGGTTGGTTGAACCGGGGCGACCGAAGACGGTCGCCCTTAATCACGTTGGCATTATCGGTAGGTTAGAGCAACCGCTTAATCCGCCACCCCTCTATGGGCGTGCCTTTTTGTTCATTTTGTTTCTTCTGCCATAAAACAATTCACATCAAGTCCGTTGCTTTTCATATATCCGGTTCCCCACTCAAACATTGCGTCTAAAATCGGCTTTATGCTTTTTCCCAAATCTGATAATTGATACTCAACTTTCGGCGGCACAACGGGATAAACGGTTCGGATTACCAAATTATCTTTTTCAAGTTCACGCAGTTGCTGTGTAAGCATTTTTTGCGTTGCCTTCGGAATCAATCGCTGCAGTTCGCCGAATCGCCGCGTGGACTCGACCAAATGCCATAAGATAAGTGCCTTGTATTTCCCGCCAATCATATTAATGGTTGCGACAACAGGGCAATTGGTTTTATTGCATTCTAAATCCATGATACTTCTCCAACAGTTACTTTTTAGGTACTATACCACATTAAAGTGCGTACTTGTTTTTATTTCGATACATGATATAATCATAGTATACCACGAGAAAGGTGGCTTGTCAAATGACTTTTTGGGATTTTTGCGCCCCGTTCTATGATTTCTTTGAAAAACGAAACGGGGAAGCTTACGGCAAGATGTTAGAAATCGTGCGTGAAATTGTGCCGCACAATATTTCTGTATTGGAAACAGCGGCAGGAACAGGGGCAATTAGTCTTGCGATTGCCAATAAAGCGGAGTCGGTGCACTGTACCGATATATCTGAGCGAATGTTGTCTGTCGCTCGTAAAAAAGCGAAAAAGCGTGGAATCGCAAATATACATTTCGGTAATCTTAACATTTTTAACATAGAAAAACCTTCTCATACTTATGACGTTGTGATTGCCGGGCAGGTGTTTCATTTGATTGATGAACCGGAAAAAGCGGCGGCGGAACTTCGCAGGGTCGCAAAAGATATGGTGATTTTGCCGATTAGCTTTACGAAAAAATTATATGGCATTGCTAAATTATACATTAAAATGTATCGGTTATTCGGATTTGCGCCTAAACTTGAGTTTGATTTAAACAGCTATGTAGATTTTCTGCCCGAAATCGGCTTTGAAAACTGCGAAATTATACAAATCCCCGGCAGAATTCCGATGGCTGTAGCAATTTGGAAGAAAGGAGAGTAGCGTGAAAAACATAAGAATCAGTATGGTTGAAGACGGAAGCTGCACGAATCCGTATTGTAAGTGTCCCAATTGCAAATGCGGCGATGATTGTAAGTGCAAGCCCGGCGAGCCGTGTCCTTGTGGCTGTGATTGCCACAAACAATAGGAATATTGAGAACACCTCCTGTGGTGAGGGGGTGTTCTCAACAAATTCCCCCATATATACATACTCCGAAGCATTTAGCCGCACCGCTGCTCTGCTGAATGAATGCCAACAAAAATATTTTAATTTACCCCTTGACAAATGTTTCAGCGTTTGATATAATGTCATAGTAATAAATTTGTAGATTTTATACTATATGTACTCCGCTGGTGTAGCTCAGTTGGTAGAGCAGCTGATTTGTAATCAGCAGGTCAGGGGTTCGAATCCGTTCACCAGCTTAATAAGAAAACCGCTTGATTAAAGGGATTGAGCGGTTTTTGATTTTCTCTGATTATGTAGCGTTAGAACGATTTGGAGAACTTTTGGCGCACTCGCGGAATATCTATTCACCTTGTTTGATTTCATTCTCTTTTCGGGGTTTCATCAGCGGTGCGAATGTTTCAGCCGCCGCTCCCCATTACGAAGGTAAAAATTGCCCGTACACGTTTAAAGTCATTGTCGGCTGACTATGCCCCATAAGACCCGCAACCGTGCGAACATCAGTTCCTCTTGCGAACAGCAGACTTGCGAATGTATCACGAAGTCCCTTTATCGGAACAGCCTTGATTGTTTCTTCCGAGAACTCGCATTTTCGCAGGAACTCGCGGTACTTCTTGGAAAGACCGTCAACGTGTCGGGGATTTCCGTCATCGGCGGCGAAGATGTAGTCTTGGTCGTTGAACAAATCGCCGAGGTTAGCAATCCGCACTTGTTGTTCTTTCTTGAATTCCGTTAATGTCTGTAACAATTCGTCGGGCAGTTTAATGTGCCGAATATTGTTTGTCTTTGTGCCTTTTACGTGCAGTCCTACACCTTGAATATAAGACACCGAGCGTTGGATTCGCAGTACACCCTCCGGGAGTAGGTCACTCCAACGTGTGGCAAATAATTCTCCTCGGCGGGTGCCGCAGATTAGCAGTATGCCGATTTGTGCTTGAAATTCAAGCGGTTCTTCTTGTAATCTCTCTAATAGAAACTGTGCCTGCTCAAAGTCAAACACGACTTTGGGCTTTTTCTCGTGTTTAGGTTTTGTGGCGTTTTCGCAGGGATTCTTCGTCATGTATTCACTGCGAATTGCCCAACCAAACATCGCCGAAAGCATACTGTGAAAATGTGAAACGCAGAGTTTGCCGCCTGTTTTTTTGTTCGCACCCTCTTTTTGGAAGTCGGCGTAAACCTTGTTGATATGCTTAACGCTGACTTTATCGGTTTTTAAGAATCCCATAAGCGGTTCAAGTCGTTTCCATTGTTTGCGGTATTCCTGTGCGGTTTTTGGTGCGAGATTCGGGGTTAGGTGAAACTTGTCCCACTCTTGGAATAATTCCGTGAGTGTCAACACTTTTGCGAGATAATCGCCGCCGAGTAATCGCTGTTCCCATTCGTTCGCTGTTTTTTCAGCTAATTCCCGAGCCGCTTTATCGGTCATATCCTTGCCTGTCGCGGTTTTCAGCGGAGTCCAGTTCATGCTCTTGCGAATTTTTTTCCCCTCCGTTTCACCGAGATAAACGGTAAACTTGTAATACCGTTCGCCGTGGGTCTTTACCTTTTCTTGTACACTTGCCATATTTTATACCTTCTTTCCTTTATATTATAACGAGTCTTCCTCGTTATTAACATGATTTTGTGATTTTTCCTTATAATTTTCATCAGCATATAACCCCAAATCACCGACAAACGCACTTACATAGTCGTCCGACATATCAAGCAGAATCCTCTCCAACACCTCAAGCGACAGTTTCCTATAAAAATGAGCCATATCCTGCGGTGAAATTAGTCGCTTGCCGATATGCTTTGCGTAATCCTCGGCTTCCCCCTCATAAAGAGTATCGGAATTGTCCGTGACAAATTCCATAATTCCCTCATCAGTATAAGGTTGGATTCGGTTTTCAGCATCTTCGCTGACAAATTCCTGTATTCGCTTTGTGAATTCGTCAAACCGCTCACTGCTAATCATATTAGAGAGTAACTCCGAGCGTGAATACCGTTCATCTCCCTTGATTTCGTGCAGAAAATCTACAGCCGGTTCAGACAAGCCTACATAATCGCAGACTGCTCGCTTATCCGCTTCGAGCGTCGGTGTTTTGGTAAGCCCGAGCAGATAATCGGCACTGACATTGAACAGCTTAGTCATCTTTACAAGACAAGCGATGTCGGGGAGAGCCTGACCTTTCGTGTAGAGCGATACGGTTTGTCGTTGAACTTCGATTGCCTCGGCAACTTCCCGCTGTTTCAAGCCGTGCTTCTCGATTAGTTGGGTTAACCGCTTGGCGAATGGGGATTGCGAACCTTTATAGGAAGCGATATTTCGGGGGTTGTACTTCTTTCTTGACATATTTTTTTCCTTTCAGCCCTGTTGTTCTTGATTTGAACCTATTTTAACATAGTTTCGGCGACTTGTCAATAGGTAATTGCAATATTATCAAATATATTTTATATATGCAACGTATACTTACTATATTCATAATTACACAAGTTATATGTTCGTATATGTTTTTTATTTAATTTAGCGTAGTTTTCTATTGACAAATGTAATTTAGGCTGATATAATTAACACGACAACGCATATGTTTGTTGTAATTGCCGATTTGTTGAATCGACGACCGCCGCACTTGGTTAGGGTGCAATCGCCCGCGCAGACCGGAGGCGACGAGAAAGTATCCGGGTGAGTCCCGGGATAGTTGCGTCCATCGCTCGGAAATGCCAAAAACGAAGAATAAGGAGGTCAACAGTATCAAAGGTATCACTCTTGAAGTCCGTAAATCTGAAATACGGATAAAATGAAATCAAGACGAATTGAGAGAGGAGAATTGTATGGAAAAAGCAAAAATGAGAACATTGGACATGGCGTGGGAGGAAATCAAAACCGCAGACCCGAACACTTCACTGTCGAAGTACAGTCTGCGGAGGATTCTGATGAGCGGTCAAGTGCCGACGGTGAGGGTAGGCAGATTGCGGCTCGTGAACATGGACGTGTTGGCGGCGTACTTATCGGGAGAGGGGGCGTGATGGCAGAACTCAAAATCATCAACATGGAAGATGTTGAGCGCGAGGACGTATCATGGCTGATGAAACCGTACCTACCGTTCGGGAAAATCACAATTGTGCAGGGCGACCCGGGTTGCGGCAAGACAAGTCTGATGTTGGCAATCGCCGCAGACTTAACGAGGGGGAGGGTGTTACCTAACGGTAGCACCTCCGCTCCTGCCGACGTAATCTTCCAAACCGCTGAGGACGGATTGGAAGATACAATCAAACCGAGGTTGGAGGATTTGGGTGCGGATTGCAATCGGGTTCATACGATTGACGATTCGGAATCACCATTGACTTTTTCGGACGAGCGGATTGAACAAGCGATTGTTCGGCTTAACGCGAAGTTGTTGGTACTTGACCCGGCACAAGCGTATTTCGGAAAGTCGAGTATGAATTCTGCCGACGGGGTTCGTCCGATGATGAAGTCGCTCGCGGGAGTCGCCGCACGAACAGGGTGCGCGATTGTTATAATAGGACACCTGCGGAAGTCGGGCGGCAAGTCTACCTATCGCGGACTTGGTTCGATTGATATTTACGCCGCCGCAAGGAGCGTGTTGGTAGTCGGACGAACGGGTGAATATACTCGGGCGGTGGTTCAAGATAAGTCGAGCAATGCACCGTCGGGTAAGTCGCTGTCGTTTGAACTCAACCCCGACACCGGATTTAGGTGGTTGGGTGAGTGCGACGCAACAGTCGATGATGTCATGAGTGGGAGTTTCGGGAAGTCGCACCGTGAAAGCCAACACGACAAGGCTCTGCGGATTATATTGTCGGCGTTGTCGGACGGTTGCGAGGTCGCGGCGAATGAAATTATCGCAGTGGCAAAGTCGGAGGGTGTATCGGCGGTAACTCTTAAACGCGCAAAGTCGGAACTCGATGTTATGTCAATCAAGCGCGGCAATCAATGGTACTGGTTGCTCCCGATTGAAGCGGAGTTCGCCGAAGTCGTAGAAATGTCGCCGCTACTTTTAGAAACGAGAGAGGTGGTCGCATGAGTAAATCCAACAAGCCCGAAATAAAAATCACGCTGACACGGGAGTTGTTCAACTCGCTGTTCACGATGTTTGCATACTTCAAGTCAACCGAAGCGACGGTCGGTGAGAATTATTACAGCCGTTCTTCCTCAAAACTCGAAGCAAAGATCGTACGGTATGCTCGATTTTTCAAAAGCGATTTGGGCGAATCGGCAGTGGTCTACTTTTTCGCAAACGAGATTACGCAACTCACGGACTTGTACACGAAGTATATCAGTCTGCGAGAAGAACCCGACGGCGATTATTACAGTCTGCTCTGCGGATAGGGGTTCGGGTTCTCCCGATTCGTGGAACGAATATAAGCCCAATAAGCACTTGGAGAGTGTGGTCTGTTTTGGAACTCCCGCAAGGGAGTGCCGAAACAGATATTGGGTAGTTCATCTAAACAGTCACAAAAGGAGGAAATCAAGCTATGAAGCAACTTAGCACATCATTAACCCTTGGCAAAGCGAGCAGTTCTCACGGTGCAAATGTTGAACATAATCAACGCGAATTCCTCGCCGATAATATCGACGTAAGCAGAATACGCGACAATGTGGTTTATGTTCAGCAACACATTCGGGATGCTTATGATGAAATTTTCGGCGAAGCACTTGAAGAGTATAACGCTAAACAAAAACGCGCCGACAGAAAAATTCATGACTATTTCGACCACATCGACGGCGGCAGTCGGGAGGAATCGCATTACGAATTGATTGTGCAATTCGGTTCGGTCAAGACCGCTCCTGTGGGAAGTGAAACAGGCG
>Ga0082212_10008054_pt1 | contig 13837 bp, 16 predicted proteins | sample TergutNt197P3_FD_71548 | JGI IMG/M metagenome (GOLD analysis project Ga0082212, IMG submission 71548) | Neocapritermes taracua P3 segment gut microbial communities from Petit-Saut dam, French Guiana - Nt197 P3 | ecosystem: Host-associated > Arthropoda: Insects > Digestive system > Gut ... | reverse complement strand
AGGGAACCTTTGATTATATGGAAAAGTGACAAAGATGCCCCCGGCACCCTAATAGACGGACATAATAGATACCGCATCTGCACCGAACATAATATCCCATTCCGCACCAGCGAAATGGCTTTCGATTCCCGCGAAAAAGTACTCATCTGGATCATAAACACGCAAGTATCGCGGCGAAATCTGACACCGATGCAATTAAGCTATTTTCGCGGCCTTCATTATCAGGCGGATAAGCAAATTAATGGTCATTATCAAAAGGCCCAGAATGGGCCTTTTGCTCCCGGCTCAACCGCGAAACGTTTATCAGAACAATATAACGTATCACGCAACACCATAAAGCGTGATGCGAAGCTAGCTGATGCCATTAATTTACTCAGTGAAACTTCACCCGAAGCGAAAGCAAAGATTTTAAGCGGAGAAATTGCCATTGACAGAAATAAACTTGAAGCACTAAACGCTGCCCCAAAGGAAGAAATCGAAGCGGTCGCCACTCTGATGGAAGAAGGCGCATATGTCAGGCGGACACCGCGTAACCCTGCATCCCTTTCCGCAGCGTCCATGCTTCCGGAGATCAAACAACTAAACGGCATCATCAGGGATTTCGCGAATAATTTTAATTCTATGTGTAAGCAGCTCCAAACGGATGACAAGGCGGAACTAAAGCCGGTATTAAGGACATATATAGATCAGCTCGAAGATTTGTATCGGAATATGTGATAAATTGCCCGTGGCTTTGCCTCTTATATACAACTACTTCCGCATTTGTCAATCATTTACTTCCGCAAATGTCCCATTTTTACTTCCTGAAATGTCCGCTTTTTTACTTCCTTGAATATCATCCTATATATTTTTTAATTTCAATCATTAATATCGGAACATCCTCGCTAACCGTTTCCCATATGTCTTCCATGCTTAATGTCATATAACCATGTGCGGCAACATCACGCAGTCCGGCAATAGATTTCCATGGTATTGAGGGAACATCATGCTTCACATCATCCGATAGCAATTTTACCATTTCGCCGATATTTATTAATGTCATACAAGTAGCTCTTTTAGTCTTTTCGTCCTTAACAAAAGTTTCGCAATTATAGTCACGTATCAGATCAACTATGATATTTGTTTCATCAAGAATTTTGCCTAATAATATTTTATCTCGTTTATCCATAAACCAATACCTCCTTTTGCGGTTCTAATAATGAATCCTTTGGAAGCGGAGCATGAATAACGTCAACTGGAATTTTCAATATTTCTTCTAATTCAATTTTTATTCCTGATAATACAAGAAGAGAAATTCTTGGTTTTTCAAATTCAATTAACAAATCAAGGTCACTCTTTTCTGTAGCACATCCATCAGCGTATGAACCAAAGTAGGATGCTTTTTTAATTGGATAAAGTTCTGCCGTTTTAGCTACAGCTGATCGGATTTCTTCGTGGGTTAACATGGTTTTACCTCATATTTCATACATTGCTTATAATATACTTAAAAAGTAATTGTTTGTAAAGTGAATAAGTAATTGTTTGATTTTCCAATGTATCGGAACATGTGAGCAACGCCAGCAAACTTTCATTGAATCGCCAATATACAAATAGTCCAATCGCTGAAAACATCTACACAATTGTTTCAACAATCGTTTTCCCATTTACGATAACTTTTTTCATTCCCACTTTTTTCTGCTTATTAAAATTAAAAACCAGCATATATCCTACATCTAAATGATGCAATTCAAGATAGCGATCCAGCTGTGATTCCCCGTCCTCGTGGTAACGCTCACCTCTCCACACTTTCAGCTCAATAACCGTTTGCTTGCCGAGGTAATCAACAATAACATCCATTCTGGTATTGTCAAATGTCTGTGCTTCGCGGTAATAATTCCCGGTGCCGTTGATGATTTGCTTCAAATGCATCAAAAATAATTTACAAGCATTTTTCTCAAGAAAAGCTTGATCATTATCGCGATAAATCTCCTGATAATATGCCGCGAACTTTTCCATTACTAAATCCATATCAAGATAACCGTTCTTTGTGAACTGGTTCAAATTTTTGATATCTGCTAACTCATTACCGTTTTTAAACTCGGCTTCGGATAGGAAAAATAGATTCAACTTCATTTCGAATATGCGGTTTGCAATCGTAACTGCATTTCTGCCATCAGCCTGCCGGACATAACCAAACATGAAGCCTAAGTTAATCACGAAGCTGTTAATATCAAATGAATACTTCTGGTTAAGAAATAATATATTATGAAGCATCGTATATAATTCGGGATACTCGGCTAGTTTTTTTATCATATCGTCAAACAATAGATTAGGTTCACGAAGCAGCAAACGGATTGCTTCATGGAAACCTTCATTCGTCCAAGCCGTAGTCTTATTAGGAAACCGCCCTGTTCCCGATACATCTTCATCGATTATCTTGCAGATGCGTGATACTAAAAATGGATAACCGGAAGTATAATCATAAATCAATGCCGCCATGCAAATCACATCCATACCGGTCATAAATTTCTGCTCATATTCCGTAAGCATGTCCGCGATACTATCCGCCGAAAAGCTCATATCAACGCGAAAGTCAGCCGCGATATTCCAAGGGCTGTTATATTGGTGTTCATGGTCATTACGGATTTTTAGCTTTAAATTCTTTATATCATATACACCGGCGAGAATTACGGATTGAAAAGTAGGAAATCTGTCTCTATCTAAATATTTTTGCCTGATCATGCCAAGAAAGTCTAAAAATATTTTGTAATTACCTGCTTGATCTACCTCATCAATCAATAATACGATTGGTTTTTCAGCATCCAGGCATAATTCAGAAATAAAATTTGATAATTGAAAAAGGGTACGGAAGTTCGCTGCTTCTTTTAATAAGCCTGAAACATGTTCTTTCAACGATGCTGATATCGCGCTTTTTTTATCATACTTTATGACATTATGTATCAGGTTATAAAACATCCGGCAAAACTTTTCTTCACTTTCGCTGGTTTCCTCAGTTATCCCTTCGAAGCTAATAAGAAAAACACTATAGTCTGCGGATAGCGTTTTTTCCAAACTCTTTAAAACAGTCGTCTTTCCATACTGTCTGGCTCGGTTAATGACAAAGTAGTCGTTTCGGTCAACCAGCTTTTTTATGTCTGCCAGTTTATTATCGATGTTGACCATATAATGAATATCCGGGCGGCAAAAGCCGGTGACGTTGAAGAATTTACTCATTTTTCGACCTTTATTTTTGCTTTAACAATATTTAGTTATATATTAGCAAAGGATGTGAGGGTTGTCAATTTAGGTAGCTGGAGCTCAGAGCTGAAGCACGAAATTAATTAGTAACCGCTATCAATGTAAATCTAGTGCCACATGTGTTCGGTATTATTTTCACGCATAAACCCACATTAAATTATAGTAAAAACTGAATATGCAAAACACCGCATTTAATCGGAGTGAATTTCAAAATAACCCATCTCATTATAGCTGGGAATATTCCAATTATTAATGGTATCATTTTTTTATCACACGGCAATCTTTAGCTTTATATCTCGGAAGCGGATTTTCAATCGTTTTGCTTTCGCTTCGGTTGGTATCTGTTTTAAACTTTCATCCTCGTCCGGTAAACCGTGATGCTTTATAAAGCACCATACTTTTCTGATGGTTCCTTTATTACCTTCTAATGCTACATCAGCCGACATAAGCTCGCTATTAGTAATAAAAGCATTAATGAAGTTCGCAAACTTGCTTAAACTATGAAAGCCTTTAACGGCATTCCAGTTGAGTGAAAAACAATGAGAATACTGATATCCATGATGTTTTAAGACAAGAAAATGATTTCAATCTTCCATCTGTTACGAGCGATTTTAGTACATAGCATGAAAACATTTTTTTCGGTCACTTTAGAGGATGACAGCCAGGCATACTTCGTCCGCTTATTCAAATGGTTGTAAGCGTCAAATAGCCAGCGTCTAATCACTTTTTTAGAAAATTTCCAAAATATTACAAAAATATAATGTTTTTTCTGCTTTCCTGTGGTAAAATATTGGCATCAGCTAAAAGGGGAGTAAAGAGAGGATGGCTGTTGGCTTGATTTGAAAGCTGATAGTCATCCTAGCGTTATATTCGTGAACGTCTAGCTGGCTATATTATAATTTCTAAAATTTATAGAAAGTGGATCCACGACAGCTAGCCCGGACGAAATCTCGCCCAGGCCAGCATAGGCCTACGCAACACTTTCCGATACGTTATCGGTAGCTTTAATCTTCTTTGGAGTCTTAGGTTTTGTATCGTATATACCAGGCGGAGCTTCCGGTTTTATCCCGGATGTGTTAATCCGCTCATATTCCCGGTATTCCAACGACCACGGCATCATGGTATCCAGAAAGCTTAAATCCTTACCCTCCATGTGATGCGGCATCCGTTCAAGGATATATTTGAGATAATAATAGACATTCGCTTTATTCGTCCGCGCCGTTTCAACCATTGTGTACATAATCGCTAACGCTTCGGCGCCATCCAGCGAATCGCAGAACAAGAAATTTTTCCGGTTATGTTTTCGAAAACATAACAGAAAAAACTGATTACTATTGTACAAAAAAAGACATGGGTGAAGCAAACACTTCCAATGCCCGTTATCGTCGGCAATTCGATTTATGTGTATTTGAAAGATGGCCGCCCTAAAACAGAAAGCGAATATATTTTTATCCGTCATAAAGCTCCTTACAGTAAACTTACAGCCAAAAAATGTACAATAGCATTGCATGACATGCTACCTGAACGCAAAAGCGTCATTGGTGGGGGATTCCATGTTTTAAGGCGGACTTTTGCCACCCTTCTGCTGAGGGGTAACGCAAATATTGAAACCGTCATTGATGCGCTCGGGCATCAGGATAATACCACCGTAATGAAGTACCTTTCCTTGGATGAAGAAAGAATAAAATCCTGTGCGCTTTCCCTTAAAGCCACGGGGATTACGCTGAAGGGAGAGCTTTAGTGGCGCGACCAGAGAATTATCAATACCAGAGTTGTTTGGCACCATATATTGAAGCATTTATCCTAAAGAAACGTCTTGAAGGCTTTTCTTATAATAGTGCGGAATATCTCCTTAAGCGTTTTGACGCATTTTGTGTTGAACAGCATCTCATAAAGCCAGTAATTACCAGGGAACTTATTATGGAATGGGGCACAATCCGTGACATGGAAAGTAAAATCACATGTTCGGGCAGGGTATCCGTAGTCAGGGGACTGGCGCTCTATATGCAGTCTCAGGGGATGGAAGCATATATCCCGAATCGTTTTTGCCGGAAAAGCCATCATATCGCATATGTGTTATCGGACGATGAAATCCGTGAGTTTTTCAAGGAAGTTGATAATTACACGCCCAGCAGCAAGGTCGGGGCTTTCAAACGTTTAGCGATGGAATACCGGATTTTATTCCGCGTGATATATTGCTGTGGGTTAAGGGTATCTGAGGCGCGAAAAATCAAGATAGAGGATATTAACCTGCATAATGGTTCCATTCGCCTGATGCAGTCAAAAGGGCAAAGGGACAGGATCGTTTATCTCGCCGACGATCTTTCAGAACTTTGCACTATATATATAAAACATCTTAGTTCCATATACAATACGTCATCGCCTTGGCTATTTCCCGCGCGAAGCCCTGACGGTTATCTCTGCGCCAGCGGCATTAATCAAAAATTCAAACAATTATGGTCAAAAACATCTTATGCGATGAATTGTGACAAGACGCCGACAGTCCATAGTTTAAGGCATAGTTTTGTCGTTAAAAGAATGAATCTTTGGATGAAAAGCGAAATCCCATTAAAATCTATGATGCCTTATTTAAGCAAATATCTTGGGCATCGAAGCCCGGATGAAACTTTTTATTATTACCACCAGATCGACTCCGCGTTTAAGATTATAAGAAGTAAGGATGCGGTATCATCAAAAATCATACCCGAGGTAAGCGATTATGAAGAATAAAAAAGCAGACAAGGAATTATTTTTCTCGAAAACACTGGATTATTTAAATCATTTTTTGCCAAACCAGGCCATGAGGAGCGGGCATACCATAAAGACCTATCGAGACGCACTCACTGTGTTCCGGCGCTATGTCACGGATCAAAAAATGATTTCCATCAAAAAATTCACTTTTGAAGATTGCACACATGACTTCATGCTTGACTTTGTTGCATTCCTTAAAGGAACCGGCTGTTCGGCTAGAACCTGCAATAACCGGCTGGCGGCACTAAGGGCATATCTTTGGTATGTCGCTGATGGCAATGTGGCATACCAGTCAATCGCCCTGACGGCATCAAAAGTCCCGTTTCTCAGAGTTGCCCAAAATGCCCGCGATATTATTGATGAAGATGACCTCGCCGCACTCTTAAATGCCCCGCCCAATACAAGGATTGGGTTGCGTGACCGCACGTTAATGATCCTTTTGTATGATTCCGCCATCAGGATATCCGAACTGCTGGGACTTAAAGTACATTCGCTAAATACAACGGCTTCCATCCCTTATATCAGGGTAAACGGCAAAGGTGATAAGGAGCGTATTGTCGCCATAACCGATAAAACAGCATCACATTTACTGGCTTACATGGATAAATATCATGCCGGTTTGAATCGTGATTGTCCGCTTTTCTATACTGTAATAAAAGGGCAAAAGGGCGCAATGTCCCCGGGAAATGTTGATCGTATCCTCAAAAAATATGCGGACATAATCCGCCCCTGCCATCCCAATCTTCCAGGTAAAATATACCCGCACATGGTACGTCGCACTCGTGCCACAAATCTTTACCAGAATGGCGTAGAATTAGAACTCGTTTCCCGGATTCTTGGACATTCGTCAACTGAAACCACCAGAATTTACGCCATTCTTTCGATGGAAATGATGAAGGAAGCTATGGATAACGACAACTTTTCGGTTCGCGAAGATGCAATGTGGCCTGACGATGAAGCTGAAATGGCTCGCATTTGCGGTTTGAGGTAAAACATTATCCTCATCATTTTTACTAATAACATCTTTATTTTAGGATATTTTGAGAATTATGAAGATAAAAAAATCATGAAGAGAATCCGCAGCTAAGGTAGACGGTTTTATTATCAAATGTCATCATAGCGCCACCAATACCTTTAGAACTTTACTGAGTAATTCTGCATCGTGCTCAGGCGTGACTGTCACCCGACATTTTCCAATCTCGATGATCACACTTTCGTTTAAGCTTACCTCTTGGCTCTCGCAGATTGCCCATCCTTTTGGCGGCATTGACTTTTCAAGCGGGATGATTGATGATGGCTGGCATTTATTATCTTCCGGCAATGCATCAACAAGCTCCCTCTTTATTTTTCGCATCCAATAATAGTATGCTTTTGGGGAAAAGCCATTTTGTCTGCTCCATTCAGTAACTGTTTGGTTGCTAGCGCGACATTCGCGGATGCGTTCTACCCAGAGCATTAACCGTTGCTGGTGTCCTTCCAGCTCAGCTAGTTTGAGCTTGTCCATTTTTACCTCCCTATGTGTCTTAAGCACCTCAAGTGACTTAAGATATTTTAGAAATAGTATAGGGATATTATCTCACGAAGTGGGATAGGGGCGCTATACGCCCTCGGATTAGACGCTTACAATCTTTTACCTTTAAATCAACAAGGGGGATAGTTATTATATCCTCGTTCTTAAGGAAAATCTTCCAAGCAAAGGTATGTTCTCTTAATGTTTTATCCAAAACGCCGGTATAATCTCTTTTCCATAAAAGCCAATCGGAATAAAGGTCATCTAACGTTAAACTTTGCTTTTGCCTGCTATATTCAATTTTGTAAAGCTTGTCGATTAAGGCTTCGTAAGTGGTCGCCGTGACTTGCTTGCGGTCGATGTAAATATAAAATCGCTTGCCGCCGTTTATCTTTTCTTCGTTCCTTTCCTTGATTTTATCGTGGTACTTTTTCTTGATGCCGTTTTTTAGTTTCATTTCTAATAGTAATTCCGGCAACTCCGACAAATCAAGTCTATCACAGGAAAGAGCGGATTGCAATGATTCAAAATCCTTTTCGGTTAAGTCGTTAAAATTAAAAGTCAGCGAATTCATAGGCAATCACGCTCCTTCCTCCATTCATGGACTGGTTGATATTTAATGATAGATATTTTGTCAAGGTACGGTGCCGCCATCGGCGGCGATAAATTTAATTACATAGTCATTTCACGCTCGATAGAATCACTTTCGAGAGAATTTCGTTTTTTGCGCTTTTTCTTGTTTTCCGGGTTTGCCTTTTTCTTTCTCGGCGGCGGCGCTAATGATGACTCAATAGAAGCTGCCAGAGCCAGAGCATTGAGGGCAATATCGCTCCAATCCCCGCCCACTTTGCTTTTAGCTTTGCCGGCGATAAATCCCGTGCTTTTAGATTCTCCATCATATCCGTAGTCTGCTTCAAAATAATCCTCTGCATACTCTTCGCCATCTCGCTCAGACTGAATGTAAGGGAATTCGTTAAAAAATCTTTCTCTTTCTTCAAAATCTGCTCGATTTCGCTGTGATGCCGCTCGATTTCCGCCATCAAAAGGCTGTCCAGATATTCCTGTGTCGGCAAGGCAGCCACTAACGCGACATTCTCGATTAGCGCCTGCCCGACCGTCGTCGTGTGCTTGATCAGAGCGTTCCACTGCTCCTGTTTGACCCCAACCAATATTGGCTGGTAAGGTTCGGTCAGTATCTCTCTGGTTTCCTGATTGATTTCGATTAACTCGTTCAAATCTTTCAAAATATCCCTCCATGTTTGATTTTAAATACTTTTCGTCAAAAAGCCGGTTGTCCCGGCATTTCTGGCCGTCCGGTGTCGTGTAGGTGATGTATTTATAATAGTCAAACCACTTAACACCGTAATCCATCTGCTCCATGTTGCGGATAAATGCCGCCTTAGAATCGCTTGCCGCCATCGCTTTTTCAATCGCCGATATCAGCTTCACTTTCCAACTGTTGCCGCGAAGGGCGGCGCGGTACTCCCGCTGATTCATTGACCGCTGTTCCGGCTTTTGATACGGCTTAAGGGTTTCAAGGCCGAATTGCTTACATATCTCATCCGATTGATGCCGTAACTGCTCTAATCCCTTTTCATTGATTTGAATTTTTAATCCGGTTTCTAAGTTTACGGAGTTCACCACAAAGTGATTATGCCAATGATCGACATCTAAATGCGTTGCTATTACCACTTCAAAACCTTTGAATTGTTTTGCTGTTTCAATTCCAATCTGATGTATCTGGTCAGGAGTGGCGCCGCAGTCCGGCTTAAAACTTTGTATATACTGCTTAAAGAAAACGCCGTGAGCCTTGCGATACTCGGCTTTGGTATTCATAAATTCCATATAAGCCGTTTCCGGCATACAATTTTGACCGCTTAAAAGCTTATAATGTTGTCCGGTTTCGGGATTATTGTACATGGTTTTCTTGTCGCGCATGACATAATTTAAAACCTTCCTCATTGCCGTTTGGGTTTGGGTCTTTTCCGGTATCGCTATAAATGTCGCCATCTTATCACGCCCCCACGGAGATATCGTATAGATAATCAATAATCTTTCCGAAGCCTTTTTTCACTTCCGTAAGGTCGGGGCATTTGATTTTTCCTATGTTACAAAGCGTCGTTAATTGATTCAGGTTTCTGCCGATTGCTTTCTGTTCTTTAAGAACATCATCAAGACCGTTAATAATGACGATGGGCTTATTAAGGGCGGAGTTAGTAATAAACTCGGTGAAGTTCATTTTTGCCCGGTCAGCCTTAACCTTGATGGCGGCATGGTCTTCCGGCGAGAAGCGCATGGCGACCATTTTAGTTTTTATTTTGTCGATAATTCTTCCTCCTTTTCCGCTTTTTGGGGTTCGGGGCTTGCCCCGGTTCTGGGGTGCCGGGGAATCCCGGGAACAATTGTTCCTTGACAAGCTGTTTGGATGGACGGCGGGCGGCGAAGGCCGCTCGGCGTCTATACAAACAATATGCTTGCCTACCCCGAAGGGGTAGTATAACAATGTGAAGCAAAGATAAACGCTAGCCGCTTAGCACGGTGACACTTTGGTTGCCGTTCTGCCCGTAAATGGTTTCCTGTCTTCCCGCTCCGCTCAGCGTAGAAAGCGTATTGTCAGCCGTTGGTACGCTCGCTTGCCTTTATAGCAGGCTAGGTCATGGCATACTAGCCCGGTCTGTAACCCTACGGACGGTCATTTAATTTATTTGCGGAAAATAATTAATTAATTTTATACATTTTCCAATTGTCATTTTCCAATTGTCATTATAATCGTCGCTTGACGCTCGTGTCAATACATGGTACTATATTTTCGCGAATGATATATATTGTCTATAATCAAGCAGAATTATATTTTCGATAAAGGAGCCAGCCCATGAAGAAAAGATTTCATTCCCTGACCGACAAGAAAGGCTATATAAACCTTGCTAGTGAATATGAGAACCGTACATATTTTTCATTCAATCGGCAGAAAAAAGAAATGACCGTTATAATGAATAGCAGTCAAAAGATATATACGCTTGGGGAAATGTTGATTGATTTTATAACTCTTGATGATGATATCCTTGATTTATATGATCAAGACCGGCTACAGCTAATTGAGGATTTATACTTAATTAGTGCTGATGATTTTAAATGGGATTTTAGCGGGTTTATTGATGAATTTATTGAGAATTATCTGGTGAAGAATAATATCTCAAAAGATGAGTTCGCTAAGAAAGTGGCCATATTAGATTTTTTACAACGTTTTGAAGATGAACACCCTTACTTTTCTATGCTTGACTTATATACAGCGATTCTGCCGTATGATAACGATATACTGCTTAAACAGACGCTTGACCTAAAAACATTAAAAGCGGAAATAGAAAAAATGGCGGTTTTTTGTTTTGACAATGAATCGGAGTATTTAAGAAAGATATCAGCAGAAAAAAGATATTACTTCTATCACGCCAGCGGCAGTGGCAGCATCCCGCAGGGGTTTCAGACGAGAGTGGTTGTGATACCGGATAAAATACCCGTGGATAATTATGATATCTTCTATAAAAAACTGCCGAAAGATTTTAATGCGAGCAAGATGTGGGAGTTTTCGTCAATGTACGATGTCAAACGGCCGCAAGATGTTACGGATGATACCGCTGAATATTTACGAAATGCGGATATCCGGCTTTATGAAGCTTATGATGTGAGCAGTGTCGCTGACATGGCTTATCTGGAGCTTTATCAAATGCTCCTTGCCAACTCCGCCATAAAAAAATGTGCTATGTGCGATAAATATTTCGTGATGAAAGGGGATTACAGCAATAAATACTGCGACCGCCGGGCAAAAGGTAAAAAGCAGACCTGCCAGCATTTAGGTTCAAGCCGGGATTTCCGCGAGCGTAAGGCAAAATCGCCCGCTTATGTGGAATATATGAAAGCCTATAAGCGGATGCACTCACGCATTAAATATGGTATGCTCACCAAAGAAAAGATTAACGACTGGCGGGATGCCGCGAAAGAGAAAACGGCTCTTTGTGAGCAGGGGGAAATGTCGATTGAGGAGTTGAGGTGTTGGTTGGGGAATTAAAAATACTGAGCTAGAATAATTTGTTGAGTGTTCTATAAGTTGAGGCGAGAGCTACAAGACGTATTGATTTGCATATTGCGTAGCAACAGCAACTATGATAAATTATGTGTAGGGGAAATCTGTGTCATGAAGGAGAAAGAACGCTAATGGATGATTTTATCATTAAGGATGCAAACAGTAACATTATTGGACGCCATGAGGGTGGTGTTTTTAAAGACGCACGTAGTGATATTACGGGTCGAATTGAAGGCGGCGTGTTTAAAGATGCTAATAGTAATGTGATTGGACGCTATGAGGGCGGCGTGATTAAAGACGCTTATAGCAATGTAATAGGAAGAGTTGAAGGTAATGTGATTAAAGATGTGAATAACAACATTGTTGGGCGGTTATAAATTTCAAATTGTTTATATTTGCAAAGAAATAATTCCATGAGAAAATAAAATTAAGCACATAAAAAGATTAGGTAGATAATAATGTCAAAGACACAACTGGAACTAAAAAAAGAAAAACTAAAAAATGAGCTTATGTTTGCAGAATCTGACTTGCAAGGCAAACAATATTACTGCCAGAACTGTTCGGAAAAAACAAGTAATGCACAGTATACAACTCAAGGCACTTATGTGCTTACCGTTGTTTCCTGTCGGTATGGGTATCGTGAAACTAAGGAGTATAATAGAATTACAGGTAAAAGCAGTATTCCTCCACATGAGTGTCCGAAGTTTAAAGGTACCTACGATAAAATAGACAGATTGAAAGAAGAAATAAAAAAACTTGATTCAGCTATAATACAATCCCAAAAACAGAAAGAAATTGAAAACCAAAAACAGAAAGAAGCTGAAACACAAAAACAACAAAAAATAGTTGAAACATCAAAGCCTAAGAAAGTGATTTCGGTTAATACCACTGCGGAAGCATTAACAGAACGTGGGTACATATTTTTAGAAGATTCATATTTAATGAGTTGATACCTTAGCAAAGTTGTTCTAGCAATGGAGGTTGCTTTAATGGATTATTTTTTTGGGAAAAACTGGGCATGAAATGTGAAATGATTTAGCATGTATTCCTTAAGAGTATTTTTCTATTTAGCTATTTAACTAGTAATTTAACCGTTTCGGTGGTAAAATAGAATTAATAGATTTGCAAGAATTAAAGGAGGTGATGATCATGGTAATGATTATACCCGAAAATGAACGTAAGGCTATAAACGGAGCTAAAATTAAACAACTGTATGATGGGAAATGGATTTTTCTCACTAATATCAAGGATAATCCTTATACTGCAATTCCTGTGGTTATTGCCGACAAGCCATATGAAAATAGAGAAAAAGGAATTTATAAGCAATTTAGCGAGGATGCTAAGTATGGCTTGACGGGTCATTTGGATTTATTATTTAGTGCGAGTATGCTTGGTTTTGAAGTCATTTGAATTATGAGGATTAATATGTTTTCAGTAAATTATCAGATAAGAGGTGGATTAGCAGAAAATAGTTCTGGAAGGCCGACAGTACCATTAACCATAGTTCAAAAACAAGGGGACGGGTGGTGCCAGCACGGAATAAGCGATTTATTATTAGATACTGGTGCTACAGTGACATCGCTTAATAAAACGGTAGCTGATGAAAATGGTTATCCAATAATTAGGCATGGTTATCCAATTGTTTTCGGGTTTAATGATTATGCAAGGGCATTAAAAGCATTGATTGACTTAGGGCAAGGAGAGACGGCGGCTCGTGCGTATTTGAGTTCTTTTAAAGGTAGGGGTAAGGATTTGATCGACTCTTTACGAAATGGCTATGGTATAAATGATGTTGGCTTAATTTGTGATTTACGCAAAGTTTCATTTATTGTTCTATATGATTTTGTGGTTAATGATGTTATGATTGCAACGCCATCCGACGATGATGTTATTATTACCGAGGTTCTTGGTATGAATGTGCTTGAAAAATTTAATTTTGGTTTTGACTTAGAAGGGCATTTGCTTTATTTGAGTAAGAATGAGAGTGGCGTTTCATATGTAAATTCTGATTTTACATGTGGGAACGTTTCATTACACAATTCATAATATTGAGTAATTTAGCCCTTTAATATTTTGGCGAAAATTGTATGCACCATGTATGCGCATACTGTCGGAGTCGCCGGAAACCTCCTTTCTATCAGTATTTCGGGAATTGCCTAAAGGTTCGATTCCGGCTCTGGGCAGTCGGTTAAAAGTTCGGGAAAGTGTGGTTTTCCGGAGTTTCCCGCCTTTGTTTTTTACCCAAAAGTGCATGACCTTGA
>Ga0082212_10008053_pt1 | contig 13837 bp, 15 predicted proteins | sample TergutNt197P3_FD_71548 | JGI IMG/M metagenome (GOLD analysis project Ga0082212, IMG submission 71548) | Neocapritermes taracua P3 segment gut microbial communities from Petit-Saut dam, French Guiana - Nt197 P3 | ecosystem: Host-associated > Arthropoda: Insects > Digestive system > Gut ... | reverse complement strand
AAAGGCCCGTTTTCGTCAGACCATAAAACCCCAATGGCCCTGATTGTCCAAAATTGTTCTTCGATGCTATTTTCTAACACACCTGAAATTTTCAAAAACTTTCTATAAACCCCTGGAGCAGCTTTGGCCCGCGCCCATTCCTTATCCCACCTTTTGTACGCTTCAAAATCTTCTTTATCGTTGTGCCTGGAGTCGATGTATATTCTGTAGTCTGTGACATCCACCCCGGCCTCTTCCAAGGCCTCGGCGAACTCTTCCATTGCTTTTCGCCAAGTCTGCCGAGCCTGTTCTGGGTCATAATCTCTGCCTGCTTCTTCTATGGCTTTGTAGATACTGGACGCTATCTCGCTATATGTCCGAAATGGCATGTGGGTCCCTGGATCAGCCCCTTCTCGCAGTTCAAATAAAATCCCGTTATCACCTGGGTAAGGCTCTGTGTGGATATGCTGATTATCGGAAAGTTCACAGGGGATACCCTCAGGGAACGCTAAACACCTGTGCTCCCTTTTGCCTTCCCGAGGAGGGAGCTCGTGTTTACACCAACTGCATTGCATGTAGTCCATTGTTAGCATTACCACAGTTATCCCCTCCCGCGCACCACAGGCTTGTCGCCAGCCAATAGCACATGGCGGCGGGCGTGGCGAGACTCCCGACTATATCCATGTATCTTGATATGGTGAGCCCCTGCCGGATGCGCGTTGACAAAGTTATCTTGACGCTATACTATATCTGCTATGGACAAGCATGATTCCTCACTGCCTGCGCCTTCTCACATGGTCGCGGCCAGCGCCGCTCGTGAAATAGGGTATGCCCGGAACTACCTTACGACGCTTTGTGCAGCCGGGAAAGTGCCTGGCGCGGTCAAAGACGGGCGGATATGGCTTGTGCCTGTTGCCTGGGTGGAGGAACAGAAAAAGAGAGATGCCGCCGCAGGTATTGAGCGCGGAGCCGGGCGCATGGGGCGGCCTGTCACCACTGGAGCAGGCTTGAAGCGCAAGAGGCCGGTCTATACGCCGACCGGGCAACCAAGAGGGCGACCAAAGAAACAATCTGAAAAATAATTTTGCATAGGCGCATAAAGCGCCTTTTTTGTTGCATAAATATTTTTTATTTTTTCTGTCCTCATATTGACAAAGTTATCTTAAGATAATATATTCTAATCAACAACAACGGAACGGGCCACGGAGGTAGATGCCATGAGAAGGACAGCAACCCGCATGATGATTGAACGCAGCGACCGCGATGCCCGCCTTGCCGAAGCTATCCGCTTGACTGAGCAGCTTGTGGCGGCGCGCCAGGCTGCCGACGCCAACAGAGGCATTGTCTACTCCACGGCATACTACACCACCGACCCCGGCCCGGACTTCACGCCGCGCCCCTGGAGGTAGTCATGCAAACCGCATACGCACTGCACAACACCGACAACGGCCCTGTCCTGATGGTTTTCACCTCCAGGGCAAGCCGGGATAATTTCTGCTTCCGCACCACCTTCACCAATAACCGCGCCCAGCGCATCTCCGGCAGTGAGGCCCGCAGGCTGTATGGCCGCCGCCCGACGCTCGACGGCCCGCTGTTCTTTCGCGTCCTGCCGCTACCGGCGCTGGCATAGGCCCAAAAACAGCCCGGCAGGGAGTCCACACCCCTTGCCGGGCCTAACCATCAACACCTTTGGAGGTCATCATGGCTGGGGAAAACGTATCGGCACAGGCAGAGGAAGGCAAGGACAAGAATACGCGGCAATACTACGATATTTGCGAACACCTTTACGCACTCAAAGACATTGCCGAAACTCAAGCTCAAAACGGCAGTTTTGAAGAAGCTGGCCTGATGCGCGTGTTTGCCTCCAGCCTGGAGAACATCATTGACGCACTGGACGTATTGGTGCTGCACGGCGAAGAGGTACAGTCATGAGCGCCGCACAGACTCAGCACCTCTCGATGCTTGACGAACCTATAGCTTGGAAGCTCCGCTTTTTGGCTGGCGCAATCGAAAATATGCCACATCGGGATCATCCGCCATCAGAGGATGAATACTACGGGATAATGCTCTTTCTTCAGGATATAGCGAACATGATTGACCCGCCCGCCAACAAGGATGGTGCGGCATGAACGCGCCACAGCCCCGCCCCTACGCCTTGGACACCCTGGACGCCTGCAAACACCAGATCACCATCTTGGCATTGGAGAAGGCCCGGTACAAGCTCTCTGCCAGGATATTGCCCTTGAAGCTTGCGCGCGCGGAAAAGCTGCTCAGGCAAGCACGGAAACCGGAACAGGACGCGGAAGGAGGCGCGGAACAATCCTGACTGCCTGGCGCCACCGCAACCATGCCCCCGTCTTCTCACCTGGAGGCGGGGGCTTTACTTTTCAGGGGGGAGAGGGGGTGAACTCAACAGTCTTTCAACAGGCGGAAATACTCAGTCCTTGGCATATTTGCCGTACGCAACAGCCCGTTGATAATGCTGGGATCAATGTCTTCATATTCGGGGATAATCACCGGCCTGAGAACACCCGGCTTTTCATAAACCCTGTGGCTGGATGCTTGGCGAGCAAACGCAAATCCGGCTCGCGTAAAAACGCATTCAAGCGTTTTCCAGTGTTGCGGGGTTATGCGCGACATTCCGCCCGCTTGGACGCTGCGGCAAGAAACGGCTGTGCGGCATTCGCTACGGAACGAATTTTTACCTTGCTGTACCCAGCACGGCGCAACACTTCTTCTAGTGTGCCCCTACTGAGGCAGGATTCAATAAACAAGGCCAAGGCTTCTTTCAGGTTTTCTTGGGCGCGATCAAAACTTTCGCCTTGTGTGCTGACATTCAGGCTGGGACATGAGCCAATCCAGTACTTCCCGGACGGCTTAAATGTGACCTCTACTGGCATCATATTGAGCGATTCCATCGCAGACTCCATGACCACAAGATACTACAAATGCCATTTTGGGGCAAGAGGGGTTGTGAAAAAGAGGCCAAACCATGAGCCACCCCCCTCTCTAATAGGAGGCTTTTTTTCGGATTGCCCGGCAAAAGTAGTACATGGGTAGTACAAAACGCCCTCAAACAGGAAAACAGCATCCAGGCGCAAACTGTCGATGCCGTCTTTTTGTTGCTATACTTGGTGCCCAGGGCCGGACTTGAACCGGCACAGCCGTTAGGCCGAGGGATTTTAAGTCCCTTGTGTCTACCAATTCCACCACCCGGGCAGGCGCGCTATGCTTCTGTCGGCGTATTGACCCGCATCGCTCCAAGGCGGCGGATTAGGCGCCATTAACCTTGGGAAGCGCTTCCTTTGGCAAGGGCCATTCAAAAAAACTCTCCTGCCACGTTTCGTTGTTCAGCACATAAAAGAACGCTGAGTCCAAAAAACGGTCCACAAAAAGAAGCCGAGCCCCCACGCCTTCATCCAGAAGCTGGCTTACGGACTCGCACACTTCGTGGAACACATCCTGATCATGCTCAGCGGCCGCGCCCTGCATCAGCAGGAAGTCTCCTGTGGAGGTGAAGTGTATGTGGGCAAAGCCTGCCCGGGCGAAAAAGCCGGACAGGTCTTCCTTCAACCGCGTCTCTTTTTCCAGCAGTTCGGCATAGCTCAACTCTTCCGCAAAAATGAAATGCCCGAAGAGTTCACAACGAAATTTGGGCATCGTGTTTCCCCGCTGGTTCCAGACAGCATTTTCCTGACAGAATGCTTTACGCCAATTTGCCATCCGGCGCAACGCCCGTGATGCCGGGCCAGCGCCCGCATTGCCAAGCGCCGTGGAACGCGATAGCGTGAATCGCCCCTCGCCCCGAGCGCGCCGGGCTTTCGGAGCCGCTATGCACGCCCCTCTGTCTTTGATCGACCGCCTTTGCCTGCATGTCTCCCGCTTATGGATAGTGGGACGCGCGCCAGTCATGCCCGGAACCTGCTCTTCCGCCGTCGCCCTGTTGCTCGCGCCTTTTGTGTTCCTGCCGCTGAGCTTTGCCGGGCGTTGCGCGCTGCTGGCGGCGTTCTTTCTGTCCGGCAGCCTGATCACCAACCGGGCGGAGCGCATTCTGGGCGTGAAAGACCCCCCGGAGCTTTGCATAGACGAAGTGCCCGGCATGTGGCTGGCGTTGCTCCCCTTTGCGGAACCTTCGCTGGGGCTCATGGTCGCGGCCTTTGTGCTTTTCCGCGTCTTCGACATCGCCAAGCCCTGGCCGGTAAGCGCCTCTGAGCACTGGCTGCCGGGGGGGTTCGGCATCATGCTGGACGACGCCGTGGCGGGTTTGCTGGCCATGCTCGGCGCGTGGCTGCTGACTGCGCTGGGAGTATTGAATGCGACCTGATGTACAACAAGGTGACTCTCAGCAATTTCACTCAGTGAAATTGCTCCGAGCGCAAAGCGCCTGACGAAAGCGGCAGAGTCAGACGCAAAAGCGAACCGATAGCAAGCCTGGGCGCCCCTGGCGTACTCTGCTCAGATCCTGCCGGGATATGGGCATGATCGTTATTCCGCGTGGCCTACCCCCCCTCTCGGCGCGTTCAGCGCCGCCTCCAGCGCCTCATCCAGCGTGGGATGCGCCCAGATGATCCGGTGGATGTCCTCCGTGCGCCAGCCTTGGGTGACGATAACGGCCGCTATGCCCGCCAGGTGGGAAACCCCGTGTCCCAGCGCGCTGATGGCGCACACCCGGCCTCCATCCCAGAATACCTTGATAAAGCCCTGCGTGGCGCAATGGCCCTGCGCGATGGGGTTTGCGACCATGTCGCCGCGTGAACACTCAATGCCTGGTCGGCCGCGTAGTTCCAGCGCTGAAGGGCCGACGCGCATCACTTCCATATGCCCGTAAATGCAGGCGGGCATGGGCGGCGGCGCATAGGGGCCGACAATCGCGCCCGCCGCGTGTGCCACAGCGTAGCGGGCTTGGTGATCCGCCGCGTGCGCCAGCAGGGTTTTGCCGTTCACGTCGCCGATGGCGTATGCGTTGGGCGCAACGCGCAGGCACTCGTCCACGGGCAGCCAGCCGGAGCCTTGCCTCACGCCCAAGGCTTCAAGACCCAGCCCGAGGCTGTTCGGCCTGCGGCCCACGGCCACCAGCGCCTTGTCGGCGCGGAGTTCCTCGCCGTCGGCAAAGCGCAGTACGGCCTTGCCCTGCTGGGTGTCAAGCCCGGCGACAGGCCGTCCGGTATGAACCTCCCAGCCTTCACGCTCATAGGCCTTGCGCAGGTTTTGCCCCAATTCCGGATCCTCGGCGGGAGCAAGCTGAGCGCAGCCTTCCACGAGGGTAATTTTCACGCCCAGACGGCTGAAAAAGTCCGCCATCTCGAGACCGACGGCGCCCGCGCCGACAACGATCAAACTTTCGGGAGCTTCCTCCAGTTCCAGCGCATCCGTGGAATCAAGCACACAGTCATGGTCGGCGACCACCCCGGTCAAGGACGCCGGATGCGAACCAGTGGCGATGATCAGCGTATCCCACGCGCATGCCTGTATGCCTGCGTCCTTTGTCGCTATCGCCAACTGGCCGGGCTCGCTGACGCGCCCCTCGCCAAAGAGCAGGCGCACGCCCGCCGTTGCAAGCTGTTTTTCCGCCGTCTGCCGCGAAGCCTTGACGAAGCGGTCCTTTCTGGCCTTGAGATTGCGCAGGCTGGGGTTGATGACGCCTTCGGCAAGCTTCTGCGCCTTGGCGCCGCGAAGCAACGGCAGAGACGCCGTGCCGCCCAGATAGTGCTTGGTGGGAATGCATCCTCTGTTCAGGCAGGCGCCGCCCACAAGGTCGCGTTCCACCAGCGTGACCTCAAAGCCCTGGCGCAGCCCGTCAAAAGCGGCGCGCAGGCCGCCGGGCCCCGCGCCCAAAATGCAGAGTTTTTGTGCACTCATGAACGTATCGTCTCCTATTTCAAGCTGGTCTGGAGGTTGGGGCACAGGCTGCTGTCAGGCGAGCTTTTTGCGACGGAAGTGTACTCTGCTGGCACATGACCGGAGCAAAAAACGAAGCCTGACGGAGCATCATTGCGGCATACGCCGCAAGCGCCACTACATGTCGTCGGTTAAAATCATGCTACGCGCCGCGGCCGTCTCATCCAGGCGACGTACCGGCATGCCCGTTGGCGCATCGCGCAGAAAGTCCGGATCCGCCTTGCCTTTTTCCACAATCTCGCGCAACGCGGCCACGAAGTTGTCCAGGGTCTCCTTGCTTTCCGTTTCCGTGGGCTCGGTCATCAGGCATTCGGGCACGATGAGCGGAAAATATACGGTCGGCGCATGGATGCCGCGATCGAGCAGCGCCTTGCCGATATCCACCGCGCGTGCGCCTTCGGGCGCGGAAGCCACGAATTCGTGCATGCAGACGCGCGGATAGGGGATGTCCAGAAAATCCTCCGTCATCCTGCGCAGGTAGTTGGCGTTGAGCACGGCGTATTCCGCAGCGCGCGTCAAGCCCGCGCCGCCCAGGCGCAGCACATAGGCATAGGCCTTGAGAAAGACTCCGAAATGGCCGTAGAACGGCGCCATATACCCGATGCTTTTCGGATGATCGTAGTTCAGAAAGAAGCTGCCGTCCGCTCTTTTTTCCACGCGCCCGGCCGGCAGGTAGGGAACAAGACGTTGGCTCACGCCCACGGGGCCGGCGCCGGGACCGCCGCCGCCGTGCGGCGTGCCTAGCGTCTTGTGCAGGTTGAGGTGAATGACGTCAAAGCCCGCATCGCCCACGCGCAGCTTGCCGAGAATGGCGTTGAGGTTCGCCCCGTCGTAGTAGAGCAGCGCGTCAACCCGCCGCAGCTTTTTCACAATAACGGGCATATGCTTCTCGTACAGCCCGAGGGTGTTGGGACAGGTCATCATCAGGGCCGCCACGTCGTCGTCCAGCGCTGCTTCAAGCGCTTGCGGATCGACCATGCCGTCCTTGGAGGCGATGCTGACCACCTCATAGCCCGCCAGCGCGGCCGAAGCCGGATTAGTGCCGTGCGACGAGTCCGGGCAGATGATTTTGGTCTTCGTGCGGCCTTTGTCCCGATGGTAGGCGGCGATGAGCATCACGCCCGCGAATTCGCCGTTGGCCCCGGCCATGGGCTGCATGGTGCAGGCGGCCATGCCGGTAATCTCGCAAATCAGGCGCTCCATTTCGTACACGACCTCCAGCGCGCCCTGGCTGCTCAGCTCCGCGCCCCGCAACTGGCCCAGCAGCGGATGGAGCCGGGTAAAACCGGGCAGCGCGGCCGCGTATTCCAGAAATTTGGCGTTGTACTTCATGGTGCAGGAGCCGAGCGGATAGAAGTTGCTGTCCACGCTGAAGTTCAGCTTGGAAAGGTGGGTGAAGTGGCGCACCACGTCGAGTTCGGACAGTTCGGGCAGGGCCGGAGGCTCTTTGCGCAGCAGAGAGGCGGGCAGCATGGCCGCCGCGTTCTTTTTTGGCGTTGGAGGCAGGCAGGCGCTACGGCCGGGAACGGATTTTTGGAATACAGTTTTCATAGGGCTGCCCTCACTTCTTGTACCAGCAGGTCTATCTGGTCTTGGCCGGTCTTTTCCGTGCAGGCCACAAGCAGGACATCCCGCATGGCCGGATAGTAGCTGCCAAGCGGGAATCCCGGCACGCAGCCGCGCCTTGCGCATGTTTCGGCCAGCGCGGCGGCGTCTTTCGGCACGCGCACTGCGAATTCATTGCCGAAAGGCGCGTCGTTCAGCATCGTCACGCCCGGCAGCCCGCACAGGCGTTCGGCGGCCTCGCGCGCTTTCTCCATGCCGAGTTCGGCAGTGCGAGCCAGGCCCAGCGGGCCGAGCAGGCAGAGGTGCACTAGGCTGCGCAACGCGCACAGCGCTTGGTTCGAACAGATGTTCGACGTGGCCTTGGCGCGGCGGATATGTTGTTCGCGTGCCTGCAAGGTCAAGACATAGCCGGTCTTGCCGTCCAAATCGGTCGTGCGGCCGGCGATGCGGCCGGGGAACTGGCGGATCAGCTCTTTTTTGCAGGTCATGATGCCAAGGTAGGGCCCACCGAAGGAGAGCGGCATGCCCAGCGCCTGGCCGTCGGCCACGGCAGCGTCCGCGCCCATCTCGCCGGGCGTTTTCAGCACGGCTTGCATGACCGGATACGCCGACGCCACAGACAGCGCCCGGCATGCCTTCGCATGGGCAAAGAGCCCGGAGAAGTCCTGCACCACGCCGAAAAAATTGGGATTCTGCACGAAGACCGCCGCGCAGGCTTCATCCACCGCTGCTTTGAGGGCGATCAGGTCGGAACAGCCGTCTTTCTGCGGAACGGTGACGATGTCCAGTTCCAGGTTCGCGGTATAGGAAGCTAGCATGACGCGCCATATGGGATTCAGCGCCTCGTCCACCACCAGCCTGCGCCGTTTGGTCTGGCGGATGGCCATCATCGCGGACTCAAACAGCGCCGAGCCGCCGTCATAGACCGAAGCGTTGGCGCAATCCATGCCGAAAAGGCGTGTCATGGCTGTCTGGTACTCGAAAATGGCTTGCAGCGTGCCTTGCGAGGATTCCGCCTGGTAGGGGGTATAGGCCGTGACGAATTCGCTGCGCCCGGCCAAGGCGTCCACCGCCTTGGGAATATGGTGGTCATAGAAGCCCGCGCCTAGAAAACAGGCCGCAAGCTCCCTGTTCCTGTCCGCGAGACGCTCAAGGCGCGCACAGGCGTCCATTTCGCTCAGGCCTTCGGGCAAGGCGAAGCTTTTAGGCCTGAGTTCCGGCGGAATATCGTCGAAAAGCGACGCCAGATCGCGTACGCCGATACAGGCGAGCATGGCCCGCACATCTTCTTCGGTATGAGGAATAAACGGCATACCCGCTCCCTAGTGTTCGCAACACTTGGCGTAATCGGCCGCGTTCAGCAGCCCCGTTGGTTCGGCGGCAAGCCTGACGCGCAGCATCCAGCCGTCTCCGTAGGGCGACTGGTTGACGATTTCGGGAGCGCCTTCCAGCGCTCCGTTCACAGCGATCACGCTTCCGCTGACCGGCGCGTACAGATCGCTGGCGGCCTTCACGGACTCAATGGAGCCAAAGGCCTTGCCCGCGACGAGTTGCGCGCCCACGGCGGGCAAGTCAATGTAGGTCACGTCGCCGAGCTGATCCTGGGCATGGTGGGTGATGCCGATCACGGCTTCCCCACCTTCAATGCGTATCCATTCATGGCTGTCGCGGTACAGGAGATTGTCGGGAATATTCATGAGTCCTCCAGGTGTTATACGAGTTTTTTACGCGCCGTGCCTTTCGTGTAGAAAGGCAGGCCGGTTTTTTGCGCGGGCAGTTCCGTTTTTGCAGCGCGGACGACGAAGCAGTTCGCGTCGGCGTACGCCGCGTCAATCCACGCCAGGGCAACGGCGTGGCCGAGGCTGGGCGCGAAGGAGCCGCTGGTAACAAGGCCGGCCTGCGTGCCGTCGGGCAGGGCCACGACGTCTCCGGCGCGAGCGCTGCGGCGTCCGGCGATGGCGAGCGGGATAAGGCGCTGCCTGACGCCCAGGGCGCCCTCCTTGCCCACGTAGCTCGCGGGGCTGGTAAGCATTTTGTCCATTCCGGCCTCAACGGGCGTGTGCTCCGCGTCCAATTCGTGTCCGTACAGAGGCAGGCCGGCTTCGAGGCGCAGGGTATCGCGCGCGCCGAGTCCGGCGGGTTTGACGCGCGCATCGGCCGTCAGTTTTTCCCAGAGGGCAAGGGCGCCGCCCCAGGGCAGGTAGAGTTCGTACCCCAGTTCGCCGGTATAGCCCGTGCGGCTGACCAGCAGCTTTTCCCCCGCAAAGGTCGCGGCACGGAAGGCAAAGTAGCCGAGATCACGAAAATCCGCGCCCAGCAACTTTTCCAACACGTCAAGAGAGAGCGGGCCTTGCAGGTCTATTTTTCCGGTCTTGTCGGAGACGTCTTCGAGCGTCACCGGCGCGCACAGGCGGGCGCCTAGGGCAGCGAAGTCACCAGCCGCGCAGGCGGCGTTGACCACGAGCATATAGCTGTCCGTTTCCAGGCAGTACACGATAAGATCGTCGAGGATGCCGCCCTGCGGGTGCAGCAAAAAACCGTAACGGCATTTGCCCGGTTGCAGGTTGTCCAGCCTGTGGCTGACGGCCTGTTCGAGCTGTTGCCGCGCGCCGGGACCGCGGATCAGGAATTCGCCCATGTGGCAGATGTCGAACACAGCCGCCGCAGAGCGGGTGTGCAGATGTTCTGCCACTATGCCTTCGTACTGGATGGGCATGTCCCAGCCCGCGAAGGGCGCCATTTTCGCGCCCCTGGCGCGATGCCAGCGGCTGAGGGGGGTTTCGAGCAACACGGTAGCCTCCTTGAGTGTGAAGCTGGCAGGCTAGCATGTTTCTCGCGCGGAGGAAAGGGCCGGATTACTCCCGCGCCGCATGCCAGTCCAGGCGATCAAGCGCGGCCAGGGCAGCGGGGTTCTGCGCCCGCGCCGCCATCGCTTTGAGGCGGATCTCGGCATCATAGGCGCAAGAGCCTGGACGCTGATCTCGGTGATGAGCTTGTTGACGCGCACTCCTTTGGCTTCAGCCGCGTGCTTCAGCCGGTCCGCCGGGTCTTCCGGCACGCGCAGGGTCAAGGTGTTTATGTAACTCCTTTCAGATGGGCTGATAACAATTCTCTCGTTCAAGCGGAGCCACGCTGATCCGGTTTCTCCCCATCGCCTTGGCTTCATAAAGCGCGGCGTCTGCCCGGTGAATCGTCAGGCGAAGTGTCTCGGCGTAGTTTTGCGTTTCGTCAGGCAAAATAACAGCAAGCCCGAAACTTGCCGTCAATTGCGTTGTGCCGCCCTTTTCTAGGGAAAAAGGATGTTCTTCTATTGTCTGCCGGATGCGTTCAACAGCGGCATAGCCTTGCTTCGCCCCTATGGCAGGCAAAAAGATAATAAACTCTTCGCCGCCATAACGCCCCATGATGTCAGCTGGGCACAGCATGCGCTTGCAGATCCGCGTCACATACTGCAGCGCGCGGTCGCCTTCCTGATGCCCGAAGGTGTCATTAAAACGCTTAAAATGGTCCACATCAAGCAGGCACACGCAACATGGTTGTTTCAGGGAATATGCGCTTTGCATCCCCATCTCGGCACAGGAAAAAAAGGCCCGTCTGTTGAGCAGGTTTGTGAGCGGATCGCGATCGGCAAGCTCCTTGAACCTCTGTGCACTCTTTTTCAATGCCTGCAACGTAGCGTTGCGTCTTTCGGCTTCCTGTTGCAAAGATGCGGTCAGCGTGGTCAATGCTTCTTCTTTCCCGCGCAGATCTTCCAGCATGGCGCCCACTTTCGCGGTCAGCGCATTGAACCATCTGGCCAATTCTCCGATTTCATCCGTCCGGCGGTCGGGAACCTGTGCGCGCAGCCCAACCCGGTTCTCGACAATGGCCTGAATAATTGTCTTTATCGCGTTCAACGGGCCGGTGACCAGTATGCGCAACCCCAGCAGGCGCGCGATGAAAGGCATAATGGCCATGCCCGCCAGCATGAGCGCAAAGGCTATCTCAGCAGTAGCCGTAAATTTGGATACCCCTGCGGCGTTTACGGCGCACACCAGCACCCCGACCTGTTTTCCGCTGTAATCGTTAATAGGGAACGTCGCGAGGGTCACGGAGCCGTGGGTGTCGAATACGGTGCCGTTTTTTCCCTTGGCCAGCAGTTCTGGAGTAATCATGGCTTCAATGGAGTCGTCATTTGCCTCGGTGATGCGCACAAAATTCCCTTTATGCGGGTGCTGTGCCGGATTTTGCAGAGCCACGGAAAAAGCCAGCAGCTCCTTGTACGCATACAGAGCGATATACATCTTCCCTTCTGCCATTGCGGCGTCCAGAACGGTTTGGAAGTCCTGAAGAACTTCCGCGGACCCGATCTGCCTGCCGTCCGGCGTTTTGACGGGAATTACTCCGCGGATGGCAAAGCCGCCACTGCCCGGTTCTATGCCCACGGCCACCTTGCCGCTCCTGTTGACATCCATGACAGTGGCCCGGTACGAAGTAAGATCGTCGGAAATGTCTACCCATTCCCCCTTGATCCTAGTATTTTTATCACGCCACAGACGCACCAGGCTGAGTCCGTTGGGCAGGTGGAAATGCAGTTGCAGCTTTTTCCCTGTTTCTGTTCTGTAGTTGTCCAGCATCGGGGCGAGCTCTTTACGCAGCAGTTCACGCGCCATCTGGGATTGCGGCGAATAAGGGTCATCTATATTGCCGCTCAAGGCCAGTTCATAAGCTTGCATCACCGCCGGCAGACGCACGAATATCGAAGCTTGGCGCACGGATTCCTGCGCGCGAGCTTCAATGTTTTTGGTTATGTGCGCAAAGCGATCTTCAGCGATATCCCTGACGTATAAGTCGCGCATGCTGGTAAATGACGCGTCGAACACAACGTAACTCGTCAGGCCGAGACACGCGAGTATGCATAGCGGCAGAATGGAAAGTTTCCAGATAAGTTTCATGGCGTTTATCCTTTGCGAGCGCGCTCAGACCGGGGGTGCACAGTCGTTCGCTCCTGCAGTATCCTGTGTCACATGCCGAACACCCTGGCGGCCCGCCTCATGTTCTTCATGTTAGGCACGCTCAAGGAGCAGCGGTCCTCGCAACTGCCGCACCTGGCGCAGTCCGAGCCGTGCCTTTCCAGCTCGCGGTACCGGCGCGCCGTGTCCGGCGGAATGTTGTTTTCATCCAGCAGCGCGATATCCAGGCATATGTTGACCTCGGCGATATCAATGCCCGCCATGCACGGCAGGCATTCGCCGCAGTATGTGCAGCTTCCCGGGATGCCGTCGGGGGGGCCTTTTGTGCCGGTGGGGCGGTCTTGCATGAGTTTTCCTTTTCAGGCTTGGCCCGTCTCAGGCCGCGCGGATGCCGGGCACGCGCCCTCGGCGCAGCGGCCCACGTCTTCCAGTACCATCGCGCGCAGGCTTTTGGCCACCTCTTCCTCCTCAAAGGCGATGGCGGTTACGCCGGCCTTGCGCAACAGCCCGTCTTCCTCCAAGAAGCGCGCCCGCGCCAGAATGCGGATATCCGGATTCAGGCTGCGGGCCATGGCCGCCGTTGCCGTTACGTCCTCTATGGCGGGCACGGTGAGGATCAGGTAGCCGGCGCGTTCAATGCCGGCGGCAAGGAGGACGTCCCGTTTGGAGGCATCGCCGAAGACCGCCCATGCGCCCTGTGCGCTCAAGCGGCTGATCGTGTCCACGTTGAGGTCAATCACCACGGGGGTCACGCCGCTGTCTGGCAAGGCCTTGGCCACGCTTCTGCCCGTGGGACCGTAGCCCACGACCACCGCGACGGGCGCGCCCGTAGCGGGGAGCGCGCCGTCGTGTCCGGCATGGGCTGCGTTGCCCTTGAGCGCCTTGGCCTCGGCCCGGGCGTTGAGAAAATGCCAGAGTTTTTCCCTTCGTTTCAAGGCGGCCTCGATCCTGGGAATGGTGCTGAACAGGCCGGAATTCACGGTGATGGACGCCAGCGCGCAGGCCACCAGCACATTGTAGACGGCTTCGGGGATGATGCCCAGGTATTGGGCCTGCTGGGCCAGGATGAAGGAAAATTCGCCCACCTGGGCCAGGCTGATGGCGGCGACCAGGGCCGTCCGGGTCGAATAGCCGAGCGCGGTCACCACCAGTATGGCGGTCAGGGGTTTGAGCAGCAGGACGATGCCCAGGCAGGCCGCAATGAGCAAAGGCTGTTCCAGCAGAAAGGCCGGGTTGAACAGCATGCCCACGGAAAGAAAGAAGAGCACGGCAAAGGCGTCGCGCAGGGGCAGGATGTCCGCCCCGGCCTGATGGCTGAGCTTGGTCTTGCCGATGACCATGCCGCCCAGAAACGCGCCCAGGGCCATGGAGGCGTGAAAAAACACGGCCGCGCCCACGGCCGTGGCAAAGGCGGCCACCAGCACGGTCAGGGTGAAGAGTTC
>Ga0082212_10008052_pt1 | contig 13838 bp, 12 predicted proteins | sample TergutNt197P3_FD_71548 | JGI IMG/M metagenome (GOLD analysis project Ga0082212, IMG submission 71548) | Neocapritermes taracua P3 segment gut microbial communities from Petit-Saut dam, French Guiana - Nt197 P3 | ecosystem: Host-associated > Arthropoda: Insects > Digestive system > Gut ... | reverse complement strand
ACCATAACATTTATGGCTACCGAAAAATCTATCACGAACTCCGCAGACGAGCGATTACTTGTTCGTTGAATACCATCTATGCCGATTGCAAGCGGCTTGGTCTCAAGAGTATTACACGAACAAAATATCGTGTGCAAACGACCGATTCCAATCACACGCAACCGATTGCCGACAACGTTTTGTGCCGGGATTTCAAGGCTGAAAAGCCGAATGAGAAATGGTTAACGGACATTACTTATGTCGATACGTGTGAAGGTTGGTTGTATCTCGTTGCGATCATTGATCTGTTTTCTCGCAAAGTGATCGGCTATGCGATGAAGGACAACCTGCGAACGGAATTGGTCCTCGATGCGTTGCGAATGGCAACGGGTCGGGAAAGGACGTTATCGGGAACTGTACGAAAAATCACGGCAACCGGGCGTGGACGAGTTTCGTCTCATCGAACCGATGCCCTGCGGTCGCCTTGCCGATGCAGAGACCGACGATGATTCCTCGCCGTTTCTGACATCGGAACATATTCAAGAAGTGTGCCGGTTTCACCGTGAAACGAATCGGCGATTGAAAAAAGATGCGCAGGGTCGGTTGATACATAAAACGTGTCTCGACAGGCGACGATACGACCACCGGAAAGCCACCAAATACGATACCACAGAACGATTGAGTCGGTACTCCGGCACAACCCAAACTATCAAAACAATAGGAGACCAACCATGTTACTAAAAATTCATTGCCGAATCATCGGCATCATTTTCGTTGCCCTAGCGGCTTCGTTAACATCCAGTGCCGAGCCGTTGCCGAACTTGACGGTACTCATCGAGGAAGATGTCTATTCCGACCCGCGTCCCGACAACGGAGCGGGCTCAACTTGGTGTTACGGCTCGACAGTCTTTGCCCGTATCCAAAACGATGTGTTCCTCACGGAACTCGCCGTTGTTCCTTCTGCCAAGCCGCTGAATAATTGCCAGTGGAAATTACTGAAACGAGATGCCGAAGGTTGGAAAACTCTCTTTTCCGACGACCAACATCGAACGCGGGAACCATCGCCGATAGCGGTATTTCCCGAAAAACGAGAGATATTCATTTCGGCAAATCCCACGCTGGTTGCTGATCCCGAAAAGTATTCTGGACCGGCGCAACCGAAAGTTGTGCGTTTCGATGTCGGCAGGAGTCCCAGCGAACCGGAAACGTTGTTGCCCGCCTGGAATGGGACACCGCAATTCACGGAACACTCGTACCGCAGTTTTGCCGCCGATGGAAAAAATCAGGAATTGATTCTGTTTCAGAACGTCGGTTACACGCACGCGGAGTGGGCATTTCGGGATCGTTCAGGGACTTGGTCGACGACGGGAAAACTCGATTGGCAATGGGGTGCCGACTACGAAAAACCGCAACCGATTCGGACTTGCTATCCGACCGTTGCGCTCGCCGACCAAAAAGTTTTTTTCTGCGGCGTGAGTGACATCGTGGAGCCGAATTCGCAGTGGCGGGCATTCAAGAAGGAATTGACTGGTCGCGACTGGGACTACGATTTCCGCCGATTGTTTTTCACGTGGTCGAACGACATTTCTAAAGGGGAGTTCCAACCCTGGGTCGAAATTTCGTCGCGGGAAAAGACAAGCGGCTGGATTATGCCTTGCGACTTGCATGTGATGCCTGACGATACGGTGCATCTTTTGTGGACGGAGCGGGCGATCAACACGCAACTTCGGGAAAAGTTTTTTCCTGACGCAAAACAATCGGAAGCCCTTTGCCATGCCGTTGTGCGAGACGGAAAGATTTTGAAACGCAACGACATTGCCATTCGGCATGAAGGAGAAACCAAGCCGGTGGCATCGACGGGACGTTTTCATGCCACGCCGGATGGTCGGCTTTGGGTCGTCTATTACGTGAGCGGAGCGGAAAGAAATACCGTTACGAACGAACGTAAAAATGTTTCGGAAAACCGAATCATGGAGATCAAGAATGGCGAACCTACGGGTGATTTTCAAACGATTCCATGGGCAAAACCCTTTTCACGGTTTTTCACGGCATCGGTACGTGCCGGTAATATGCCGTCGGCGGTACTTGATTTGCACGGAACGTGTCCGAACAGCGAGCAACTTCGCTATGCGATGGTCAGACTGTACAACGAGTCGGAGTAAACTCGACACTAAAGAAAACAACAATGCAAGGCTTTCGCTCTAAAATTTCATACCCTCATGTGTGGCGTGATTTTTACGCTCCATCGTGTGATGTCCGGTGTTCGCGTGATTCGTTTTTCGTAGAGTCTCATTTCCGACTTTGTTAATTTGACTCGCAGATACTCTCTCTCCAAACGATAGACATTCGGAGACACGCCTGCCCAACGCATCGAACGAGTCCATTCGTAATACGCCATCGTTCCGGCTTCCAATACCCTGTTTTGACTCTGATTCCGACTTTGATCTGCCGTCTGCTGTCTGCTGTCTGCCGTCTCCATTTTGCCGAGGAGTTCCGCTTTTTTCAGTTCCTTCATTTTGGCAACGACGCTTTTATCCCAGCCTCACTGCTTCGCTTCGTCGGCAATGCGGGTCATTTCCCGCTGGAGTTTCTGTTGCGTCGTGAGCATTGCATCCCGCTCTTTTCGGACAGTGTCATATTGTTTTTTGATCTTATACTATGGGCAAGAGGTGGGACTACCAATTTTCTCCGTATTTGGTACCCTAACTGCCAATGTTTGACCGACAATGGCAAGAGGTGTTCCAGCAATGCAAATTCTTCACGGTAAAATAATCGCCGAAGAAATCCGCCGTGAAATTGCGGCGGAGACGGCGGCACTGAAAGCCGAGCAGGGAGTCGTTCCCTGCCTTGTCGCACTGCTCGTTGGTGATGATCCGGCAAGCCAAATTTACGTCAACAACAAGGAAAAAGCATGTCTGCAAGTCGGAATCGAAAGTCGGATTATTCGGCTTCCTGCGACAACAACTACCCCGGAACTCTTGCGGTATATCGACACCTACAATACAGATGCTTCGATTCACGGCATTTTAGTTCAATTGCCGCTACCCAAAAATTGCGAAGAACAACCGATCCTCGATGCAATTGATCCCCGAAAAGACGTTGATGCATTTCATCCTGAAAATGTGGGATTGCTGTCGCAAAATCGTCCTCGGTTTTTACCCTGTACGCCTCATGGTGTCCAACAACTTCTCGTGCGGAGCGGAGTTCAAACGACGGGACAACACGTCGTCATTGTCGGACGCAGCGATATTGTCGGTAAACCAATGGCGTTGATGATGGTGCAAAAAAATGCCGAGGCAAATGCCACTGTAACGGTCGTGCATAGCCAAACGAAAAATCTTTCCGATCTGACCCAACAAGCGGACATTTTAATCGTAGCGATGGGTAAATCTAGGTTCATTACCGGGTCGATGGTCAAATCAGGAGCCGTGGTTGTGGATGTCGGTATCAATCGTCTGCCGGATGGGAAAATTTGCGGCGACGTGGATTTCGATTCGGTGAAAGAGATTGCAGGTGCAATCAGTCCGGTGCCGGGCGGAGTGGGACCACTGACGATCACGATGTTGCTCCAAAACACTCTCGCTGCGGCTCGCCAGTTGTTGACACGCTGATAGACCGTAGCGAAATACCACCAAAAAATTTGCCGTATTTTATCACGTGGGTTTACGCTATAATCAATGAACCTTTAACCCTGCTTATAACAAATATGCCAACACGTAGAAATTTCTTGAAATATGCCACTCTGCTCGGAGCGGCAGCAAGTTTTCCGGTACGTTTTTCCCTCGCCCAAGACGCAGCACCGAAGGTTGGTGATCCTTTGTTTGCCGATTCGCACGGCGACATCATAGTGAGAAATCCGAGACCGCGAGTCATCACGATTCCCGATGTCCCCATTGCCAATGGCAAGGTGTACAAAGTCCTCAAAGGGGACTTTCACATGCATACTCTCTACTCCGATGGACAAGTCATGCCGAAAGTCCGTGTGCAAGAAGCCATCCAAAATGGTCTCGATTGCATTGCGATTACCGATCATATCGAGTACCGACCCTTTCTCGGCGGCAATTCGATCAAACTTGTGGAAGGCAATGACGATCACAACATGGCGTACAATATTGCCAAACCGGAAGCAGAGAAGAGCAAATTGATTCTCATTCGTGGGACGGAAATCACGAAGAGTACGATGCCGCCGGGACATTTCAATGCAATTTTCGTCAAGGATGTCAATCCGATAGCGGAAGTGGTGAGCGATTGGAAGAAAATGCTTGCCGTTGCGACGGAACAAGGGGGATTTGTTACGTGGAATCATCCCGGCTGGGTCGCACCGAACAGCGGCGGACTCGCTGCCGGTGTGCCGATGTCCTTCACTGCCGAACACGAAGATGTCCGAAAAAAAGGACATCTGCACGGCATCGAGGCATTCAACAGTACGGATTACTACCCGATTGTTCCCGATTGGTGCAACGAACTTGATCTCAGTGTTCTTGCGTGCAGCGACATTCATCCGTCGGAATTACAGCAGTACGGCGTGCAGAATATCCGCCGTCCGATGACGTTGATTTTGGCGGAAGACCGAACGGAAGAGGCAATTCGGGAGGCATTTTTTGCTCATCGTACCATCGGCTGGGCGGCGGATATGATTTTTGGCAGGCCGGAATGGGTCGAAAAATTATTCCGGGCAAACATTGAAGCCTTTGCCGGCAAGTTAAGCAATAAAGGAGACATTCCCATTCGCTTGCAGATACAGGGCAAGGATTACGAACTCAAACCGAAGGGAGAAGTTGCGGTCAGTAGTACCGGCACCGACAAAATCCAAGTCACGAATTGGTTCATCGGCACGAACAAGCCGCTGGAACTGACAGCGGCATCGGTATTCATTTAGCCGGTACTCCGGCGCAAGAGCGGTGGGCGTAAGCCCACCGGAGGGTAATGTACCGCTAACATCCACAGTCGGATTCGGCAAAGGGACTAAAATAGAGCGTCTCGAACTCTTCACCGGAAAGCCGTGTTGCATCTTCCGAAGGATCGCCGGTGGACTTAAAACCTTGCTGGTGTGCAGTAAAACGTTTGAGCACCTGGGCAATTTGTTCGGCGCGATCCGATTCGAGTACGCCTCGCTCCGGGATGGTTGCGGCTTCAATGGCTTGTGCCCAGCCTTCGTCATAGCCCGCTTCGGTAAGCCAAACCAGCACCCGGCTACGGTCTGCATTGGAAGACAACGATTTCAACATCGTCTCTATCGGCACATAAACCTGAATGGAGTCGACCAATCGTAATTCCCAAAGCACTTTGCCGAGAAAACATTGCAGGCGGTAGCGTTGCATCGGCATGGGAAGACTGGCGATAACCGATTCGCTCCGCTCCAATAATTGTTCTCCTTGTTCTTTGTTTCCTCGTTGGACAGCGGCACGACCGAGAATCCGAAGTTGAGTGGCAAGCCTTTCCATCTCTTCGTCATCCGTTGTAATGGTTGCCGTTTCGAGAATTTTTACGGCTTTGTCAAAAAAGTTTTCCGACCGCTTTGCCGACGACAATCGACACATTTCCCAGTACACCCAGGAACGGCGCAGCGACGAAGAGATGGCATTGATGAACTCTGTCGTTTCCCCATCACGTTGCTGCCGGACAAGATAGTTGCAAATTGCCAGCGATGCCCAGTCGTTGTATGTTTGCTCTGTAAATGTGTGATGAAAACGTGTTATTTTTTCCCAATCGCTCGCATTGATTTGCGGCAATACTTTATCCAAGAAACTATAACGTTGTTTATCGGATTCAAAGACGAACGGTTCTTTTGCGGTTTCGACCAATTTCCACGCCGAGCGGACATTTTGGGCTTCCAACATGGCAAGAGCGAGGTGCCCTGCTAAAAATTGTGTTTGCTGATCGTTTGCCAGAAGTCGAATGAGCGGTTCGATTTTTTCCGGTGGAAAGGATTTATAGTCGGCGGTCAACAAGGCGATGCGTCGTTCTTGCGGCAGGGGAATCGAAACGAGTGTTTGCAGAGCGGCATCGAATTGTTCCGTCAATAATTGACTTCGAGCGAGTTCTGCGAGTAATTGCGATTTGATTCGCGGATCAGCAAATGTTTCCGCTGTTCTTTGTACCGAGTCAAAAGGAAGTAATGCGGTGTGGGACATTGGAGATAAATAGGGCGGGCGAAAGCCATGAAAAAGAGGCGGTCGCTGGATAAAATGTTTTCGTAAAACATTTTATCCAGCGACACACCAAATGTATTGTACTGCGTCCAACTCTTTTCTACAATAGCGTTTGAGAAAGCAGAGACTAAACATCTTCCCGTTTTTTCTTTTCGTTCTGTGCCGCAATGTAAATCATGCGGAGTTCGTGTAAGACCTTCTCAAAAATTTCCGTTTCTTCTGGCGTTTGGTGTCCTGATGTTTTTTCGGACAGCATTGCAATCGTGTCGATCAAATGTTTTCCCTGATTGGGTAGAATCCGTGTCTGACCATCCATTGGATTGGGAAATATCCCCAGCGAGACCATCGCTTGTGCTGCCAGACCGGTAATCAACGACATAAGCGTCGGTTCGGGAAATGGTATGTCTTGCTCTTGTTGTTCTGTCATTTATTTGTGCCTCTAAAAAATTTTTCCGGGTAGCGGACATGAATGCCAATCTCATTTTATCCCTTATTACAACGATGTCGATACCATCGATGTCGGGAGAAGTTTTTCGCCGTTCTTCACCGAAAATTTTTATCTAGTACCCCATCAAGTTTAATTTTGTGGATAGAGTCTCTTGAGTTTTATGCGAGCGTCTTCTGTAGTAAATTGCCAATCGGCACCTTTAGAAGGCGGCGTAGGCTTCATCGAATCGGCTCCATTGGATGGCATCGGCGAGGTGACAGAGGGAGTGGTCGGGATTGACCATATTTTCGAGTCGCGACTGAAAGAGTTGAAAGGTGCTGGGTTGGTCTTGGGGCGATTTTTTAGGTTTCATTGAGTGTCGAATTTGCAAGGTGTTTGGGGAAAAACGCCGAGTTTTTGAAAAATACCTTGCAAATTATAACACGCTTTTTGAAAGCCGCAATCCAGGATTCAAAGAATAAAACGACTTTTTCAGAGACGACTAGATACTATTGCCCAACGGCGATTCCTTGCTGAATATATTTTTGGAGCAGGTTCCGTAATTGGATGTGCGCCCGACAGAGTAGCGACTTGACCGCCTGCGGAGAGAGTTGCATGACGTTGGCAATTTCGGCGTAGTTCATTCCTTCAAAGCGGTTGAGCAACACCGCCATCCGTTGCCGCTCGTTCAGAGCCTCTACGGCAAGCCGCACCATTTCTCGCAGTTCACTCTTGTCGAGTTGACGCGTCGGCATTGATTCGCTTCCTGCGACCATTGCTGTTGCTGGTCCAAAATAAGATTCGGATTGCGAGTCATTCGTCTCGTTGCCGAACTGTGTTTCCGGTTTGCGCCGCTTACTTCGAAGTTGATTTAGGGCAACATTATTGGCAATGGCAAAAAGCCAAGTAGAAAACTTTGCACTGGGTTGATAGGATTTTCGTGCCCGAAAGACTCGCAAAAAAACGTCCTGGGTCAAATCTTCTGCCATTTCTCGATTGCCGATCATGTGCCGGAACAGCGATTGTACGCGCCCTTGAAAACGAAACATCAACTCTTCAAAAGCCGACGCATCGTCTTGTTGCACTGCAAGCATCAATCGGATATTTGTGTCCTGAACAGTTTGATTCATTGCCGTGTCTCCGCACACCCCAGCAACATGGTATCACATTTTTTCCCCTTGGATAGTGATTGTCTCTGTAATGTGGAGGACACAAAGTAGCCCTCGGTTTTGATTTTGTGCCAAAATGGGCAACAAAAAACGAGTATGAAATCGTCAACACACCCCACGTGGAACCCCGCACAAATGCCGCCGGAGCGTTTTTTTTCAAAAATTCCCGGTTTTTTCCGGTGAAACCTCTTGACAAAATTTCGTTTTGATGGCAAGATACTAGAAATCTAGGGGCAAAAAGGGATGTTGTGCCCTTTCGCTCGGAGAAATCCAGTAGTAGCGAACGGTGTTTTGGGCGACCATAGTGGTTACCCGCCGAACGCACAGATCAAATTCGTTTCAACGAATTCAACCAAGGAGATTTTTCATGGCTGACAAAAAACCACTGACCAAAACCCAAATCATTGCCGAAATTGCCGAGGCACACCAACTGTCGAAAAAAGATGTTACGACTGTCGTTGATGCCCTTTCCGACCTCATCAAAAAGAGTCTCGGAAAGAAAGGTGCAGGCACGTTCACGCTTCCAGGCATTCTCAAAGTCTATAAGCAACACGTCAAAGCGAAACCGGCTCAAAAGAATGTTCCGAACCCACTCAAGCCCGGCACGTTCTCTGACCGACCTGCGAAACCGGCTCACGACCGTGTCAAGATCAAGGCTCTTAAAGCCCTGAAAGAAGTCGTCTGATTTGTTCTCGAGGAACAAAACCTAACGGTTTAACCAAGGCAGGTCGCCGTATTCCTAATCGGTTGCCTGCCTTGTTTTGTCAACAGACGTGGACAAAAGTACCATAAGGCACATCAGGAAAAAGCAAATTCAGGTCGCCGTTTGTCGAGTTGCGACTTCAGCCGCATGACAATGTCGCTGTGCATTTGACTAACCCGGCTTTCGCTCAAATCGAGAGTCATGCCAACTTCTTTCATGGTCATTTCCTCGTAGTAATAGAGGATGATAATCAGACGTTCGTTCCGAGTAAGTCCTTTCGTTACCAGTCGCATTAAGTCGGTTCGTTGAATTCGGCTTGTCGGGTCTTCGCCGCGTTGGTCTTCGACCAAATCCATCTCGCTAATGTCTTTGGAACCTTCGGTTTCGAACCATTTTTTATTGAGGCTTACAGTTGTAACCGCATTGGCATCGAACATCATCCGTTCGAGTTCGTTTGCCGAAAGATTCAAATGTTCCGCCAACTCTTCGTGGGTCGGCTGCCTGCCAAATTTGTCAGAGAGTGCTTTGTTCGCCTCCATCAATTTTCTTGCGCGGGAACGGACTAAACGGGGCACCCAATCCATGCTTCGGAGTTCATCCAACATGGCACCTCGAATACGGGAAACGCAGTACGTCTCGAACTTCACACCGCGGTTTACGTCGAACGCATCAAGAGCGTCCATCAATCCAAAGATTCCTGCCGAGACCAAGTCGTCGAGTTCGACTTCGTCGGGCAATCGGGAACTCACTCGTTCGCCATGATACCGAACGAGCGGCAGATAACGTTCAATCAGGGCATTACGCAACGCTTGATTGCTTTTGTCCTGGATAAAACTCTCCCACAGTTTTGCCGTTTCGTCGGCAGCGCACTGTGCTATCGTCATACTTCCTCCATGAAAGTTGGCTACTTGCGCAATTACACACAAGGGGTCAAGACCCTATATCGGCATGAAAGGGCAAAAAAGTGAGCGAACCCCAAATTTTTTCCGAAAATTCTTTTTCCATCCGTGTTTTGTGTCAAATTGGCACAATGGGCAAGATACGTCAAAACAGGGTGTATTTCATTTGTGTTTTGTCCTGAAATGTGTCGTATCCATTGATAATGCTTGACAAATCGTTACAAATCGGGTATCACTGGTAATGTTGGTCATCAACTTTCACCAAACCAAGGAGCAAACAAATGCAAAAACGGTCTGACAAAACACACACAAGCGGTCGTCGGGATTTTCTCAAAGCATCGAGCCTCGCAACTGCCGGAACCTTACTCGGAGCAGCAACAATGAATGTCCCGCTCGTTCATGCCGCTGGTACCGATATGATTAAACTTGCCATCGTCGGTTGCGGAAACAGAGGAATGGGAGCGGCAACGCAAGCACTTTCCGCTGACCCTAACTTGAAATTCTGGGCAATGGCGGATGTCTTTCCCGATAAAGCACAAGGTGCAGCCCGACGCATGAAAAGAGAATTCGAGGGCAGAGATAAAGGGCACATGGTCGATGTGTCGCCGGATCGTGTTTTCACCGAGTTCGATTCTTACAAAAAGGCAATGGATGCCCTCGATCCCGGCGATGTCGTATTGCTGACGACCCCGCCGGCATTCCGACCGCTGCACTTCGCTTACGCTGTCGAAAAGGGACTCAACGTTTTTGCCGAAAAGCCGGTCGCCGTCGATATACCGGGGTTGCGGTCCCTGCAAGAGTCCAACAAAATTGCGATGGCAAAGGGACTCCGGGTCGGGGTCGGTTTGAACAATCGGCATTATCTCCGAACCGCCGAAACGGTCAAAGCAATTCATGACGGCAAATTGGGCGAACTCCATTCATTCCTGGTTTATCGTTGTCAGCCGGGGGTGCATCGCCTTGAAGCACGTGGAAATCGGACTCCGCTCCAATTCCAACTTCGGAAAATTTTCAACTTCAACTGGTTGACCGGCGGATTTATCGTCGATGCCCTCATTCATAATTTGGACATCTGCTGCTGGGCGAACATGCAGACCCCTGTCGCCGCGTTCGGAATGGGAGGGCGGCTCTTCCGTCGCGACCAAGACGATCTGATCGACAATGCGACTGTCGAGTACACATTTGCCGACGGCAAAAAAATGCACATGTACGCTCGAACAGTAGAAAATACAAACTCTATTTTCCAGGCGGCGGTCCACGGATCAAAGGGAGGAGCGATTCTCGGTGAAAGCGTCGGCGACCCGAAATTCGTCAAAGATTGGAATACCTTCAAACCTGGGAATGATCAAAAAGCGTTCTGGACTCCAAGTGCCGGACGCAATGATTCGTACCAAACGGAACATGACCGATTGTTCAAAGCGATTCGTGATGGTGTAGAATGGAACGAAATGGACCGCGGCATTGGGGCAACCTTTACGGCAATTCTGGGACGGATGGCAACCGAAACGGGTCAAATGGTAACAGCCGAGCAAGCGTGGACTTCTACACACCAGTATGCTCCGAACATCGACAAGTTGACGATCGACGGCGACTCCCCCTTCATGCCCGACGCAAACGGGGACTATCCGATTGCTATACCCGGCAAGGCGACTATCAACGATCCTTATAAGAGTTGAACTTTTCGCCAGCCGCCCACGACGAGGAGTGCTCGCCGTTTCCCGGATGGCTGTCCGCAAAGCCATCAACGGTACCGCAAGGGCAAGGCATCACAACTTGTTCTTGCGGGGTACTTTTCTCGTTTATAACGAAGAACTTCCCAGCGTCGTCTGTTGCGGTTTCTTTACATGATGACGTAAAACAAGATACAAAAGAAGTGGGCAATCGTTCCGCCAAGAACGAAAATGTGCCAAATCGCATGGTTGAATGGCAAACTCCGCCAAAGGAAGAACACGACTCCTAGCGAATACAACACGCCGCCGAGGACAAGCCAAACGAGTCCGCCGAATGCAAAAACAGGACTCTGATACAACGGTCCAATGAGCATCAGACCGAACCAACCCATTGCAAGGTAGGTAAACGTCGTCAGATACTTGAATTGCCGCTTCATCACTAACTCGAACGTAATTCCTGCTACCGTGATTCCCCAAACGAGACCGAAAATAGTCCATCCCAGAACCGAATTGATTTGCCGAAGTGTTACCAGACAAAACGGCGTATAAGTACCGGCAATGAGGGCATAAATCGCCATTTGGTCAAAGGAGCGGCATGCATCCTTAACCTGATGGTTGGTTACGGCATGATAAATGGTCGAAGCCGAATAGAGAACAATGATCGTGGCTCCGAAAATCGAACCGGAAACAATTTTCCAAGCGACATCTTGTGTGCCGCTCCAAATGGCGAACAGCACGAGAAGCACCACCGCTGCCGCTCCGAGATAACCGCCAAGGGCATGGCTCACCGCACAGACGATTTCTTCGGTAAGGTGATATTTGGGTTTTTCTATTTTCATCGGATTGAGCCGGTATTCCGGGGTGTTACTCGATAATTTTGGAAATCGGATACTCGACGATGCCGCAGGCACCGGTCGATTTGAGTTGCGGAATGAGTTTTCGCACCGTTGATTCCTCAATGATCGTCGAAACGGCAAACCACTGGTCGTCCGACAGACTCGAAATCGTCGGGGTTTGCAAAGCGGGCAGTATCGCAATCACTTCGTTGAGTTTTGCCTTCGGGACATTCATCATCAGCCCGACTTTGCCTTCCGCCGCCATTGCCGAGCGAAGCATCAGTACAATGTCGTCAATTTTTTGCCGCTTCCAATCGTCTTTGTACGATTCGTGATTGGCAATGAACCGCGTGGTGCTTTGCAACACTTCGGCAACGATGCGGAGTTTGTTCGCTTTGAGTGAACTGCCGGTTTCTGTAACTTCGACAATCGCATCGGCAAGTTTCCGCGGCTTCACTTCGGTCGCTCCCCAACTAAACTCGACATTCGCCGTAACTCCGTGTTTGGCAAGGAATTGCGTCGTCAATCCAACGCCTTCGGTAGCAATACATTTGCCTTGCAAATCCTGTACGGTCTTGATGGGCGACTCTTCGGGAACGCAGAGCACCCAGCTGACAGGACGGCGAGAAACTTTGGAAAACCGCAACTCGGCAACTTCCCGGACATCGGAGTTCGTTTCGACGATCCAATCATGACCTGTCAGACCGGCATCGAGTGCACCGTTGGCGACGTATCGTGCCATTTCCTGGGCGCGAATCAGGAGACATTCGATTTCGATATCGTCGATGACGGGAACGTAACTTCGTGGCTGGACGGAAAGGTTGTATCCGCTCTTCCGAAAGAGTTCAAACGTTGCCTCTTGCAGACTACCGGCGGGAATTCCAAGTTTTAAGACCATTTTTTTGGGGAGAAACGACTCTATTTAAGAAAGTGTACCCGATTTTGTATTTTTTTGGAGAGGGGAACGCTAAACTCAAACTGGCGGATTTATAAAAGTTTGTGGGAGTCGTCTATTATCGTCACTCGTCCGGCCGGGTGGATTTTGCCCCAACAAACTCGCACGTCGGTCGGTGTACTCTCCGATGTTTTTATGCCAGTGCATCGATGGGCGAAATCTCTTCCGACGGAGCATTGGAAGTTGATTAAGGTGCGACAAGGACATAGAGGTTGGTTATCAGTACGGCTTGCTACTTGTCGAGTTCTTACCAAGATAGAAGGCGAAGTTGGCGATGAAGAAATGTTGATTGTAAGTCGATGGCGAGATGACACAGGCAATGGCTCAATCGAATAAAGGAATCGATGGGTACTCGTGAAAAATAACAAAAATAGAACGTAAGTCTATTGAAAATACATATTTACGCTACATGACACAGTAGAATTATACCATTACAGGGCGGTTTTGTCCTTGCTTACGCAGCGGACTCTGATTCGCTCTCTTACGTTCGCGGCTCGTTCACTTGACAATCCCCGCCTTTTCGCCGATAATTCGTGTCATGTCACGTCAATTACAGAACATCCGCAACATCGGCATTATCGCCCATATCGATGCGGGACTGTAATACTGAAATGGGGCGACCATTACCAAACGGATGCTCTTCTACGCCAACTTCATTCACAAAGTCGGAGGCGTTGACCAAGGCACCACCACAACCAATTACGATGCCGAAGAACAAGAACGAGCCCCTTCCAATTTATACAGTACCATTCAAGCCGCCGCCGTCTCCTTCGATTGGAAAGACCATACCTTCAATCTCATCGACACGCCCAAAAGAGTAGTAAGGAGACAGGAGAGGAATACGTCAATTTATCGCTTGCGTTTTAGCCGTGAAACGCGCAACGCCTTTTTTTGATACCCCTGTTCATATCCCCGAATCGGAGTAAATTTAGGGCATGGCACACTTAACCGTTTCGACCACCAAGGAGTTGCACGGTCTCTGCCGTCGATTACAAGCGGCGGAAACGATTGCCTACGATACCGAATTCATCTCCGAAGGAAAGTATCA
>Ga0082212_10008051_pt1 | contig 13839 bp, 10 predicted proteins | sample TergutNt197P3_FD_71548 | JGI IMG/M metagenome (GOLD analysis project Ga0082212, IMG submission 71548) | Neocapritermes taracua P3 segment gut microbial communities from Petit-Saut dam, French Guiana - Nt197 P3 | ecosystem: Host-associated > Arthropoda: Insects > Digestive system > Gut ... | reverse complement strand
AAATGTTGCATTGCACTAGGGTCGGGATTTGCTCGCAAATCACGACCGCTAGATGCTTGCAAGGCGGACTTGCTACGCCGTTAAGCAAGCATCTAAAGCGTTACAATGTACTAGACTGCGCCGGTAATGGAGTGAGCCGCCGCCAGGCGGGGAGCGGAATGGGAGGCGTAGGCGATCTGCCCGTGCTGTTACGATGTAAAGTGCGTTGACTATAACTTCCGCAGCTGAAATATCTCTGGCTCACTGGCCTGAAAATTCCACTATTACTTCTGTCCCAATGCCTAGTTTGCTTTTAAGAGAAAGTTTCCATTCGTTAAGAGTGCAGATGTGCTTAACGATAGACAGCCCTAGCCCCGTGCCGCCATTTTTCTGGGAGCGGCTCTTTTCCACACGATAGAAGCGCTCGAAAATCCGGGATTGTTCAACAAGCGATATGCCAATCCCTGTATCTACTACTCTAAGACTCGCAACTTTTGGCCCACTTTCTATTTTTACTGTCACACTTCCACCCTGGTCGTTGTAGCGTACGGCGTTCTCAACCAGATTTTTTATTAGTTCGTAAATATGCCCAGGGTTTGCTGTTACGGCGGCCTCGCCGATGATTTCCATGACGACGGCTTTTTCAGTAATCGCAGCAGTTAGAGTGTCACGAACCTCTGCGACTGTATCGGAGAGCGAAACCGATGATGTATCAATTTTTTTCGTGTTTTCCAGCTCAGAGAGCTTAAGCATATCGCCAATTAGTGACAGCATACGGTCTGTTTCCCGAGCGATGCTGCCGATATATTTACTGATGCATTCATCTTTATTGTTAATCGTTGCCAGTTCGTTGAAGCCCTTGATTGCAGTCAATGGGGTCTTTAGCTCATGTGATGCATTGGCGAAAAATTCCTCACGTTGCATTGCGTTTTTGCGACTGTCTGTTACATCAGACAAGATAGCCATCGTCAGCGCAGTACCGGGGAGACGCTTAATAGTGCCCAGGAATATTTTCCCGTTATGCGCGAGTTCAAACAGGGCATTTTTTTCAGACTGCATGCAGTCATCTACTATGCCGACCAATGCAATGTCATATAGCAAATAATGTAAGCCCTTTCCAGCTATGTCAGGTGTGACATCGAAAATTTCAAGTGCGGCATTGTTTATGAGTGCAATATTGTTATTTGTGTCAACAGCAAAGATTCCATCCCCAATATTATTGAGTATATATTCTGCCTTGGCCTTTTCATCCCGTAGGGCTGCCAAGGTATTCTGCAAAACCTGTGCAATTTCGTCAATTTCCCGAATGATAGAGTCAATTTCCTCATAGCCAACGGCCATTGATTCTGGTGCATATTCACCCCTCGACAACATGCGCAACTTTTGTTCAATAGATTCAAACGGTTTAGCAACCCGTCTTATCATTCCACGGGATAACATGAAGCAAAGCAGGATGAGTACAAATAAAATCAGAATGAGTAGTGGCATGGACTGAAGCTGGTATGCGTCAATTTTTGCAACGGGAAAAGCAGTCCGGATAAACACATAGCTATCTCCGATATCTGCTTTAATAGCGTAGTAGATTGAGTCCATCCCGAGAGTATCTGAATAACGTATATTTGAGGATGGAGAATCGTTTGCTGCCGCCAATATTTCCGGGCGGTTCAAGTGGTTTTCGAGCCGAGACATGTCAATGGGAAGACTATCTGCCAAAACATGGCCGTCAGGCGAAATAATCGTAACCCTTGTATCTGTCCTCAATCTTTCAAGTGACGAAAAATCTGTGTTTTCTGAGTACAGTACCGCACATAGCTCTGCAGCTTCCCTTACTGCGTCCCTGGCATTTTTTATATTGTTGCTATGTGTGACATAGACAGACACAGCAAAGAAGCTCAAAAGCCCCACAAGTATTATCAGGATTGAAAACAAAAACAGTTGTTTTTTCATATCAGCATGTATCCTACTCCCCTGATGGTTTGGATTGTGGCTCGGCTGCCAGCATCAGAGAGCTTTTTGCGAAGTTCTTTTATGTGAACATCAAGCGTTCTGGTTTCGCCGAAAAAACCATATCCCCAGACCTTATTAAAAATGGTCTTGCGATCCAGTGCCTTGTCTGCGCTTTCACAGAGCAGACACAAAAGGTCATATTCTTTGAGTGTTGTCTGAATTGGTTGACCCTTGACAGTAATTTGATGCCTCGAAAAATTGACGAAAATGTCCTTAAAGCCAATGCTATCCTTGGCAGGAATGGTGTTTTTGCGTAAATTTGCCTTGATGCGGGCCACAAGTTCAAGTACGCCGAAGGGTTTGGCTATGTAGTCATCAGCCCCCATGTTCAGGCCTTTTACTTTATAAAGCTCATCCCCTTTAGCTGACACCATGATGACTGGGATGTGAGATGTAGAACTATCGGCTTTCAGACGGGACAGTATTGCAAATCCGTCATTGCCGGGCAGCATAATGTCAAGCAGAACCAGGCTGGGTATCTTTCCTGAAAGTGCATTGAAAAATGATTCCCCATCTTCAAAACAAATGCAGTCAAATTCATCTTCTAACGAAAAGCCGTACAGCTCCTGAAGCGCAATGTCATCCTCTACTGCATAAATTATCTGTTTCAAGCGTTCAGCCTTTCATGGATGGTTGCCTGTTATAGCATATTCGACCCACTCGCCGATGTTGACAGCGTGGTCTCCGATTCTTTCCAAATACTTCGTGACCATCATAAACATGATGGCCTGTTCGGCGTTGTCTGGGTTTTTCTTTATGAAGGTTGAAAGATCCCTCATTACTACGTTAAAAAGCTCATCGACCTTTTCATCTGTTTTATCCAGGGATCGCGCCAGAGCCAGGTCATGGTTGATATATGCATGGATGCCGTCCTTGACCATCTGAATGATGATGTCTGCCATTTGCTGGATGTGTACCAACTCCTTGATATATTCCCCTTCGCCAAAGTGTGTTGTGATTTCGGCTATATCTCTCGCCTGATCGCCTATGCGCTCAAGGTCGGTAATCATTTTCAGGGCGGCAGACACTTCACGGAAGTCGCTGGCCACAGGATGTTCCATGACGAGGATTTTCAGACAGGATTGCTCAATGTCCCGCTCCATTTTGTTGATTAGTTTATCTTCAGCACAGACTTCATGTGCCAGGTCTAAATTGCGCTCAACCAGTGCCCTGATACATTTTTCGATGGCCGTTTCGATATGGCGGCACATCAGCACAAGGTTGTCGATTACACCGCCCAGTTCTTTCTCATACCTCGCTCTGATTGACATGATTGTATTCCTTCTATGCGAATGTTTTAGCCTTAGCCGAAGCGTCCGGTTATGTAATTTTCAGTACGTATATCTTTCGGGTTTGTAAAGAGATCATCAGTCCTGCTGCACTCAATAATTTCCCCCAAAAGAAAAAACGCCGTTTTGTCCGAAATACGCGTTGCCTGCTGCATATTATGAGTGACAATGACAATCGTATAGTGGGCTTTCAGCTCCTTAATCAATTCTTCAATAATTCCCGTCGAAATTGGGTCAAGGGCACTGGTCGGTTCGTCCATGAGTAATATTTTTGGGTCTGCTGCCAGTGCTCGTGCAATGCACAGTCTTTGTTGCTGTCCGCCGGATAGGCCCATGGCATTTTTGCGGAGCCTGTCTTTTGCTTCATTCCACAATCCTGCCTGCTTTAGCGAGTCTTCTACAATGTGATCCAGCTCGTTCTTTTTCTTTATTCCGAAGGTGCGAGGTGCAAAGGCAACATTGTCGTATATGGTCATTGGGAAGGGGTTGGGCTTTTGAAAAACCATACCAACGTCTTTGCGGAGCAGGGTTACATCCGTTTCCTTTGCGTAAATGTCGCGTCCACCAATCAGTATACTGCCAGTGATTCGGCAATCCTCTATCAGGTCGTTCATGCGATTAAATGTTTTGATAAATGTTGATTTCCCGCATCCTGATGGCCCGATAAAAGCAGTGACTTCGCGCTCTTCTATGTCTATGTTGACATTTTTCAGAGCCTGAAAATCGCCGTAGAATAAATCGCAGTCCCTGACAGTTATGTTGAATCGTTTATCCATGGGCAAGGTCTCCCTTACCAAATATATTGCCCAGAACAGTTGCCAGGATGTTGATGGATATTACCAGGATTAGAAGTACCACGCCGGTTGCCGCCGCCTGCTCAGGATAGCCATGTGAACCAAAATAATAAACGTCCAATGCCAGGCTTGTGCCGGGAGAGGCAAAATTTTTGGGCATTTTGTTGACAACCATGCCTATGGTCAAAATCAAAACTGCGCTTTCAGACATGACTCTTCCGATTGCCAAAATCAATGACGTAACGATGCCACTGGCTGCACATGGCAAAACAACAGAAAAAATTGTCCTAACCTTAGATGAGCCGAGGGCGAAGCTGCCTTCTCTGAGGGCGTGCGGCACTGCCAGTAGACTTTCTTCGGTAGAGCGGACGATGACAGGTAAAATCATGATGGCCAGAGTGATACCGCCGCCAATGAGAGAGTACCGAAGTCCCAGTGCGACAACGAACACAAGATAGCCAAATATTCCGTAAACAATCGAGGGTATGCCGGCCAGGGTTTCAGTGGCAATTCGGACTACCCTGATAAGACTGCTTTTGGTCTTTGTATATTCGGCCAAGAATATGGCACTTCCAATTCCGATTGGGGCGGCGATTAGTATTGAGATGGAAACCAGGTAGAGGGTGCCCACCAACGCTGGTTTTATAGATGGATATTTGCCATAGTTACCGAAAAGGAGCTGCATGTTGACATGGGGAACCCCCCGCACAAGAATGAATGCGATTACAGAGACAAGAGCAACGAGAGTCAGTAAAAGTGCCGCCTGGGTAGTCCATTTGGCGGCAGCATATTTAAATATTTGTCTTTGGTGCGCGTTTTTTATCACGTCCTCCGCCTCCAGCAAGCAATGAAAAACTGGTGTTTAACAGCAATGTAAAAACAAATAATACTACGCCGGTTGACACAAGTGCGGTGGCAGAGTCACCAGAGAGTTCTGTCGCACCCATAGCTATGTTGGCTGTCATCGTCCGTACTGATTGGAACAGACTTTTTGGCATCGCCGGTGAGCCTCCGATGACCATGATGACCGCCATTGTTTCGCCTACAGCTCGTCCAATAGATAGAACTACAGCCGCTAGTACCCCACTCCTGGCTGCGGGCAGCATAACCCTGAATACACTCTGCTCGCTGGTAGCCCCTAGTGCCAAGGAACCTTCGTAGTAGCTTTTGGGAACTGCGTTTAGAGCATCCAGACTGATGCTGACGATGGTAGGCAGGATCATTATCGAAAGCACAAGACTGGCTGCGAGTATGCCGTAGCCTACACCGCCTGGAGAAATGTGGTCTCTCAAAAAAGGAACGATTACTATCATGCCAAACAGACCGTATATGACAGATGGGATGGCCGCCAAAAGATTGATCAGTTGGCGTATCGGAGGAACAACCAGCTTTGGACTGAACTTGTAGAGGGCAATGGCTGTAAACAGACCGAGAGATACGCCCAGCCCGGTGGACAGCCCGGCAACGTAGATAGATGCTACAAACATCGACAATATGCCGTAAGCACCACTGTCCAGATGCCAGGTTGTCCCAAAGAAATTTGTCAGGCCAACTTTACCAATAAACGGTAGACCATTTGCCAGCAGGAAGATGGTTATGCAACTAAGGGCAAGTATTGAGAACGCAGCACAAAACATAAAGATGCCGCGCATAGCGGCATCTCTGGTTTTGATGAAGCGGTAGGCTTGGTTCATTACTTAATCAGCTCGTTCCACTTGGAAATTGAATTCTGACCAGCCTCAGCGTTGTAGATGGTTTTGAGTTGTTCCATGGTAACACTGTTGAGTGGGTTGTTTCTGTTTACGATCACAGCGATGCCGTCCTGACTGACAACATGATGAGTGCATGAAGGGGCTTTGTCTTTACTAAACTCCTCGCTTATCATACCAAAAACAGACACTCCCTGGTCAGCATCTTTGTAGCCCGTGCCACTGCCACCGCCGGATACATTGACGGATACTCTTGACTGCAATTTTTCAAAAGCGGCAGCAAGCTCAATCATCAGCGGCTGGAGTGAGGTCGAACCCGAAATGTTGATTGTACCAGTGAGAGTACCGTTGATTGTGTACCGCGCAGCATTGTCCACCATTGAAACGTAACCACCGTCCGAAATGATTTTTTGTGCATCGCTCGATTGCAGGAAGGTGAAGAAAGCTTTGTTTATGCCGGAATCGATTGATGTTGGCTTGTAAACTATTGACAGCGGACGAGAAATCTTGTACGAACCATTCTTAATATTTGCGACCGTTGCTTCTACGCCATTGATCCTTAATGCTTTGACATCGCGTGTGACATAGCCAAGACTCTCGTAGGCGATAGCCGTAGGGTTGCCCTTTACCTCTGCCAGAACTCCCGCCGTTCCTGTCTGAATTATTATTCTGGCTGGATCTGGCTTACCTTTCAGGCCAATTATCTCCATGAAAGCACTCTTAGTGCCACTGCCATCTTCTCTGGCGATAACGGAAATGTTTCTGGAAGCATCAAAGGCAGGTTGCTTGCCGGACGCACCAACTCCAAGTGCCACTACAGTGATTGCAGCAGCCAGGATTCCAAAGTTGAATGATTTTTTCATAGGTATTTCTCCTCTCATAGCCAAATTCTACCGAGGCGAAAAATTTGAAAAACCAACGATGGGTAAAGGTTATGTAAAATGTTTGCAAAGTCGATACGGCGAACCTATTTCAGTGGGTATTGCAGCAATCAGCTGCTAATGGGAATAGGCGAATTAACTATTTTTAGCTGATGCCCTGGCTACACTGTCGTTAAAGTGTCGGTAAACACTTTCGTAATTGATAGATTCGCCCGCCATACGGAACTGCCTTACTTTTTCAACACATATTTCTGTCGGCCTGGGGTCAGACGTTATTATCGCCATCACTTCCTTGATGAAAGCATCCAGAGGCATTGCCATCGGGTCTTTTGTACCCTCCATCAGGTCTGTTGCGACATAGGGCGGTATTAGCTCCAACACCTGCACATTGGTGTCTTTGAGCTGGTAACGCAGGCTTTGGGTGTAGGAATGCAGGGCGGCCTTGGTAGCGCAATAAGTTGGAGTGGTTGCCATCGGCACGAAGCCCAGGCCCGATGATACGTTGATGATGGCAGCCTTGGGCCGCTTCAGGATAGAGGGTAGCAGGGCGGCAGTCAGGCGTAGCGGGCCTAGCAGGTTAGTGGCAACTATTTCCTCCATGTCAGTTAGGCTGGTTTGACTCTTCAGGTCTTCTGCCCTCATAATGCCGGAGTTGTTTACCAGCACGTTCAGGTCTGGAAACTCATTCAGGATTTTTTCTGCAACTGTTTTTATTTCTCCTGCATTCTGAATATCCAGCGCGAAGGAGGCCATGCCCTGATGTTTTTTAACAACTTCATCCAGCAGGTTTTTGCGCCTGCTGGCGATGATGACCTGGTTACCCAGGGAGTGGAAAGCACTGGCAAGTCCCAGCCCTATACCGCTCGCCCCACCCGTGATGAGGATTGTGTTGCTTTTTGTCAGCATGGTGCCCTTCCGCATAGTATAAAAAAACGAAGTGTAGCACAGCAGTTGAGAAAATGCGAGTAGCAGTGTAATACCAAGTTGCACCCAACCGGGAGCAACTTGGTATGACGGCAACGCGAATGCGGTGCCCGCAAGTTTTTGAAAATACGGGCTTTGCTCGTGTTTGCAAAAACTTTTGCGTTTCGCGTTCAATGTCAATTGAACGCAACTTGTATAAATGCACACTCATGATGCCTTCGATGTTGAAAAAATCAGAGGCAAAAACATGAAGTTATGGCAAAATACCATTGTTTTGAATATTTGCAGTTCATGTAGTAACTAATCCAGAGGGATCATGATTAATGTAGCACTGTTCGGACCACCAGGGGCTGGTAAAGGGACTCAGTCTGAGGCTCTCATCCAGGATTTCAACCTATATTACATATCAACCGGGGACTTGTTGCGGAAGGAGCTTGCCTCAGGGGGCAAGCTGGGCACCGAGGCGAAGCTGATTATCTCAAGCGGGGGGCTGGTGTCGGACGAAATCATCGTCCAGATTATCGAAAAGACCATCAAGGAGCATCCAGAGGCAAACGGCTTTTTATTTGACGGCTTTCCCAGGACTTATGTGCAGTGCTATATACTTGAAGGGTTGCTCAATAAGATGAATACTTCCCTTAACTGCCTCATCAGCCTTGAGGTTGGCGAGGAGGAGTCCGTAGCACGCCTACTGAAGAGGGGATTGACTTCAGGCAGACTGGATGACAATGAAACCGTAATCCGTAACAGGATGCGGGAATACCATGAAAAGACTCTGCCAGTGCTGAAGTTCTATCAGGAAAAAGGAGTTTACAGGCCCGTTAAGGGCGACAACCCAATTGAGCAAGTGCGGGATGACATCAAATCGGTGGTAAGAGAAGAACTCCGAAAGCAACCGGCAAGCATTGTTTTGTTTGGCTATCCTGGTTCAGGACGCGGCTCACAGGGCAGGGCACTGGCTGATCACTTTGAGTTGGAGTACGTTGCCACCGGTTCTATGCTGGACTCAGAGATAGAGCACCGGACTGCGATGGGAAAATTAATCAGGGAACGCTACGAGAATGGAATTCTGGTTTCTGACGAAATTGTGGTGCCCCTGATTGAGAAGAAGCTGGAGGAGTCCAAAGAAGCACGGGGCTTTATCTTCAAAGGGATACCCAGGACGCTTGTACAGTCTTATATCCTGGACGGATTGCTTAGGAAGAGAGGGATGAGTATCTCCCAGATAGTTGAAATCGAGATGCCCACACTGGAGCTGATCAAAAGGTTGGATGCCAGGAGCAAGACTAAGGCCAGAATGCCTTACGATTCCACAACTGCTAAGATAGTACAACGTCTCCAGGAGCATGAATTAAAGACCATTCCTGTGATTGAGAAATATGCCCAGCAACATGGTGTGGCGAAAGTGAATGGTCTGGGGACTTTCGAAGAGGTCTTTGAAAGGCTGAAGTCGGTTATCGAAAAATCTGTCTGGGGATGATAATATCCAATGCGTCATTTATCATTGTTACATGTAAGTATTGTGAATAGTAATCTTACAAAAACCAGCAGTATAGTGTTTACGCTGTTGTTGTCATCGTTTGTTGCTGACACCACACTCTATTCACAGGATGTTATTACAAAGCCCAAAAGCAATGCGGTTTCAGCAAGCGTATCTCCGACTATAGAAGAAAAAGCCAGGATTGGGGAAATTGAGGATACAAAACCCATAAAGGACGATGCCATTGCCAGAGAAAAATGGTTCCGCGAGCGGTATGGTCCAGTCACTGTTGAATATCTGGACTACAGCTTGAAATTGGCAGAGCAGGAAATCCAGAAGTGGGGTGCAATGATTCCCGGTACCGTAGCATATAAAGCCTCCAAAAATGGTGCATCTGCAACGTGGGGCGGAGATATTGTCAAGGCTGGCTTACCGGAAAAAACATGGAAAAATATTGGCCCTTTGGACGGTTCAAGCCTACAGAGCGGAGCCAGAGACCCCAACGTGGTTGACACGGGACGGCCCACGGTCATACTTCCACACCCCACAAATGCGAATCTGCTATATGTTGGGTTTTCGGGGGGGGGGCTGTGGCGATGCCGTAATGCTAATCTTTCTGCTGGTTTTGATTGGGTATGGGAGTCTGTGACTGATGGACTACCCAATAGCGGCAACCTGGCAGTAGGCGGTGCTGCATTCAAGCCAGAAGACCCGAACACAATTTATCTTGGCCTGGGTGACTGGTTTGATGCCCAGGGCAGGGGCTTTTTTATCAGTAACGATGGAGGAGAGACCTGGCGGCGGGGCGGCTCCGTGGGCAACACCACCCGCACATGGAAAATCCTGGCACTGCCTGGCAACATTGTAATGGTTGCTGGCAATGACGGGCTTTATCGATCAACAAATGGCGGCACGAGCTTTTCGCCGGTGCAAAACCCTCCTTTTTCCACGAGTTGGACTGACCGTGTATGGGACATTGTCAGGCTGGATAGTGGCAACCTGGTTTTGTCTGCGATGTTGGAAGGAGATGACTCACGGGTAGGAGGCGTTGCCTATTCCACAAATAACGGTGCTACCTGGACCAGAGCAACGATGGCAGGATTTCCGGCTGATACCATCTTTGGTCGCATAGCCATCGCAGCAAGCGAGGATACACTGTATGGCCTTTATCAGACCCGAGGCAACAGATTGTTCCCAAGGGCACTGATGAAATCCACAGACGGCGGGAAAAACTGGTTTTATCAGGAGGCCACCGGCCTGTTTTCGCCCACGCGGAGCAGTACATCTTTTGTGGACGATGATGGTGGGCAGGCAGGCTATAACCAATTAATAGCTGTTGACCCTGATGACCCGGGCGTTGTATTTACAGGAGCAAATTTTTCTGTGTATCGCTCCACCGATGGTGGCATTAATTTTTCCCAGTTTACTTCATGGTTAGGCAGGGAATTCCAATATACCCACGCCGACATGCACGCAGGTGTGTGGTCACCTCCCGGACGATCCGAACCCAGGGCACTCTACATCGCTACAGATGGCGGTCTCTCCATCATCAGGCAACCCAATATAAGTCCAATACCAAACGGCTCCACTTCATTATTCGCTTCAAATCCTGCGATTATTGACCATCGCCGCAACAGGGGAATTCCAACACACTTGGTCTATAACATTGGCAGTACAAATGCCGATACTCCTCCAGGGTCGAAGAACAGGATAATCATAGGTACTCAGGATAATGGCACCCTGCTTAGAAAAGATATTCAAAGGGAGTTCTACGACTACGTCATAGGCGGAGATGGGTTCGGTTGCTTAATCCATCCCTACAATGGTGATGCAGTGCTGGGATCTCTTTACTACACACGTATTTACCGCAGTAATGATGGCGGCAATAGTTTTCGTGGCGTGAGGGGCATCCCTGATGACGAAGATGGCCCCTTCCATACCCGACTCGTCAGTACAATTGCGGATCCAACAGGAAACCGAGTTTATACATATACTCGTATAACGCCTTATATTTCGGATGACTTTGGGGAAAATTGGACTCCGATGACAATAGCAGGGTGGCCGAATCCAACCCGCAGTATCCGGGGTTTTGGGGCTTCTCCCTTGAAAATGGGGTTTGTGGGGGCGGTGGGCATGACATCGCCGGATGGGTCAGGACCAAGAGACGATTTCTATGACTTTATCGCTATTTCGGATGATAACGGTGAAACATGGAGGACTTCGCGGATATTTGACTCGTCTTTATCACCCGTGTACGGACAATTGGCTGAGCTGGCCTTTGATACTGCAAATCCTGACATCATTTACGTCTGTTCCGTTGCTTATGATGCCAACGCAAACCACCTTTGGAAGTCAACAGACGGTGGTCGTACCTGGGTCTCCATCGATGGTACCCGCACCAGCTCAAACGGTTTCCCTTTTGGCATTCCTGTGCATGTTGTCAAGGTTGACCCCCTCGACAACAACATGGTCTATGCTGGCACTGACATGGGGCTTTACAGGACTACCAATGGGGGAACCTCATGGTCTCGTTTTGGGTATGGCTTACCGCTAGTGGCGGTTCGGGACATTTACATCGCCCCCGATGGAAGTTTTATCAGAGTAGGGACATACGGACGTGGCGTATGGGAAATGGAGGGCATTACAGATAATTACGCGCCGATATTTTCAGTCCATCCTCAGAACCAGGTTTCAAATACTGGTCTGCCAGTTACCTTTGGGGCCGTTGCCGTAGGCATCCCAACTCCCACTTACCAATGGCAGGTTTCTACAAATAATGGCTCATCCTGGTCAAATATTTCCAACGCTACTGGCAGGCTCTATACTGCTTCGTTCAGCGCATCAGACGATGGCAAGCTCTTCAGGGCCATAGCCACTAATGCCAGGGGGAATGCAATCAGCCAAAATGCAGCAATATCGTTGGGAGTCCAGGTCAGCGTTTTACCAGACAATGTAGCACTAGCACCTGGAGAAATGTATGCGTTCACCGCCAGGGTTACAGGCACGCCAGAAAATGATGTTACATGGAGCGTGGTTGGAGGCAGTGCCAACGGTACCATCACATCTACAGGTATATATACAGCCCCATCAAGGTCGGGTACATATACAATTTCAGCCACCAGTGTAGAGGATGTCACACGGTCTGGCACCGCAAAGGTCGTAGTGTCATCGGGTATTGTGGTCGACATCGCGCCAAGTGTCTGGACGATGGCAACAGGTGGCACATACATCTTTACTGCACAGGTTACAGGCACCTCAGGAAGTAAAAATGTCACCTGGAGTGTGGTCGGCGGCAGTGCTAACGGTATCATCACATCCGAAGGTGTCTACACTGCCCCTGCTACGCCAGGTACATATACAATCACGGCCACCAGTGTAGAGGATTCTGCCAAATCCGGCACAGCAACGATAACGGTTATTTTCGCCGGTGTTTTTATTAACGACCCACAAAGGGGCCTGCTTACTGGTGAAACTGCGACATTTCGGGCCAGTGTCGTAGGTTTGGGGAATGATGCCGTAACCTGGACAGCCACCGGAGGTGGCAAAATTGACTCCGGCACGGGCATATACACAGCTCCTGATGTGGCAGCAAATGTAACTATAACTGCTACCAGCGTTGAAGACCCATCAATCAGTGCAAGCGTCAGCGTAAAGATAACCAGCCCCGATTTTGACGGCAACGCAATCACGAACCCGCAATTGCTGGACTTTGCCAATGCCTTTGGCTCTACCAACCCTGATGATTTATTGAAATATGATCTGAACAATGACGGCAGGATTGATGACGAGGATTTATCACTGCTGTTTAGAGCTATGGGCTGGATAAATGCAGAACTATAGATTATTCATGGTATGAGTGTGCTATTATCGCTGGAGCGCAATTCGTTTGTGAAAAGATTCTGTCACCGGGTACGTTACGAAGTTGACCAAAGCCGCCCAGGCACTAATCACCAAAGGAGCCTACATGTCATTAACGAACACTATTGCCAAAACAATCATCTTGAAATTGGCTATTGTCTTTGCAGGTAATCTTTTTGCCCAGGTAGGCCCTGCCCCAAGGATTGAGCTATCACCGCTAAACCCTGAATTTGTCAAGTGGCAAGCTGAGCAGAGGGAAAGGGCAGAGAGGATAGCCCTGGGACTGCCAGTAGAGCCTAAAGATCCGCGTCTTGGGTACATCCCTCATACATTTGTAGAACCACAGTTGTCAGAAAACAGAGGACCTCTCACTCAGATCGAAGCTATGGTCAGGGCTGGCCTTGCCTCATTTGACACCTACTATGATCTAAGCACAGTGGGTGCAGTGGGCAATGCCGCAGCCGCTTCCTTCAGGCTGGATCCCACGTATGTACTGCCAATCCGCAACCAGGGCCAATATGGTACCTGTTGGGCGCACGCGGCACTGGCTTCCATGGAATCGAATCTTTTGTTGAATGGTGGAGGTTCCATCAGCCTGTCACCATGGCATCTGGCATATTATACTTACAATCCCATCAACGGCTTCCCATCCTTTACCAAGTCTGCCCCTGATTACGGAAAGCATGAAACATTTGACCAGGGTGGCAGCTCCCAAAAAGCACTGGCGATTTTGTCTCGTGGACCAAGGGCTGGAGGGTCTGTTGCCGAATCCAGTGCCCCATATGGGGCCGGTACTCCCAGCGCAACAGCAAGCACTGTTGCAACTGTCAAAAATGCTTTTTCACCTGGACATATTTGGAGTATCCGCGAGGAGGTCAAGGGTCTGATTGTCACCTATGGTGCAGTTGCTGTCTCCTA